>Ga0206873_1061_pt1 | contig 34177 bp, 28 predicted proteins | sample Alteio_BWOrgCont_11_FD_152631 | JGI IMG/M metagenome (GOLD analysis project Ga0206873, IMG submission 152631) | Enriched cells from forest soil in Barre Woods Harvard Forest LTER site, Petersham, Massachusetts, United States -... | ecosystem: Environmental > Terrestrial > Soil > Temperate forest >...
AGCGGGATACCCTTATATTATCAAACTACTACGCGGAGAAGAGATCCGAGATTCTGTTCTATCAACTTTAGTTACAGGTTCGGGCAAACAGACATCTCTATTTTCAAACATAAAAACACCAACATTGAAACTCCACCCGATATGGGTCAAGGTGATACCGGCGGCGGCAACTAACTTTCTGATAAATGTTATTTCGCTTGCTTAGACGGCCACGCACCCTGTGACGGGTCGTGAAAAGGGCGTGTAGAAGGCACTATAGTTGTAAGAATAGAGTCGTACCTTGTATCATTATTAAGCAGCGCGATTGCCTTTTCGGCCTCTTTATCATTCGCAAGCTCTGCTTGTATCCGTCCTTTTTGATAATAGTAACGCGAGGCTATTTCATCTTCCAATAATCCCTTTATTTCATCTTTGTTTTTAATCAGGTCATTCTTTTTTGCTTCAGCAATATCATCGGTGATTTTTGTATAAGCGTCTTTCAGGTCATCGTAATAGTTTTCACTTTGCGTGCTTTCTTTAAGCTGTTTAAGCAACTCATCTGTTTTAGTGGTGTACTTAAAATTCTGTCCCCTTACATAATTTACAAAATCAGCATACTCTTCATCGGTTAGTGAAAAACTGCCGGGTTGAGCAATAGTGGGGTGTTTCAGTACATACGAAGTGACATAATTAAAAATTAAATACTGCGTTTGCAGGTTAATGGCTATAGTGCTGTATTTATGAGGTTCCAGCTTTATGTCAGGTTCAATGCCTCCGCCATCGTACACCACTCTGCCGTGCCGGGTACGGAAAGCAGATTTCAACGAATCGGGCACTTTGCTAACGCTGCCGTCCGGATTACGGTGTGCATAATCGAGAACTTGTATGCACCTGCCGCTGGGGATGTAATATTTGGCAATAGTGAATTTAAGCTGCGCATCGTAGCTCAAAGGGGTTGTTTGCTGAACTAATCCTTTGCCATATGTTCTTGTGCCAATTATTATTCCTCTGTCCAGGTCTTGCATAGTGCCGGTAACAATTTCAGATGCCGATGCCGAGCCGCTGTTTACCAGCACAGCTACATGAATGTTGGTATCAATAGCATCGTCAGGGGTTAAATCGTTATGATTCCATTCCTTGCTTCTGCCGCGGGTAATAACTACCAGCTGATTCTTCGGCTCAAACACGTTCACAACATTGATAGCCTCAGTAAGTAATCCTCCCGGGTTGCCTCTCAAATCTAAAATGACCCCTTTAAGGTTAGAATTCTTTTTAAGATCGATCAAAGCATTTCTCACATTTCTTCCTGCATCCTGTGTAAATTCTGTAAGACGTATATAACCAATGTCATTCGAGATCATACCCGAATACGGTACATTACTCACAGTTATTGTTTCCCTGATAAGTGTTTTTTCAACCGGGGTGGTACTGTTTGGTGGAAGAATCGTCAACTTAAGGGAAGTGCCGGGTTCTCCCTTCAAAAGCTTACCCACATCATCGGTATTTTTCCCTGTCAAAGAAATTCCATCTACGCTTAGTATTTGGTCGCCCGCTATCAATCCGGCTTTTGTTGCAGGAGAATTTTCATAAGGCTCGGCCACTTCAAGGACGTTGCTGTCTTTTTGAATAAGCGCCCCGATGCCCCCATATTCGCCGGTAGTCATAAACCTGAAATCTTCTATTTCCGATTCCGGGATGTAGTCAGTATATGGGTCAAGCGTTTCAAGCATGGCATCAATACCGGTTTTCATAAGCTGTCCGGGGTTAATGGTATCCACATAATGGAGATCTAATTCCCGCAGCACACTCGTCATGATATCGAGGTTTTTTGAAATCTCAAAATAATTATCTGTAAAGCTGAACGATAGAAAAGCATAACCTCCTATAGCAATTACAGCTACCACTAACAAGCGCATTTTCTTTGCTTTCTGAAAAAAACGTTTCATCATAAAATAATAATTAAGGAACAGGATCGTAACCGCTCCGGCGGTTAAACGGATGACATGATAATATTCTTTTTATTGCAAGGGCGGAGCCTTTCCATGGTCCGTATTTTCGTAATGCTTGCTTGCTGTACTCCGAACAGGTAGGGGTGTAACGGCACGATGGCAGCAACCAGGGAGAAATCAGCTTTTGATATATACCTATCAGCAGTATCAGAAATTTACTCAGCACCCGTGGCAGTTTTAAAGTGTTGTAAAGTTACTACAATTTTAGATGCTATTTCCGGGTAAGGGTTTATTTTACGTGCAGTATAAATAAAAATCAGCGCATACGTTTCGCCTCCTGCCGTTTTGTAAATCTTATTTTTACGGTACGCTTCCCGCATTCTCCGTTTTAGCAAATTACGGGTAACCGCATTTTTAAATGTTCTTTTCGGAACACTGAATGCGACTTTTACGGGTATTTTATTTTTCTGCTGGTCAATGGTCCAAAGCAGTTTTATCGGGGGATTATTAATAGCAGTCCCTTTCAGAAAAACCAACTCCAACGATTTTTTTTCATACAAACGCTCATGCTTTCGCAAAGTTTGTCTGCGGGATATTTCAGTCATGCTGGTAGCAGGTAAAACTTATTTTCTGCCCTTTCCGCTTTTCTTAACTTTTTTAGGAGCCGGTTTCTTCATTTTTGGGATGGGCTTGCTTTTTTTTGCCGCCGGTTTCTTTTTTTGCGGAGCCGGTTTTTTCTTTTTTACAGGAGTTGGCTTCTTCGCTACCGGTTTATTTTTTTTTATAACGGGCTTACTTTTCTTTACTACAGGTTTTTGTACCGGTTTCGTGGGAAGAGCAACCTGCCTGGGACTGATAACCGGCTTCTCTTCTTTCTTTGGAGCCTCTGCCTTTTTAGGCAGGCTTGGTTTGGCAGGCTTTCTTGGCTTAGGAAGGATTCCTTTGTCTGCAAAAGGTTCCGGCGATAATACATATTCACCTTTTAAGTAGAGTTCCATAGCCGACGCCATAGATGGGGAATTGGGCTGTGGCGCTACAATGTGAAACTTTAAACCCGCATTGGCAACAGCTTTCATAGTCTGTTCGCCAAAAGCGGCAATAATGGTATTGTTCTGTTTGTAATCGGGAAAACTATTAAACAATGAATTTATACCCGCCGAACTGAACAGCACAACCATATCATATTCGGAGAAGTTTACATCTTTAATATCGGAAAAAACCGCCCTGTAGAGAGGCGCTTTAGCATACCGGATTCCTTCCCGGTCAAGCAGGCTCGTGTATTCCTCGTTTGGAGCATCGGAACAAGGCAATAAATATTTATCATCCTTATGCTTTTTGCGTATAAGGTCTACCAGGTCAGCATATGAATGATTGCTGAAAAATATTTTCCTTTTCCTGAACTGTATATATTTTTGAAGATAGTAAGCAGTGGTTTCCGAAATGCAAAAATACTTCATGGTTTCAGGAACAATAATCCGCATTTCGCTGCAAATCCTGAAAAAATGGTCAACCGCATTTTTGCTCGTCATTATTACGGCTGTGTAAGATAATATATCTACACGGTGCTTGCGAAAATCTCTTGCGGGGATTCCTTCCACCTGCACAAACGGGCGAAAATGGATTTCCACGCCATAGTTTTTGGCAATTTCGAAATAAGGGGAACGTTCCAGTTCCGGCTTTGGTTGTGAAATGAGTATCTTTTTAATCTTCATCAAAAGTAATCTTCCTTACAGGTGTTTTTTTGTAAGTTTAGAAATTAATACCCTTTCTGCATTTCATATATAAGCACCAAAGGGATAATTTCGAGGGTGCAAAGATACAAAAATAAGTACATTATTCGTAAACCTCTGTTTCTCATAACAATAAACATTTTTATCGTCCGGTAGACAAAAAACAGAACAATAAGGCCTAAAATGCATTTTTCAAATAGCCCTACATTGATATTGTTCATAAACGTAAGGACAATAGCCGCCGGCAATAAACCCAAAGCAGCAAGATGGGCAGATGCGAATATCTCATTCACATAATCTCTCGCGTTCATCTGAACCCGGAATATAATCCCACATAAAAGTAAAACTATAGTTTTCACCAGGTAATAAGCAAGCAGTAGCAGCCCTAACAATAAAAATTCTTCCAGGGGGCTAAACCGGCTTTGTATGCCATAAAACCGCAATGCCTGCATGACAAGTAACGCACCCGAACAAATAAATATGAAAAACAAGGCAATGGAATCGGGCGTGATGGTTTTTTCTTCTGTAGTTCCTCCACCAAAAAAACCCGATACTAATGAGGGTATTTTTTTAGGATTGATAATCCGTACCCAAACGAACAACAGCAAACAGAAAAGAAGGATTACTGTAACCCAAACCTCATGACTTGGAAACCGTAAATGGGGAACAATAGACATGAAACAACCTTTTAGGAGGCAAATTTACAACTTTACAACTTGTTTTTAAATTATCTGTTAAAACAGATTTTCTTAACGCGATAACTTGATGCTGATTTTTTATTAATTTTGATAACGTTTTGTGATATATTTATTACATGAATATAAAAATATTTTTCCAAATCTTGTTTTTCTTTCTGGCAATAGATATTCCAGCGCAGAAGTATCTTACCAATGGACAGGTTTATAATTACAATATAGGAGATGTATTCGAAGAAGAGGATTATGCAAATCCCCTTAGTGGTCCGCCTCATTATTCTCTTTTCATCGTTTTAGGCAAAGCTTATTCTATCGCCTCGGACACTATTTATTATAAGGACAGCGATGTAGGATATGTTCCCCCATCTTGCATGACATGTAAGGGATCTTTTGGCGCAGGAATTTATAACTTTTATATAACAAACCTTACTTTACCCGCCTTACAGGCTAACATGGGAAATACTTGCCCATTAAAAGATACTGTTTACTATGATTCTACTGATTATTGTGGAAGAAAAGTATGGGAGCGATATCCCGACCATACTTGTTTAGACAGCGGTTTTGAAGATGTAACTACATTTTCATGGGTGGTTGAAGGATGTGGAGGAGCTTACTTAAATTATTTCGACCCTGCCTGTCCCTGTGGTGACATTTCACAGCTTATTTATTACAAAAAAGTGCCTGACGACTCCTGTGGAGGTGAGTATGTTATTACTGGCATCAATCAACCTGCTTCAAAAAATGTACAACTTAGCTTATATCCCAATCCTTCAAGTTCCTTTTTAAATATTTCAACACCAGCTAATATTTATTGGTATGATATGGTTGATATTTCCGGAAGGATAGTTATATCAACCTCATTCCCAAAAAACAACCAAATTAATTTGAAGGGCTTATCTCCAGGATATTACATGATAGATTTTTATACCAGAGATTACGGACGAATTGCAAAGCAATTTGAAAAGGAGTAATTGAATTATGCTTGATATTAAAACACTAGTTTATTCCCACTTCACCTCCGTTAACCCTGCCATCTTCAGCATGTTGTTTAGTCCTTTTAATTGCTGCTGTAATAACACCCAATTTTGCCATTGCTTTTCAAATTTTGCATTGACAGAATTGGTTTCAGCAATACATTGCGTGGTGGGTTGTCTGTCCACTCCTTCCAACATGCCAAATAATTCATGTAGCTCTTCATCCACCGATGCCCTGCCTTCAGGCACACCGTCTGTCAGCCAATGGTGTAGCATCCCTAATTTAAAATAGCAGGTGTCTATAGTATTCCTCAGGCTGTCGTAATTAATACCTGTAGGGATTCTCCCCGGTATCTCTCTTAATTGCGATTGGAGCGAGTTGATGGTTTTCAGTAACGGTATTATTTTTTGTTCATCATGGTAACAAACCATCGAATAGTCGTGCTGTTCTATCAACGCATCGGTAGATATTTTTACCCTCGGATCCATTTTCAGTATAAGTCGTTGACTATAACTCTTTCCGTTTACGGTAAGCTTCACGGTATAAGTTCCGGGCATAACCCATGGCGATGTAGGCGCAGGAGTTGTTTCTCCTACAACAGCAGAAATAGGGTAGGATGGAGGCACATTTAAAGGGGTGTAGCGCATATCCCACAAAAAGCGGTGAGAGCCCGAATCAGCTGAAAGTATTTGTTGCGGTCGCACCCAGTATAATGGAATATTCACATTCGGAATTTTATACATGCTGTCTTTGCTGGTATAATGTCTTACTAAGTTTCCTGCCGAATCAAGTATATCAAGCGTTACAATATCCTTGCTGTTTTGTTTCAGATAATAATCAATAATAGCTCCGTCAGGAGGATTTTTTCCTGCAGGTTCATCGGCAGGCAAAGGCGTGTCAGACCACATATCCCACCTGATTCGGTAAGCTGGTTCCGGTTTATAAAGGGTTGCACCTTCTTCTTCCGTCTTTTTACTGATTTGCCTCAAAGGTGTAATATCATCCAGTATCCAGAAGGAACGCCCGTGTGTTGCCACTACAAGATCATTATCTTTTATCGTTAAATCGCGTATGGAGGTAGCGGGCATATTCAGCCGCAACGACTGCCAATGGTCCCCATCATCAAAGGAAACATACACCGCATTTTCAGAGCCGGCAAATAATAAGCCTTTGCGCACGGGATCTTCTTTCACCGAATTAATAGGTGCATTATCAGGCAATCCGTTTACTATTTCTTTCCATGTCTTGCCTCCATCTTTGGTACGGTAAATGTGCGGGTGCTCATCATTAATGCGGATGCAATTTACAGCTGCGTACGCTATATTTACATCCGAGTGGCTCGCTTCAATCATAGATATTTTATTCCAGTCGGTTATAGAGGCAGGCGTTACATCTTCCCAATTACTGCCCCCGTCGTGGGTTACATGAATAAGCCCATCGTCAGACCCCGCCCAAATCAGGTTAGGATCTAACGGAGATGGCGCAATGGTATAAACCACCCCACGGGGTTTCATGTATTTCATGGTGTCGTTAGAGTAAACCCCTACCGATGCGGGAATATCATAACTTGTACGGGTAAGGTCAGGAGAGATTATATCCCATGAATTGCCTCCGTCGGTCGTTTTGAAAATTACATTACCACCATAATAAAGGGTTTTATTATCAATGGGCGAAAACACAATCGGCGCTGTCCGCAGAAACCGGTATTTACCGTCATGGCAATCCGGAGAAATATCCTGTACCTGTCCTGTGAGTTTGTTATATCTCGTTAGTTTGCCGCCGTAAACAATATTCGGGTTAAGCGGGTCGGCTACCACATACCCATATTCTTCAGCAGAAACAGGATGCCATTCACGCTCGGTGATTTGCCCATCATTGCCTCGGGAAGCAATACCCACCGAGCCGCTCTCCTGCTGACCGCTATATACATTGTATGGGAAAGCGTTGTCGGCGCTCACATGGTAAAGCTGCGCTGTTGGCTGGTTATACCATGAGCTCCATGTTCTGCCGCCATTAACTGTAACGGCAGCCCCTTGATCTCCCGCTAACAAAATAATATCCGGGTTATCGGGATTAATCCACAGGCGGTGGTAGTCATCTCCGCCGGGAGCGCCTTTCCAGCCCGTCCATGTTTTGCCGCCGTCAACCGATTTCCAACTCACCACATTAATATCATATACCATATCGGGATTTTTCGGGTCAACTTTCATCTCAGCAAAATCATCTCCACGGTCCCAGAGCCGGTCGTCGTTATTGAGTAAAGCCCATGATGCACCTCCATCATCACTGCGGTATATTCCACCCGATTTTTTCGAACTCACTACAGCATACAAACGATTGGTATTAGATGGTGCAATGCAAAATCCAATTCTATTCAAGCCTTCCGCCTTTCCCGGCAAGCCATTTGTCAATTGCTTCCAGGTGGTACCTCCGTCAGTGGATTTATATAACCCGCTTGTATGCCCCAAAAAGTCCGCATTCTCCCATGGGCCCTGGCGCGCGGCGAACATATCCGCATAAACAATATCAGTATTCGCGGGGTCTATAGTAACCTGTATGGCTCCCGTATTTTCATCTATGTAAAATACTTTTGTCCATGTTGCTCCTCCGTCCGTGCTGCGATAAACGCCTCTCTCTGTATTCGGCCCATATGGATGCCCAAGCACAGCGGCAAATACCCTGTTCTCGTTTTTTGGGTCAACGGCAAGTCCTCCAATCTGGTATGCATCCGTCAAGCCGAGGTGCTTCCATGTTTTGCCTCCGTCCACCGATTTGTACATTCCGTCACCGACAGATAAATCGGGACGTTGCACACCCTCGCCGCTGCCTACATATATTACATTAGGGTTGGAAGGAGCCACAGCCACATCGCCTATAGAGCCGGTGGGCTCGCTGTCAAACAGAGGTTGCCAGGTTCTGCCATAATCATCCGTTTTCCACACCCCACCATCATTCACGCCCATGTAAAAAATATTAGGATGCCCTATAACTCCACATGCTCCAATGGTGCGCCCACCGCGAAATGGACCTATACATCTCCACTTCATACAATTGAAAAGAGATGAATTATATGGCTGAGCTAAAAGAGGTGAAAGGTAAAAGGTAAAAGGGGAAAGTAAAATTAGGACAACGTATTTTTTTAGATATGAGCGCATAAGTGAGGGTGTATTTAAATTCAAAAATAACTATTTTCTACTCCTAACAAAAACTCGTTAGGTCGTGCCGATTACTTTTCACAGGGCGGTTAGTTACTAAGTACGCATTTTTAAGCAAAAAGAATATTCGAGCAAAACAGGCTGTAGGATATCTTAAAAAATGTTAAATAAGAAAATGTCTCGATAATCTATTACAATGTTTATAATAATTTTGTTCGCGGAAAAATGCAAAATCTTCCGTCGAGTGAAAAGATATTCTAATATATTTTTCTTCCTTTTTTCCTTCCTATGCTTTGCTGTTAGTGCAAAGCCTTGTACTTTCTCCAAAGTAAATAGTACCGTTTATAATTCTCATCAGAGCGATATTTCACGCTCCCATGAACAAGTGATGTTTCAGGATGGGCGGGCTTGCCCAACTTCAAACATGCAGGAAAAAAAGCCGCATAATGAATATGTGATTATACTTTTCAGACTTGGGATAGAAGGTAAATACATTTTACTTTCTGGTAGAGCCAATATGCCAGTAACAAGTATTTATGATAATGTTAAAGGGGCCTCTTTAATCCGCTTGTCCGGAATAAAGTATATAGTATCGTCTTCACATTTTGTCACACAACCACCGGAATTTCTTTCCGCTTTCTCTTTCCGTCCCCCTCCTGCACTTTGTTAAAGTATAGAGTTATGTCCGCTTCAGACAAGTAGCGCAATCCTCTATACATTCATGGAATATACGATAATCACGCAATAATGCGGGCTTATTGACAATCTTTCCATTCAAACTGTATTATACACATCATTTTGCGAAGAGTAAATCTTACTCAAGCTTATGTGGGTACAAAAAACAGTATCAAGTTATATAGTTTTAATAAGTGTTTTTAATTGATTTGTTATGAAAAAGCAAAAAATTCAATCCCTATCTGCTATCTGCATGGTGGCGGCTATCGGCCTCACCGGGTGCAGTGGACTTTCTAAAATGGCTAAAGACGCCAATAAAATCAGTTATTCTGTAACGCCCAATCCCATGCAGGATAATGGAGATAGCGTTGATGTGAATATAGTTGCTAAATATCCGGCAAAATATTTTTCCAAAAAAGCGATAGTAACAGTGGTGCCTGCACTCAAACTTTCCGATGGCACCGAACAACCTTTGAAATCAGTTACCCTTATAGGAGAAAAAGCGGCCGGCAGCGGTATTAAGATAAATTATGAGCAAGGCGGCAGATTGAATTATAACGATAAAGTAGCCTATGTGCCCTCAATGAAAGTAGATGAACTATATATAGATGCTACGCTGGAAAATGATAATAAAAAATTTCCTGCTATCAAAATTGCGGATGGAACCATTACTACGGCTAAGCTCTTGCAGCATGATGATAAGGTAATACTGGGGAAGGATGATTTTAAAAAGACTATTCCGGAGCGGGACACATCTCATATTTATTATGCCATAAGCCAGTCCCACGTCCGGCCTATGGAAATGCGAAGTAAAGAAATGAAAGAATTCAAGGAATTTGTAGAGAAGGGAATAAAAGACGAATTTAAGTTTAACGAGGTGGGCATATCGGCCTATGCTTCCCCGGATGGTCCAAGCCGGTTTAATGACAAGCTTGCGAAAGACCGTGCAAACACTGCCATTGCAGCTATGCGTGGATTATTTAGGGAAATGAATACCAGGAAATGCAATACGAAGTTTGGCTCTGAAAAATCTTTTTATACAGTTGGAACTACCGGTATGGACTGGGACGGATTTAAAAAACTGGTAGAAGAATCGAACCTTAAAGACAAGGAAATCATTCTGCGTGTTTTGTCTATGTATGCCGATCATGACCAGCGCATGAAAGAGCTTAAAGCCCTTTCTGCTACATACGTGAAATTGGCAGGCGATGTGCTTCCAAAGTTGAGAAGATCCGTCATAGTGCTTAATGCTGAAAAGAGAAGCCCCACAGATGAGCAGCTAAAGTCGCTTGTATCTTCTGACCCTGGAAGTCTTACGGTAGAGGAACTTTTATATGCTGCCACACTTACCAATGACATGAACCAGAAGTTTAGTATTTACAAAACCGCTGCAAAGCAATATCCCAATGATTGGAGATGCCCTAACGACATGGGTTATATTGAAGTAATGCAGAATAATTTGTCAGATGCCCGGATGGAATTTCAAAAGGCCGATCAACTGTCTTCTAATAATCCCATTGTACAAAACAACCTGGGAGTTATAGCTCACCTAAATGGAAATCGTAAGGAGGCCATGAAATATTTTGAAAGTGCCACCTCTGCCGGGCCGGATGTAGCTTATAATATAGGTTTGCTGGATATTCAAAATGGTAATTATTCTGAGGCGGTAACTAATATGGGCTCATTCAATACCTTCAATTCTGCACTGGCAAAAGTGCTCAATAATGATCCGCAAGGCGGAAAGTCAACATTGGATGCATCTAATGATGATGGCGCAATAGCTTATTACCTGAAAGCAATTATTGCTGCCCGCACTAATAACAAACCGGAAATGATTACTGATTTAAAAGAAGCCGTGAATAAAGATGCTTCTCTTAAGCAGCAAATAAAGACCGATTGCGAGTTTATTAAATACAGAACTGATGCAGATTTTAAGTCAATAACGGAATAGGCATATTTTAAAATGCAGGGTAGACTTAGCAGGGATGCCCTGTGCAAAAGAATATTAAACTTTTAAATAAAACTGAATTATGAATAAGCTAATGTATATCGCGGCCGCATCTGTCTTTATGGCAGCATGCGGCAATAATTCGAAACAGGTGCAGCAACTTCAAGCCTTGCACTTGCAGGATTCAATAATGGCAAGACAGGCGCAACAAAAAGATTCTGCCATAGTATCTTATGTTAAAACGCTGGATGAGATACAGAATAATATAGACAGCATTAAATCAAAAGAAAGAATAATGTCTACGGGAAATAAAGGAGAGCCACCCAATAACGTAATTGATGATTTAAAATCCTTAGATTCCAGGATAGTATGGGAAAACAGAAGGATATACCTGCTCGAAAGGCGGCTTAAGAAAGAAGACAAAAAGGATTACGACCTTCAAAGAGTTATAAAGCATCTTACGAAGGAACTTACTGAAAAGGATGCACAAATAGCCGACCTCCAGACTAAGCTGGCTGCAAGTAATAATTCCCTGAAAGTAATAACCGAACAGTTTAATGACAGTATCGCGGTTATTCACAAACAAAGGGAAGAAATAAGCGCCATGCGGTCAGTGGTTAATACAGTTTACTATGATATAGGAACCAACGAAGAGCTAAGAAAACAAGGCGTAATTACCAAAGAAGGTAAAGTTATTGGTCTTGGCGGGGCAACCGAAGTTAAAGCCGGCTTTAATGCTTCTCATTTTACAGAAGCAGATATGACAAAGTTGAATGATATTTCTCTCAATGGCAAATTTGTTAAAATGGTAACAGATCATCCTGCCGGTTCATATAACATATCGGATAATACATTGCATATTACAGATTCTCAGTCCTTCTGGAGCGAGTCAAAATATTTGGTCATTATAGTAAAATAGTTGGTGAGGACACGTTAGTGACAGGAGGAGAATAAAATAGCATAACAGGTTTTATTCCCTCCTGCACTCGTGTAAACACAAAATGGATAGTAATAATTAAAATTCTAATAATCATGAAAAAGAAAGAAGTAGTAAGAGAAATTGCAAATCAAACAGGAATTGAAAGGAATGTTGTAGAAGATGTTCTCGAAGATTTTATGGCTACAGTGAAGAAGCATGTGGTGAACATGGAATATATATCCTTAAGTGGATTTGGCAGGTTTGGCGTAAAAAAAAGAGCCGCCAAAACAGGACGCATTATTTCCAGGAATATACCTGTTAAGGTACCTGCTCACTTTATACCAAGCTTCAAACCTTCGAAAAAGTTCATAGAGGAAGTTAAGGCGACCGTATGTGAAAATTGGGCCGGGACAAAGGAATCAAAGCAATCTATAGCAAAAACTTGTTATGTTTCAAAAAGTCAATGATTTTTCATTCTTCTCCCCTCTCTATTGATAGAGAGGGGTTGGGGGTGACTATGACTTTTTTACGTGACACTTGCCACACACTTGCTACAGCATGCGAAATGTCACAGTTGCCCCAAAAATGTGACAATGGCGAAATCCTTTCCAGTACTGGGCTATAGTCCTATTGTCACACATTGAAATTATTGTCAAAGTGCGACATTTCAAACCTAAAAATGACACAAAAAAACGGACTATAATTTATAAATTACTCTCATCATCCTAATCATTCAAATCCCATAAATCATAGTCTCTCTTTTTTCACTCTTCTCAAATCAAGCGAGTTCAAAGGGTCAACAGGCAGTCCCGTTATACGCTTGCTCACTAAGCGTATAACCTCATCGTAATACAAAGGAACCACAGGAGCGGCATCCATAATCATCTTATCCATGGCAGTATATTCCACTGCTCTCAATGAATCATCTGTTTCAGAAAGAGAACGCTCATACAGTGAATCGAAAACAGGATTAGCATAGTGTGTGTAGTTTATGCCGCCGGGCGAAAAGTATTTGCTGTAAAAAAGCGAGAGAAAATTTTCCGGGTCAGGATAATCGCCAATCCATGATTTTTTGAAAAAGTAGTATTGCCCGTTAGCCGCCCCTTCCGAGAGAATAGCAGGTTGCTCTGTTTCTACTTTAATATTTATTCCCACATTTTGCAGCTGGGCTTGTATGGCTTCGGCAAGCGCATAATCTTCTGAGGACACAAACAGCGAAATCCCTGTTAATCCTTGTCCATTAGGGTATCCTGCCTCTTTTAATAGTTTCATTGCAGTATCGGGATTATAACTATATCCCGCTATTTTTCCATGCCCGGGCAAAGAGGGAGGCACAAAACCGCTCTCTGCCGGAATACCAATATTGTAGCGGAGATACCGCACTATCTCTTTCCGGTTGATGGCATAGTTGATGGCCTTTCTTACAAGAACATTTTTTATTTCATTATTACCGTTTTTATTATCTAAAATAAAACCCAGGTAATCGGTTTTTATAAAAGGAATTTGCTGCATATATACTTTATCTGCAAACTCTTTCCGAAGCTGTCCGTCCGCTGCAAATGCCACTCTCGGGTTGATTGCATTGATCCCCGACACCATATCGAACTTGCCATCCATAAATTCCAGGAAAGAAGTTTCTTCATCTTTCAAAAATGAAACGATGACTCCATCCAGGTATGGCAGGCTATTTCCGATAGAGTCTTTTTCAAAGTAATGGGAGTTACGTTTAAGCACTAATGCATTTCCTTCTTCCCATTTTACCAAGCGGAATGGGCCTGTGCCTACCGGGTTTTCGCCAAAATCTATCTCATACTTCTTGACGGCTTCTTCCGGCACCACTGAAAAATACTTCATTAAAAGAATATGCAGAAAAGGAGTGAATGGAGTTTTCAAGTGAATTACAAAAGTGGAATCATCCGGCGCGCTGAAGTTATCTACTTTATCAAGTAATGAAGTCGCATCCGATACGCGTGGATCAAGCAGGCGTGAGAAGCTGAAAACAAAATCGTGTGCAACAACTTTCCTGCCTTTCCCATCGGCAAACGCCTCATTATCCTGGAAGAAAACATCATTCCGCAAGTGAAAAGTATAGGTCAGTCCGTCGGTAGATATCTCCCATTTGCGGGCAATACAGGGCTTTATGCTGAATGAATCACCTGTCTGTATAAGCCCATTATACAGCTGATTATCCACCCAAATATTTTCAAAATTTTGTGCTTGGGCAGGATCTAAAGAGGTCACGTCACCCATCTCGTTATACCTGAAAACATTATCGCTTTCATTCTTTGTATTCCTCCCGCATGAAAGAAGTGAGAGTATGAATAAAAAGGCTAAATATGAGGTTGCTTTTCTTTGCATAATGCCATTGCTAGGATTCAAAGATACTATCCCTTCACAAAGCACAATCCAAATTTGTGACAAATGCCTATTTTTGCTCTATGAAGGCAAGCTCCACATTCGCAATTCACACAATAGGATGCAAACTGAACTATTCCGAATCTTCGGCAATAGGGCAGCGTTTGGAAGAACAGGGATTTACTAAAGTCTCCTTTAAAGAGCATGCGGACGTATATATCATCAACACCTGTTCCGTTACAAATGAAGCGGACAAGGAATGCAGATACATAGTGCGGTCTGTGTTAAATACTGCCCCGGAAGCATTTATAGCGGTGATAGGCTGTTATGCGCAATTAAAACCGGAAGAAATTGCAAAAATTGAAGGAGTGGATATTGTGCTTGGAGCTTCGGAAAAATTCAATATTGCAAACTATCTGCGTAAGATTGATAAAAACCAATTTACTGAGATTCATTCCTGTGAGATTGAGCAACCGCTGGAGTTTCATGCCGCTTATTCATCGGGCGAAAGAACGAGAAGCTTTCTGAAAGTGCAGGATGGTTGCGATTACAGTTGCTCCTACTGCACCATACCATTAGCAAGAGGAAAAAGCCGCAGCAATACTATTGAAAATGTAGTTAAAAATGTTTACGAAATAGCTTCTAAAGGAATACCCGAAATTGTACTGACAGGAGTTAACCTTGGCGACTTTGGGATTAATAACCCGGACATGAACGGACACAATGAAACCTTTTTCGAATTGGTTCAGGAACTTGAAAAGGTCAATGTTCCTGTACGTTTCCGCATATCTTCTATTGAGCCAAACTTGCTCACCGAGGATATTATCAAGTTCGTTTCAACATCAGAAAAATTTGTTCCCCATTTTCATATCCCGCTACAATCGGGCTCCAACAGCATATTAAGAAAAATGCGCCGCAGATATTTGCGAGAACTTTATGCTGAAAGAGTTTCACTCATTAAATCTCTTATGCCGCATTGCTGCATTGGCGCGGATGTAATAACAGGCTTTCCGGGAGAAACGGAAGAAAACTTTTTAGAGACCTATTCTTTTTTGAACGACTTGGATATTTCTTATCTTCATGCTTTCACCTATTCTGAGCGTAGCAATACGCTTGCAGCCGAAAGCAAAGAAGTAGTGCCGGTAGGTGTGCGCAGAAGAAGAACACGGATGTTACGGATTTTATCCGAGAAAAAATTACGCCATTTTTATGCTCAAAATTTAAACGGGCAAAGAGATGTATTGTTTGAAAACAATTCAAATAACGATTGGCTTTACGGATATACAGACAACTACATACAGGTAAGAGTTCCCTTTGATGAGGCACTTAAACATACTGTTTGTAAAGTACACCTTAACTCTATCAATTCAGAAGGGACCATGGATGGAGAAACGGTAAATTCTTTATTTAGTTCTCCAACTTTCAACTTTCAACTTTCAACTTTCAACTGATATGTACGCATCATTATACGAATTATTCAACGACCTTTTTGGTGTACAATTCGGGCCGTTAAAGGTGGTACATACTTTTGGATTTTTTATGGCTATATCGTTTTTGGTTGCAGCTTGGGTACTCTCCAGGGAACTAAAACGAAAAGAAAATGAAGGTTTATTGAAGCCTATTCCCTCCGCTACATGGACAGGTAAAAAAGCTAGCATGCAAGAGTTAGCGGAAGCCTTTATTATTGCTTTTATAATATTCTTCAAGCTAGTTTATATTGCTTTAAATTACAGTGAATTTAAAACTGATCCGCAAGGAACATTGGTCTCTCTCAAGGGCAATATTTTAGGTGGTCTCGCAGCAGGATTGATTTATGCTTTCCTTGTTTACCGTGAGAAAGAAAAGAAAAAACTTCCCGAACCTGAATTGGAAAATACGTTGATGCATCCTTACCAGTTAGTAGGCAACATCACGTTGATTGCAGCTATTGGCGGTATTATCGGGGCTAAGGTATTCGATGCGCTTGAAAACTATCAGGATTTCTTTCATGATCCCACAATGATATTTTCTTCCAGCGGGCTTACCATCTACGGAGGCTTGATAGTGGGCGCTATTTCCGTATTAGTCTATACAAGTAAAAAGGGAATTCCTCTTCTACATATGGTTGATGCTGCTGCTCCGTCAATGATACTGGCTTATGCTATCGGAAGGATTGGCTGCCAGATGGCAGGCGATGGAGATTGGGGCATTGTCAACGCAAATCCTAGGCCCTCTTTTATTAGCTTCCTCCCTCACTGGATGTGGTCTTTTGGTTATCCTCACAATGTGGAAAACGCCGGCGTTCCTATCCCCGGGTGTGTAGGCGATTATTGTGCCGTATTGAGTCCGGGTGTATATCCAACCCCTTTTTATGAAACCATAATGGGTGCCATTATCTTTTTCATTCTTTGGTCTATGCGGAAAAAGATTCATGTACCCGGTGTTTTGTTTTGCTGGTACCTGGTCTTTAACGGAATTGAAAGATTTTTTATTGAACTGATTCGTGTAAACATAAAATATCACATTTTCGGAATGGGCGTAACGCAGGCCCAAATTATTTCACCGATATTTTTTCTGCTGGGTGTAGTTGGAATTTTCTATTTTACAAATAAGGCGAAATATGCCCCAAACCCCTAAAGGGGCTTTGAATAATGCTACTTAAAGCCCCTTTAGGGGTTTGGGGCTGATAAGATAAATGTATCTTTGTTACTTTAATAAATGCCAAAATGGTTTTTAGAGATACTCTTGATTTGGATGCCATTTGTAAAGAAGTCATTGAACTTACAAATGAAGTAGGCACTTTTATTTTGAAAGAAAAAAACAAGTTTAACCCTTCCGATATTAAAAAGAAAGGCTTTAATGATCTTGTTTCGTATGTAGATAAAAACTCCGAAAAGAAGCTGATAAAAGGCTTACAAAAAATATTGCCCGGTAGCGGAATACTGGGTGAGGAGGGAGGAGGCGATTTCAACAGCAAATATACCTGGGTAATTGATCCGCTGGATGGAACTACCAATTTCATTCACAGACTGCCCTGCTTTGCTATCAGCATTGCTTTGTTTAAAGATAAAACTCCCATTATCGGAGTTGTTAATGAACTAAATTTTAAAGAATGTTTCTCGGCTATAAAAGGGAAAGGGGCAAAGTTAAATGGCAAAAAAATTGCAGTATCTCCGCAAAAGAAATTAGAAGATTCCCTAGTTGCCACTGGCTTCCCTTACAATGATTTTGGTTTGCAGGACGAGTATATGCTACTATTCAAAGAACTGATGAAGGTTACGCAAGGCATACGCCGCATAGGTTCTGCCTCTGTAGATTTGTGTTATGTTGCCACAGGACGATTTGAAGCATTCTACGAATACGGACTAAAGCCTTGGGATGTATCCGGAGGCGCTCTTATTGTGCAGGAAGCAGGAGGAGAATTATCCGATTTTAATGGAGGCGATAATTACCTTTTTGGCAGTAGTATTGTTGCAACCAACGGGCATCTGCATAAAGATTTTTTGAAAATAGTGAAAAAGTATTTCAACGGAAAAATGAATAAATTGCAAGCTAAAAAGTAGAATAAAAGCAAATTATGTTCCTCCAAGTATCAAATATTCCTCTCCCCAAAGCTGCTGCTATCAGCGATATTACAGAGGTGAAAGACTGGGCTACTCCTTTGCTCATAGCAGGCGCTATAATATTTGCCGGTATAATAATTCAGAGAATTATTATAATTTATATACAACGACTTTCCAAAAAAACAAAATGGAAAGGTGGCCATGTATTGGTGAGTTCCCTGCGCGGAATGATACTATTGATTTCTATTTTGTTTGCTATTTATTATGGAATGGCAAAGGCCCCGGTGGACCAGGCAACAATACTTTTAGAACATCGGTTGCATAAAGTCCTCGTCATTTTTATCGTTACTTTTATTATTGCACGAGTGCTGACAGGCTTGCTGAAAACCTATTCCCATAGGGGAGAAAGCTCCAAAGGCTCTCTCTCACTTTTCAATTCCATCATTAATATTATAGTTTACTGCCTCGGCTTACTGGTAATGCTCCAATCTTTCGGAGTTTCGATTACCCCTGTTCTTACAGCTCTTGGTGTTGGAGGTTTGGCGGTCGCTCTCGCCTTGCAGGATACTCTTTCCAATCTTTTTGCAGGAATACAGATTACGCTTACCCGCACTATCAAATCGGGGGACTATATTCATTTGACCTCAGGCGAAGAGGGTACAGTGGTTGACATAACCTGGAGGTCAACCACCTTACTTACCCAATCAGATAATATAACAGTCATTCCTAATTCAAAACTTTCTACAACTATCATTACTAATTATTCTCTTCCGCAAAGGAATCTTTCTATCTCCATACCCGTGGGCATTAGCTACGATAGTGATTTGGAAAAGGTAGAACAAATCACACTCGAAATAGGAGCGCAATTGATGAAAGAAAATGGAATAGAAACAAAACCCGTTTTTCGCTATAAAGAATTTGGAAATTCCTCCGTCAATTTCACCTTGTCTATGGACATAAATGAATTTTCGCAGCAATATATTTTGCGTCACGAGTTTATCAAACGTCTCTATAAACGGTTCAAAGCAGAAGGTATTGAAATACCCTATCCTACCAGTTCTGTCTATATCAAGAAAGAAAGTTAACCGCCTATCTCCCAGAAAAATACCAATGACTGGGCGGCAATCCCGATAATTAATCCTACATATATTTCGAACGCTCCGTGGGCTTTAAGCTTATACCGGGAGTAAGAAGTTATTATAACAATGACGAGTGCGCCAATAAGCCATGGAATCAAATTCACGTAGGTATAATCTATTAAGCCTATTACAGTACCCAGCAATCCGCCAACACCCACAGCGTGAAAGCTTACTTTGGTAAACAAACAGGCCATAAGTGTTGTAATGATAGATACATTTATACCCAGCATAAATATTTTTAATGATTGCCCTGAAGCAGGTATGTTATGAAAACAATAATAGACAAGGATAAAACAGAGAGCGGTGAAGCTGAGCATAATGTTCCGATCATTTTCACCAGGGTCTGTGATGCTTGAAATCCGGCCGATTTTTAACAATACCCAGCTTAGAAACAACGGCAGAAGATAGGTGCATAAAAATACTATAGCAAGGTTTAGTCCTACCGCAATTAAAGGTAGCGGATACAAATGAGGGTCGCACCATAAAACAATGAATGTTCCCAGTGTAGGCATCAGTGCCGGATGGAAAATATAAGAGATGAAAGTCCAGAGGTTTTTTTGCATCCTTCACTATATTTCTTTTCGCATTCTTGCCACAGGAATTCCCAACTGCTCGCGGTATTTCGCCACTGTCCGGCGGGCTACTTTATAACCTTTCTGTTCCAGCAAAGTTACAAGCGCCTCGTCGTTTATAGGTTTCTTTTTATCTTCCGAATTAATGATTTCCTGTATACTGTTTTTCACTTCATTGATAGAAACTTCTTCGCCACTTTCTTTTTGAAACGCTTCGGAGAAAAGAACCTTCAATAAAAATGTTCCGAAGTTTGTTTGAACAAATTTACTACTCACAACCCTTGAAATAGTAGAAATATCAAGCCCCGTAACTTTGGCTATATCCTTTAGTAGCATAGGTCTCAGCTTGTCCTCATCTCCAGATGTAAAAAAATCCTGCTGATAATCTAAAATAGCTTGCATAACGCGTTGCAAGGTATCTTCCCTCTGCCTTATAGCATATATAAATCCGTTTGCCGATTCTGTTTTTGTCTTTGCAAATGAGGCCGCTTCGCGCTGCATTTTATCCATTCCTTTTTTCCTTTCCGCCATGTCAACATACACCGGGTTCAGACGCAGATTGGAAGATAGTCTGCCGTTAAGCGATGCTTCCGGTTTGCCATCTGCATAGGTAATTACGAAATCGGGAACTACCTGGTTTGCGTTTACTGCGGCATCAGCGAATGCCTGTCCGGGCTTAGGATTCAGCTTAATAATTTCATTCACAGCAGCGCGTAAAGAGGCTTCATCCGCCTTCACTATCTCCCTTAATTTATCGTAATTCTTTTTCGAAAATTCTTCGAATCCTTTTTCCAGGATATTTATAGCGAGTTTTGTAACTTCATCTTTATGCTCTGCCCTTTTAAGTTGGATTAACAGACACTCCTGCAAGTTTCTCGCACCCACGCCGGGCGGGTCAAACTCCTGTATTATTTCGAGTAATGGCTCCAGTTCTTTTTCGTCGGTAAGAATATTTTGCTGAAAGGTGATGTCATTGGAAATGGAATATAAATCCCTGCGCAGGTAACCGTCATCGTCAATATTTCCAATGATATAATCGCCCAGCATTTGCTGGCGTTCATTCAGATGCTCTTTCAATCCAAGCTGAAAATGCAGGGAATCCTGGAAAGAGGATGTATCTGCAAAAGATGATTCTCTTGTTTCTTCATCAGCTGAATAATTGGTTGATGCCATTTTGTAAGCAGGAACATATTCATCATTCTCTTCCATGAACTCTTCTGCATCGTACTCCTCGTCTCGGTTTTCTTTGTCTGTACCCTCTTCATTCTCTCCAGATGCCACAGTTTCTTCCTCTTCTTTGGGTTCATCCAATCTTTCATTGATATCTTCCAGCGCAGGATTATTTTCTATCTCTTCTTTTATTCTTTGCTCCATGGATGCAACAGGCAGCAGCAACAATTTTTGCACCAATATTTGATTGGGCGTTAACTTTAATTGCTGTTTTAGTTGCAGGGTTTGACGGAGTGCAGGCATAACGGAAGTGGTATATGACTAAAGACGAATTATTTAAAACTCTGCATTCTTAGGTGTACGCGGAAATGGTATCACATCGCGAATATTGCTCATGCCGGTTACAAATAATATGAGTCTCTCCAACCCAAGCCCAAAGCCTGAATGGGGCGCTGTCCCGAATTTTCTCAATTCAAGATACCACCACATTTCTTTTTCAGGTAATCCCATTTCTTTTATTCTTGCCAGCAGCTTGTCATAATTTTCTTCACGTTGCGAGCCGCCTATAATTTCACCTACATAAGGAAAAAGCACATCCATGGCTCTTACCGTCTTTCCATCTTCATTTTGCTTCATGTAAAAGGCTTTTATTCCCCTGGGATAATCTGTAATTATTACCGGACAATGGAAATGGTCGACCAAATAATTTTCATGTTCTTTCTGTAAGTCATTGCCCCATTCGGGTTTAAACTCAAACTTTTTGGCAGATGATTTTAATATCTCAACGCCTTCCGTATAAGTAATCCGTTTGAAAGTGGAATCCTTTACCATGTTCAGCCTGTTGAGCAATTCCTTGTCATACATATTATTGAGGAATACCAAGTCATCCATGCAATTTTCCAATGCATAGCGTACAAGGTATTTCAGCATGTCTTCCGCCACATTCATATTGTCGGTGATGTCGCAAAAAGCCATTTCAGGCTCAATCATCCAGAATTCGGCAAGGTGGCGGGGCGTGTTGGAGTTTTCCGCCCGGAATGTAGGACCAAAAGTATATACCTTGGAAAGTGCCATAGCAGCTGTTTCTCCCTCTAACTGACCGGAGACAGTAAGGTTGGTTTCTTTCCCAAAAAAATCTTCTTTATAATCAATAGAGCCATTCTCATTTTTCGGCGGATTGCTCAAATCGAGCGTTGTAACTCTGAACATTTCTCCTGCTCCTTCAGCATCAGAACCGGTAATGATAGGGGAGTGGAGATAAAAAAAACCATTATCGTTGAAATATTTATGGATGGAATAGGACATGGCATGACGTATTCTCATCACGGCTCCTATGGTATTGGTGCGCGGACGAAGGTGAGCTATCTCCCGCAAAAATTCAAGGGTATGTCCTTTCTTCTGCAATGGATAGGTGGCATCGGCAGTACCATATATTTCTATTTTTTTTGCCTGTATCTCAACAGTCTGCCCCTGCCCCTGCGATTTTACAAGAGTACCCTTTACAGCCACACAGGCGCCTGTGGTAATGCTTTTTAATAATTCTTCGGGGAAACTTTCGATACTGACAACAGCTTGGATATTATGAATTATAGAACCATCATTAATTGCCAGAAAAACGACCTGTTTGCTGTCTCTTTTAGTACGTACCCATCCTTGCACAGTTACGTCTTTATCGTAATCCGTTGATTTTAGTAGCTCTTTTACGTTGGTTCTTTTCATGTTATTTTATTTCTTCTTTTAATAAGGCTCGCAAAATTAACCATATTTACGGTAGCTTAAAATCTATTCTTAATACTCTCATCATAGTAATCTTTGTAATCTCATAAATCATAGTTTATCGTTGTTGATGTTTTCTATCATCACAGCATCTTTCAGTTCATATTTGCCAATGCGGGTGCGTACAAGAGAGTCGAGGTAAGCAGCGCTGCCAAGGGCTTCGCCAAAATCGCGGGCGAGCGAACGTATGTAAGTGCCTTTTTCACAAACCACTCTAAATGCAATGTTTACTTCATCCAACCGTTTTACCTCCATTAATTTTATCACCACTTTACGGGGCGGCATTTCTATGTCTTTGCCTTTGCGGGCACTAAGATAAGCCCGTTTTCCATCAACTTTTATAGCAGAATGGGCGGGAGGCGTTTGTTCGATTTCTCCTACAAACGTTTTAGCCGCCTCTTGAATCATATCGTCAGTAATATGGCTGGTTGGGAAGGTTTCTGTTATTGCCGTTTCCTTATCAAACGACGGGCGGAAGGCGCCCAGCGTAAATACTCCCTCATATTCCTTTTCCATATCCCGGAAGTCATTGATGGTTTTAGTATAGGTACCGGTGGCGATGATTAATAACCCTGTTGCCAACGGGTCTAACGTACCTGCGTGACCTACCTTAAACCGGTGCCCGTACTTTCTTTTTAAAGCCTGCCGCACTTTGCTCACCGCATCAAAAGAAGTCCATCTGTAGGGCTTATTTATCAGCAGGTAGCCGTCCTTGTTCAAATCTATTTCGTTCAAATTCATAGGGGTACGAAGATAGGGAGTATAATCTCAATTAATTATAAAAAATACAGCCAATGATTTTTACAATCCATTGTTTATAACATCTTCTTCTGAAGCAAAAATCGCCTGTCAATAGTACTTACTTTTGCATACAAGACCATAATTTCAACTCATATATAAGCTATGAAAAAGCTAAATCTATATCTCGCAGGCTTATCCGGTTTGATTTTTTTATTCCCCTGCCATATCATGGCTCAACCGGATACTTCTTCTCTGAGAGAATCCATTAGTCGCGCTACTTCCCATAAAAGGAACAGCGTATTTTACCGGGTACAAATTTTGGCTTTAAAGAATCCCATTGACCCCGAACCCTTAAAAGTAAGCGGAACAGATGACAAGATTTATGCCATTAAAGGCCCCGATGTCACAAGATATTATATGGGTGAGTTCCGTGATTTACAGTCTGCCACAGAATATAAAGAACAGATTGTGAAAAATGGATTTGAAGACGCTTGCGTAGTTGCTTACAAAAACGACGACAGGATTACCATTAAAGAATCCCTCGCATTACTCGGGCAAGGCAAGTAAGGATTTTTATTATTTCTCCTATTTCATTAAACCCGTAGGGTTTATATGTTTATAGTAACTATGTGATACAGCTTAGTGTTCGACCCCGTCGGGGTCGAACAAATTATCAGGTTATACAATTGCTATAAACGTTCGATGCCTTCGGCATCCATTACAGTTTCTAAGGCCTGTCTACCTTATTAAACAATAGGTGTATCTGTGTTAATCGGTTTGGCTTTATTGAATAGCTTCTTCAACCTGGCTTTAAGTCTGTCTGTAAGATAATACAGAATAGGCACCAGGATAAGCGTAAGAAGAACCGCAAAACTCAATCCAAATATCATAGTCCATGACAGGGGACCCCAGAATGCTACACTATCACCGCCAAAAAAGATATGCGGATTAAAGTTGCTGAAAAGTGTACTGAAGTTAATGTTAAGCCCTATGGCTAGAGGAATAAGACCAAGTATAGTTGCAATGGCAGTAAGAATAACAGGTGTCATTCTTATCTTTCCCGCTTCTATTACCGCATCTTTTACATTATAACCCTGTGCTATAAGCAAGTCGGTAAATTCCACCAGCAATATTCCATTCCTGACTACCAACCCTGCCAACGCCACAAAGCCCACCCCACACATTACAATAGACATATCCATTTTTGTAATGGCAAACCCAAGCATAATACCCACTACACAAAAAATTACTTCAGTAAGAATAATGAAAGGTTTGCTGACAGAATTAAACAGCGTGATAAGAATGATAAAAATAAGCCCGAGCGAAATAAGAAAGGCGCGTCCGAGAAAAGCAGACGTTTCTTTTTGGTCTTCCTGTTCCCCGGTAAGTTCTATGCTCACATCGCTTGGTGCGCCGAAATTATGAATAGCAGCCTTCACCTGGTCAACTACATTGTTTGCATTAAATCCGCCCAAGACATTCGAAGAAAGTGTAATAACCGGTTTTTCATTCAGGCGAATGATAGAACCGTAAGTTCTTCCATAGTGCACATTGGCAAAATCAGAGATAGGCAGTTGCCGTATATCTCCATGCATATTCATATCGCGGAAAGTAATATCAAGATTTCTGAGGGCATTGATATCCTCGCGCTGATTTTTCTGGTAACGAATCATAATAGGATATTCATCATCCAGGTCACGGTATTTCGATGCTTCATACCCATATACCGCAGTACGGATTTCAGAACCTATCTGCCCGGTGCTTACCCCTTCAAAGTTAGCACGCTGCCTGTCAATATCAAAATCGATTTCAGGCTTATTTTTTTGCAAATCTGATTTCAGTTCTTCTACCCCGGGTATATCCAGCGAGTCTAAATAGTGCAACAAATTTTGGGAGACGTTAACCAGTTCTTTGTAATCATCACCCCTCACTTCAATATTAACCGGCTTGCCGGTGGGTGGCCCATTCTTTTCCTGGTCAACGGTAATTTCTGCGCCCGGGATACCCACCATTGCTTTTTGAAGGGTGTCTTTATATTTGGATGTAGATACACCATTTCTCAAAGAATAGTCTACAAAATTAATGGTGATTTTACTCTTGTTCGGATAAGTACCATTATCATTATCGCTTGGATCAGTTGCACCAATTGCCACGTTAGTTATTACCGATTGCACAATGGGATTATGTTGTCCTATTACAGTATAAACTTTGTTCTCCAAAACCTGTGTTAATGAATCTGTATAATGTATATCTGTTCCTACGGGCAGATTAAGAAAAACATTTATCATATTAGGATCCCCGGTTGGGAAGAACACCACATTGGGGGTTCGCATTCCCATTAGTATAAAGGAGAAAATGAAAATTCCAAGAGTCGAGAAAAGAACAACAAAAGGATGTTTAATACATCTGTGCATAAAACGTGCATACCTGTTTTGAAAGGCAGGCCAGGTTTTTGTCTGAAAAGACTTGACGACTTTTATCAGCAGGAAACGATAAACGAGATGTAATAATAATAGAAGCAGAGTAAAGTTGCCTAAACCCGTTCCTCCCGCTACATAAAATATAAGCGCCAAAGCAACGAAAATGATGGAAGTTATTGAAAGCCCTTTCGTCCATTTGACTTTTTTATGTTCATCCTCGGCCTTATGTGGCTTCATGAAAGTAACAGCAAACACAGGGTTAATGATATATGCCACCACAAGAGATGCCATAAGAGTGATAATGAGTGTGACGGGCATATAGTGCATAAACTTGCCTATGATTCCTCCCCAAAATGCAAGTGGAACAAAAGGTGCAAGTGTGGTGAGTGTGCCGGCTAACACCGGAAGAAAAACCTCGCCGGCCGCTCCTTTAGCGGCAGTAACAATGTTTACTTTGCCGTTATCAAAAATACGGTGTGTGTTTTCAATAACTACAATGGCGTCATCTACTACTATGCCTAGCCCAAGCAGGAAAGCAAAGAGTACAATCATATTCATGGAATAACCTATGCCCGGCAAAATCATAAATGCCACGCACATGGATAATGGCACCGAAAGCCCTACAAACAGGGCATTTGTTGGTCCCATGAAAAACGTTAATAAAATAGTAACAAGAATAAAACCGATGATAATAGTGTTCACAAGGTCTTGTAAAGTATGTCTTGTTTGGTCTGACTGATCGCCGGTGATAGTAACATGCAGGTTTTTTGGAAATATATTTGCCTGCATATCTTTTACAAGGTTCTGAACCTTGTCAGACGCGTCTATCAGGTTGGCCCCGCTTCGCTTAACAATGTTGAGTGATATGACATTTTTCTTGTCGAGCCGGGCGTAGCTTGTCGCATCAGCAAATGTGTCTTTTACCGATGCAATATCTTTAAGATAGAGGGTAGCCCCGCTCATAGAGCGCAATACCAGGTTACGTATCTGGTCCATATTGGTAAACTGCCCGGAAACAGTGAGGGAGCGTTGCTTGTTGCCCATAGTTACCGTTCCACCCGATACTACCAGGTTTTCCGATGATACAGCCCTTTCAATATCGCTCATTGTAATTTCTGCCGCCTGCATTTTATACATATCCACGTTTATTTGTATTTCCCTGTCAAGCGCCCCTACTTCGTCCACACGGGTAATTTCGGGTAAGGCTTCTATCTTATCTTTCATATCATCGGCATATTTCTTTAGCCGGGCTAAATCAAAATCGCCTGAAAGATTCACATAAAGTATAGGGAAATCTGCAAAATTCACATCTATTACCTGGGGCGGGTTTTGCAAATCTGTTGGCAAATAGGGTTTTGCTTTATCTACAGCATCTTTTACTTTTTGCTTTGCATCGCTTATGGTTACGTCGGTATTGAATTCAACTATAATGGCAGAAAAATCCTGCACCGAATGACTTGTTATTTTCTTTACGCCCGAAGTTGCTTTTATTTCTTTTTCAATGTGCCGTGTAACCAAATTCTCCATGTCGGAGGGAGAAGTTCCCGGATAAGAGGTTTGTACAAAAATGGTTGGTATTTCTATATCGGGGAATTTTTCTTTGGCAATAGCGAAATACGACATTATACCTGCAAGGGTAATAATAACGGTAATTACAAAAATGCTGGTGCGGTTGTCAATGGACCAACTGCTCGGTTTAAACTCTTTAAATATATCTTTCATAAAATTAGTTTATAAAGTTTTTAAAGTTCATCAAGTTTTTAAAGTACGGAAGGTTATTCACTTTTTCCTTTCCCCTTTATGAACTTTATAAACTTATCGCATCTCCATTATTCAGGTCATCATATCCAACAGTAATAATTTTATCTCCTGCTTTCAATCCATCCGTTATTTCTGCATTGCCATTGTATACCTTTCCGACTTTTACTGTAGTTTTACACGCTATCGTAACGCCATTTTCATTTACCGCTGTAAATACAAATGAGCCTGTCGGATCATTCTGAACAACATTCACTGGAATAACTATCGCCGATGAAGTGGAGTAATCAATAATTTTCATTATGGCAATCATGTTAGGATGGTAATTGGCGTCTTGCGGAAGCTTTACATCCACCGTAAATGTTCTGTTCACCACATCAATGGCAGTTGAAACATAACTGGCCACCGATGAAATTTCCTTGTGCAGGTCAGGGAAATTAATACGCAATGAATCGCCCTGGTGTATATCTGAGATAAATGCTTCAGCCACATACCCTCTTACCTTCAGCTGGTCGGCATTAACCACTTGTATAGTAGATACGCCGGGTCCAACCGATTCTCCCACTTTTATCTTTACAGCGTCCACAGTCCCGTCAATAGGCGATTTTATTTTTGTCATGTCGGCCTGCTGTTGCATTCCCGATAATCTTTTCTCGAGGGCTTCGTAATTACTTTTTGCATTCAGGTACTGAACCTCTGTTCCTATTTTTTGCTCCCAAAGCCCTTTTTGTTTTTCATACAGCGTTTTGGCAAGCTCCAGGTTGGTTTGTATTTCCTGTATGCTTTGCTGAATAACGGCATCGTCAATAGTAGCCAACACTTCTCCCTTGGTTACTTTATCTCCCTCCGATACAGAAATGTTTTTTATTACCCCGGGCGTTTCAGCATTTATATTGATATTATCCTGGGCATATACCGAAGCCTGTACCTCCACATAATGCCGGAAGGGTTGTGGCATAATTTCCTGCACCCCCACCTTGGTAGTTCTCGCTTCATTTCCTCCTTCGGCTTTAATGCTGTCTTCCAGTGCTTGTATTTTATTTCTCAAATCGCCATCTTGTTTTTTCAGTTCAGCAAGTTTTGCCTTGTTAGCATCCAGCTCATTTCCCTTATGGGGTGCGCATCCTGCTGCCAGCATCAAGAATAGTATAGCAATATGTTGTTTTTTCATATAATGGGGTTATTTATTTTTTAAAAAGAGTTCCGTTCGCTTGTTTGTAATCTACTTGTGCGGTAAGTGCATTGTACAAAGCGTTGTAATAATTTGTTTCAGCTTCGGTAAGCGCAGTTTCCGCATCCACTACTTCAAGGTTCGAGCCTGTTCCTGCTTCATATTGTATTTTGGTATCATGTTCCACGTTTTGCGCAAGCTGCATATTTTCCTTTTGATTTTGCAGGTCGGCAAGCGCGTTTTGAAGATTGGTCATGCTATTTGCTATTTGTAAAGAGATACTTTCCTGAAGGGTATTTAATTGTAATTCGTTTTCCAGTACAGTATACTTATCTTGTTGTATCCGGTAATTTTTTTGCAGCCCATCGAAAATAGGAATATTCATTTTTAATCCTATTACCGTCATGGGATACCACGGTTGAGAACCATTAAAAAAGTCGGTTGTTTCACCTTCGTTAACACGGTTTATAGTCGCTGTAAGACTTAGGGTAGGAAGGTAGGCATACCTGTCTTTTCGCAATTGTAAATGACTGCCCCAAACATTAGTTTGTGCTATCGAATATTCAATCCTGTTCTGCGGTCTGAAAGAAGTATCTGCTCCCACATCCGGATTCATAGGAATAGTCTGCAAGCTGTCTGTAAGTGTAATGCTATCTTTTATAGGCATCCCCATCTGGAATTTCAATGATTTATAACTCAGGGTGAGCATCCTTGTTATAGTGGTTTCAAGAGTTTTCTCATTATTGTAATTTACTTGTATTCTTTCATAATCCACTTTTTGTGAGAAGCCCGCTTCATACATTTTTTGTGTTTCATCCATCAGTTTTTTCAGCCTGTTCGCATCTGCTTCTGTCATTTGTAGTTTCCAGTTGTTTACAAGCACAAGGTAATAAGCCTTGGTAATTGCCGCCACTGCCTGTATATCGGCAAGTGTAAGGTTTTGGGTGGAAAGCTGCCGGTATGCTTTGGCGCCCTCCAGCCCTACAATAAAACTTCCGTCAAAAATAATTTGGGAGGCATCTATTTCGCCGGTGGCATTATATTGCGTACCAAATTGAAGCGGAACAAACTCCCCTGTCGGGCCGCCGAAAAACTGCGCAGGAATAAGGGTTGTGGGAAGTTGTGTATAGTCCAGCACATTAATGCTTCCTGTTATTTGAGGAAGCCCTATACCGGTTATCTCTTTAACTTTTGCACTCGCTTTTCCCACTTCATATTTTGCATTCTTCACATTGGGCTGGTTTGCCAATGCATATTGAATGGTTTGTTGCAGGGAAAGATGAAAAACACTGTCGGCCTTTTGTTGCGCGTACCCCTGCATCATCAAGAAAAGCAAGGCAACTGACAAGCCAATTTTTATTTTACTCATAGTAATCCGTTTATGTTTAATTGTTTCTTGTATCTCTCGGCAACGCCATGCCCTTTTATGTTGGTAACGCCAAACAGAAAATGTTCCAGCAAACATATTTGTACCTGTGCCAGGTTATATTCCGATGAGGGATATATTTCCGAATTCCAGGCAAGCTCTACTTCCTCAATTCTTAACGTTGCAAGTATACTGATATTTATGTCGTCCCTGTACAGTCCTTCTTTTATTCCCCTTTTCATATTTGTAACCAGGGTTTCCCTTAAAGCCGTTTTCTTGAATTTTTGGAACTCCTCCCATGCCTGCGGATGAAACTTCTTTAAATCGAATAGAAGGCGGGGGTTTATGGCATTAAAAAGCTCTTTAACGGGTTGCAACATCATAAATATTTCTTCAATGGCATCGGAAGAAGAGTGGCGGTATTTCTTAAATTCTTCCAGGTGCTTGTCGAAATGCTGTTTCAACAGTATTTCTATGATGGCATCCTTGTTTGGGAATTTTTCATAGATGGTACGCTTGGATACAGAAAGGTGCTTGGCCACGTCATCCATGGTTATTCCCTTTATTCCGTAACGGAAAAAGAGTTCTTCAGCGCCTTTTAATATTTGTTCCTCCGTACTCATTATTTACAAAGAGGACGCAAAACTATGAAAACTATTTTAGTTTTTAAAGTTTTTTGAAGATATTTTTAAGACAGCAAGCAAATTATTATGCGATATATAGCCTCTAATAGATATTCCCCTTCACTCTATCTTCATATAATATTCTCTTATTTAACCCCACTTATAGTGAAGATACCTGTTCTCTTCACTATATTTGGGCATGGAAGGTGAAATAAACGATAGCGAATTATTAGAGATGTTCCGGGTAGAAAGCACCCGTAACCATGCCTTTCATATCCTTGTGACCAAGTATCAAAAGCGGGTTTACTGGCAGGTACGCCGTATTATTATTGACCATGATGATGCCAATGATGTGGTGCAGAATGTATTTCTGAAAGTCTGGAAAAACCTGGGTAGTTTCAAGGAAGCCTCAAGCCTTTATACCTGGCTTTACCGTATTGCCACTAATGAATCGCTCACCTTCCTGAAACAAAAAAGGGCTAATATGTACGTACCGTTCGACAGTGTTTCACGCTCCCTGTCGCGTAAATTGGAGGATGATGCGTATTTTAGCGGCGATGCGATACAAAAAAAGCTCCAAAAGGCTATACTTACACTGCCTGAAAAACAGCGTATTGTATTCAATATGAAATATTATGACAATATTAAATATGAAGCAATGTCAGAGATGCTTGATACATCGGTAGGAGCGCTAAAAGCCTCGTACCACCACGCAGTGAAGAAAATAGAGGCTTTTTTAAAAAATAATTAAACTTAATACCTTTATAAGCGTCAAAAAGACTGAAATGAGCAAGAAACAAGATATATTACCCGACGATGAGTCACTAAAAAGGGAATTTCCTCTATTACATTCCATTTCAAAGGAAAATCCGTTTTCCGTGCCCGAAAGCTATTTTGACAGTCTCCCTTCTGAAATCTTGGAAAAATGTCATACAGTAGGGAATGGTTCAAAATCATTTCCTACTAAGGCCGAAGCCATATTAACCACTCTATTGAGTTACAAGTGGAGACTTTTAACTGTGGCAGGGTGTGCAGCTATAATTTGTATTTTTGTTCCCAGGCTAAATAATCGACCCGTTTCTTATGAGGCAATGGTTCAAACAATACCCGATAGCCTTATTGTTAAACAGCTTGATAACAACATCGCAGATATTAATGTATCTACATTAGAAGAATTGCAGGAGCCGGGATTATTTGCTAAAAGCAAGTCCGATTCTGCGAACACGGATCAAATTATAGCATATTTAATAGATAATAATGTAAGTGTTTCTGAAATAGAAAATGAACCGTAAAATCATGAAAACAACACAAAGCATAAAACTTTTTCTCTCTTTGCTGATTTTCCTGCCTGCCTGCATTTTTGCACAAGAGAGAAGAGACCGGATTGAAACAATGCATATTGCCTATCTTTCTCAAAAGTTAAGTTTAACTTCGATAGAAGCCGAAAAATTCTGGCCTATATACAATGAATATAAAGCCGGCCAGGATCAGTTAAGGAAAGAACGGCAGCAAGAGACAGAAGCTATTATGAAAGCCGGCGGAGTTGATAACATGAGCGATGGAGAGGTGCATAAACTCATCGACAACGAAGTTAATGTTGAAACCCGCCAACTGGACCTGCGCAAACAATATGTCGTTAAATTTCAGCAGGCTATTCCTATCCGCAAAGTGGCAAAGTTTTTTATAGCGGAAGAAGAGTTTAAGCGCTTTCTTCTCAACCAACTCGGCAAACGCATGGGTCGTGGTGGCAGAGATATGGGCGATAATGACCGGCAGGGGCTCCAATAATTTCCAGCCTAAAAGAAATTATCTTTGCAGGGAACAAAACCCTGTATGAAGCCGGGACTTTTTAACGTTAACATTGGTATTGCCTTTTCCTCTATTGCGGGCCAACTGCTGCGCACCATCCTTACCATTATAATTATTGCAATTGGCATAACCGCTTTGGTGGGTATCCTTACATCTATCGATGCAATGAAACAGGCTATCAACAATAATTTCTCCAGCATGGGAGCCAACACTTTTGTAATACGCAACAGGGATGCGGTAATACGAATAGGGCATAAGGGTAAGCATCCCAAGGTTTACAGAAATATCAGTTATGATGAGGCAATGGCATTCTCGGAACAATATACTTTTCCGGCAGTAGTTTCCGTTGCCAATGATGCTTCCGATATTGCAACCCTGCAATACGAGAATGAAAAAACCGACCCCAATATTGAAATAGATGGCACCGACCAGAATTTTATTATTACCTCAGGGTATCAATTGAGCGAAGGCAGGGATTTTTCCCCCGAAGAAATTAAAGAAGGCAGAAGGGTAATCATCATAGGACAGAGCATTGTAAAAAGTTTGTTTAAAAAACAAGAAGATCCTATAAATAAAGTAATCAGTATCGGGGAAGCGGGAGATTATAAAGTAATCGGCGTACTTCAAGCTAAAGGAAACAGTTTTGGTTTTGGAGGCGACCGGGTAGCTTTGCTGCCTATAGCGGTTATTAGGTCCATTCATTTAACGGGTGGCGATTTGACTTACACTATCAGCGTATTGGTACATAACCCAAACCTTATGGATGCCGCCATAAGCGAAGCTAAAGGGATATTCCGTACTATCCGCAGAGATAAAATAGAACAGGATGAGGATTTCGGTATTGTGAAAAGCGACGACCTTTCCAATGTACTGATAAGTAAAATGTCAACTCTTACCATTGGCGCCACTGTGATAGGAATGATTACCCTGCTCGGAGCCGCGATAGGCCTAATGAATATTATGCTCGTTTCAGTTACCGAACGCACTACAGAAATAGGTATCCGCAAATCTATGGGCGCTACCAAAAGAATTATACGAAACCAGTTTTTAATAGAAGCTATCGTTATATCTCAAATAGGTGGCTTGCTCGGAATAATATTCGGCTTAATCATCGGCAATGTAATGGCATTCTTTTTCGGAATAGGATTTATTGTGCCCTGGTTGTGGATATTGACTGCTGTAGCTATCTGTCTTATTGTGGGAGTGATTTCGGGGTTATATCCTGCCATAAAAGCCTCTAACCTCGATCCTATTGAAGCGTTGAGATATGAATAAATATTTGAAATAAACTAGCTATGGCAAATACCTATACGCAATTGTACATTCAACTTGTTTTTGCTGTTAAGGGAAGGGGGAATTTTATTTTAGAGAAGAATAGAGTGGAGTTGGAAAAATATATTTGCGGAATTATCATCAATAATAGTTCAAAGCCATTAGCCATTTATTGCAATCCCGATCATCTCCATGTTTTAATAGGGCTTCATCCGTCTATATCAATATCAGATATGACGAGAGATATTAAAGCTAATTCGTCTAAATTTATCAATACAAAGAAATGGATGGCAGGTAAATTCCAATGGCAGGATGGCTTTGGCGCTTTTACTTATTCTAAATCGCAGATAAACGGAGTTGTTAAATATATTTTAAATCAACCTGAACATCATACGAAAAAATCTTTTAGAGAAGAGTATATTCTAATATTACAAAAAT
>Ga0206873_1063_pt1 | contig 34045 bp, 35 predicted proteins | sample Alteio_BWOrgCont_11_FD_152631 | JGI IMG/M metagenome (GOLD analysis project Ga0206873, IMG submission 152631) | Enriched cells from forest soil in Barre Woods Harvard Forest LTER site, Petersham, Massachusetts, United States -... | ecosystem: Environmental > Terrestrial > Soil > Temperate forest >...
TTTCCGCGATGGCGATGAAAAATCAGGCGGAAGAGATATCCTCTTCTTTATTGACAATATATTCCGGTTTACTCAAGCAGGTTCTGAGGTATCAGCCTTGTTAGGACGTATGCCATCTGCTGTGGGATACCAGCCTACCCTTGCCACCGAAATGGGATTGATGCAGGAAAGAATCACCTCGACAAAAAGAGGTTCCATTACATCTGTACAAGCTGTATACGTTCCTGCCGATGACTTGACTGACCCTGCACCGGCAACTACATTCGCTCACTTGGATGCTACCACCGTATTGAGTCGTAAGATAGCAGAGCTTGGTATTTATCCTGCTGTTGACCCGCTTGATTCTACTTCGAGGATTCTTTCGGCTGCGGTACTCGGCGATGCTCATTATAATACTGCTCAAAGGGTAAAATTAACCTTACAACGTTACAAAGAACTGCAGGACATCATTGCCATTTTGGGTATGGATGAACTTTCGGAAGAAGATAAATTAGTGGTTTCGCGCGCACGCCGTGTACAACGTTTCTTATCCCAACCTTTCCATGTGGCTGAACAGTTTACAGGCTTAAAAGGCGTTGTGGTAAGTATTGAAGATACCATCAAAGGATTCAATATGATTTTGGACGGAAAGGTGGATGAATATCCTGAAGCCGCATTCAACCTGGTGGGTAATATTGAAGAAGCTATTGAAAAAGGAAAGAAACTGTTGGCAGAGTCAAAATAAAACCGATTTGAAAATTTGATGATTTGGTAATTTGACAATGAAATACAAAATGTCATTACCATCATCAAATTCCAAATCATCAAATTAATACTGTGTATATCGAAATTCTAACACCCGATAAAAAGCTTTTCAGCGGCGATGCCGAATATATAGGTGTGCCCGGAAAAGCCGGTAAACTAGGTATTTTAAGAAGGCACGCCCCGCTGATAGCTGCGCTTAAAGCCGGAAAGGTAATGGTGCGGGATATGCAAAAGAAAGAACATTATTTCGATGTAAACGGCGGCATCGTGGAAGTTCGCGATGATAAGGTTATTCTGCTGGCAGAGTAAAAAAGTTATATAGCATTCGCCATTTTTAAACAGTTTCCTCTGATATCCTGAGCAAGAATTTTTGCATTTGCAATAATCTGCCCTTTAGTAAGTTTATACAGGATATTAAAATACTGTAAAGGTGAATTTTATAATAAAAGCAGTGCTAAGGTTCTTAGGATGTTTACTGCTATTATGTGCAGTACCTGATTTACTTCATTCACAAAGTTATTTAATCACCAATATTGCAGGGCAAAGACATTATGGCTATTCCGGTGACGGAGGAGCCGCAGTCAATGCGCACTTGGATAATCCGATAGCAGTTTATGCGGATAATGCAGGTAACATTTATATATCCGATTGGGGTAATGCTCGGCTGAGAATGGTAAATTCTTCCGGTATCATATCAACCATTGCCGGTAATGGTATGTTCGGATTTTCGGGTGATGGAGGAATAGCTACAGCAGCTGAATTAAATGGCCCCATGGGAATTTTTACAGATGCAGCAGGGAATATTTATGTAGCTGATATAGGTAATGAACGTATACGGCAAATAAATAAAGCCGGGTATATCAACACTATTGCAGGTAACGGAACGTATGGATTTTCAGGCGATGGAGGTCATGCTATTTCAGCCGCTTTTGAAGATCCTGCAGGAATATGCGGAGATGTATCGGGAAATATTTATGTGGCAGATGAATTTAATAACAGGGTGCGTAAGATAAATACTACTGGTATTATTTCAACCATTGCCGGATGTGGCGTGCATGGGTATAGCGGTGATGGAGGCGTTGCAACATTAGCAGAACTTTATTATCCGTCAGGGGTTGCGGTTGACAGCGCCGGAGATATATTGATAGCGGACGAAAGCAATAACTGTATACGTAAAGTAAACACACAGGGTATTATTTCTACTATAGCGGGAAACGGGGTTGCAGGTTATTCCGGCGATGGAGATCCTGCCAATTTAGCTGAACTATCTAATGCTGCCGGAATAGGAATTGACAACAAGGGAAATATTTATATTGCAGATGGATTCAATAGCCGGATTAGGAAAATAAATGCGGCGGGAATAATTTCAACCATTGCGGGTAATGGAGTTGCAGGTTATTCAGGGATCGGGGATTCGGCAACATTCGCCTCGTTATATAACCCCGTAAGTATTTCGGCAGACATGTCAGGCAATTTATATTTAGCAAATGAATTTAATAATTTTGTACAAAAATTGAGTCTGCTTCCACCGGACTTATCTCCACCCATCATCACCGTTTTTCCAAATCCAACGCAGGGAATATTTACAATTAAAATACAAAATTTTCAACCATCACTTAAGTTGGAAGTATACAATATATTGGGTGAAAAAATATTTTACATGGAACTTGAAAACCCGGAGACACAACTTAATTTGAGTAGTAGTTCTAAAGGAGTTTATCTGTATAAGATTATCTCAGGCGGCAACGAAGTTTTTAGTACAGGAAAAGTGGTAATTATTTAGTTTTAGCTATTCCGTGATTTATAGCAATGCAGCTGTCCAACTTGTGTTGCAGATTCGTAACCCTGTCATCTTCTTGTTTAATAGCTTCTATTAATAAACCAACGAGGTTGCCATAGGAAACTGTTTTCATGCCGCCGCTTGTGCTTGTTACTACTTCCGGTACTACTCTTTCGACAGCCTGTGCTATTAACCCCATTTTTGTTGAAGAAGAAGAGGAGGGTACTTCCCCGGAGCTACTGTCTGTTGTTGAAGACTGTTTTAAATTATAGGTTACTCCCTGCAACTGCAAAACTTTATTCAGTGCATTTTGTATTTCATGCACATTTTCTTTTAAAGTGGAATCGCTCATAGTGCTCCATCCATAGGCATAAGCCTGTCCATTTCCATTAACGTAAAACTCATCCTGGTTATTGTATTTAACGGTCCATGCTTTTGTGTTAGCATTGTTGAGCCAGTTTATTCCCGAGTATCCTGTGATGGTAAAATCGGAATAAATATCTAACGGATTTGTATTTGAATTACCTGTTACCTGTAATCTGTCGCCATTGTCCGCTGTGGAGCCAATAAGAGTATTGTTCTTCGGTGTAAGCCGCATGGTTTCCTTCCCCGCATTTGCATATGCCAGTATATTTACTTCCGGATGAAATATGCCGGTAAGGGTGTCGCCCCACCAGGAATAATCCGGCTGGCCGGATGTTGAAAATATATTCAATCCTTTTACATACGCTGATGAAGTAATGGTTCCTGTAGCATTTGAAAACACAGTGTTCCCGATTACCTGTAATTCCGCATTCGTGGGAGGTTGAGTAATGCTACCTATTGATAAATTACCGTTGGAATAAAGTTTTAACTGCGCCGAGATAGAGCAATTTATTAGTACAGACACAATAAGGATAGAAAGCTTTTTAGGAGAAAAATAAGGTATTCTCATTTTATTTTGTTTTAAGAATGATATTATAAAATCAGTTACATGCAGTGGGTATTAAGCCAAATTCACTTCCTAAGGGAGCGGTAAAAGTTCCGTTAATAGTTATAGTATTCACAGCCCTGAAATATTTTACATCAGTACTATTTAAAGAAATAGAATCTGTTCCATTTCCAAAAGTTATATCTGACTTAACGGAAAAAATATATGCTGCCAGATCTGCATTAGTTAGTATTACCGAACTTGTATTACAATCAAGTTTTAATTTATAGTACCTGAAATAATCAATAGACATATATTGTGGAAAAGGAGTTCCGGAATGAAAATTACAGGAATTTGAAATTTGCAGATCAATATATATTTTCAAGGGATTCATTGTCATAGAAGGGGCGTTATAATTTTGAAAATAAGGTAAATCATCACGGTAAAATATTATTGCATTAGTATTCCATTCCAATGCATATTTATGAAATGCGCTACAGAGGGGTACCGGGCTCACGTTAGTGCACCCCCCGACACTCATAGATTGACAGGAATCTGCCCCGCTTTCTGCCTCACCCCATCCGGAACCTGTAGTTTTTGCATCGCTATATGCACAACAACATTCATCCATTACATCTATTTCATTGTGAATGGAACAAATAGGGTTATAAGCCATCCAGAATGTCGGCCAAAATTTGTCAGCATGAGCAACTCCGGTTCCATCAATATACCCCGGTAATCGGGCAGATATTTCAAAGTAGCCATATAGGTAATTTGAAGAATCGGAAGTAATTCCTCCGGTAGCAAAGGTTTCCCTGTTACAAGGAATAGGTGCGTAACCCGGACCATCACACCGGAGTTTTAATATCCCTTCCGAATCACTGACATTTCCCCTTTCAAATGCGGTGCTTCCCCCATAATTGCAGCAATCGCCACTTGGACAATCAAGTATATGCCACTTAGCAGGGCTAATGGAAGTGCTATTAAATTCATCGCTTTTAGCAGTATCTAATTGCCAGTTCAAATCATTAGCAGGAGTCTGTCCGCTCAGAGATTCAAAGGAACCAACAAAAAGAAGTATTCCGGCTAAGAATACTTTACATACCTCCATGGTATAAATTTATATATCGTATTCTAACGAAGTAACAATAAATAAATTGTATTGTAGTCGCCAATAACGTCTAGGGCTTCTTATATAATTTTCTTAATTTTTGATATTTTATATAGGTAGCCCATGCAGAAAGTCTACATATCTGCCAGCCCGCGTGGCCATCGAGAAAGCCAAGCCTGATAAAATACTGCTGAATAAATTTAAAAGCCGGGGCTAAATAAAGTTTCCATAAAGGTGCATGCTTACCCTTATTAAATAAAGCCTTTGCATTAATAGTAGTAAAATATTCTATTTGCTTATAATGGTCGTCTACAGTATAATAGCTGTAATGTAAAATATCTCCTTTTAATCTGACTATGGTACTTCCGGCTTGCATTTCAAGTTTATCATGCGGATTTGTTCCACCCCATTTTCCTTTGTGTTTATCGAACAACCGCAATTTTCGGTCAGGATACCATCCGCAATGTTTTATCCATGTGCCGCAATAATTGGTAAGTCGGTTCATTTCATACCCGTCATATTTCCAATTCTCTTTTACTTCAATAATGCTTCTTTTCAAAACATCATCTAAAGCTTCATCAGCATCTAATGAAAGAATATGCGGATACTGTGAAAGCGTTACGGCATAATTTTTCTGCTCTATATGCCCTTCGAATGCGTGCTGAAAAAATCTTGCTCCCTTGCTTTTGCAAATTTCTTCTGTCCGGTCAGTCGAAAAAGAATCAACCACAACGATATCATCTCCCAGATCTTTTACAGAATCGATGCATCTACCAATGTTTTTCTCCTCGTTTTTGGTGATTATTATAACTGAAAGCTTTGGCATTATAAAATAATTACTTCAACAAATGTATCAAATTGACAGGGAACACCTGTTTAAATTATCTATTAATACTCACCCCTTACCCCCTCTCTGCTCGCAGAGAGGGGGTAAGACGCTGAAATAGTTTGATTTTTTGCATTTGCCCCCTCTCTATTTTATAGAGAGGGGGTTGGGGGGTGAGTACTAACAATTATATTTGCTTATTAATGGGAACAAAAATACAGCCTATAATGGCTGACATAACTAAAGGCGACAGGCAAGCCCTTGCAAGGGCCATTACTCTTGTGGAGAATGAAATCTCCGGCTATGAAGAGATTTTGCTGGGTCTGAAACCTGGCAAGTATGTTCCTGTAATCGGTATCACCGGCCCACCCGGTTCGGGTAAGAGTACGCTTGTGAATAGTCTTATTCAAGTTTTTTTGCAAAAGCCTGCATCCTCAAAAGAGATAGGTGTATTGAGCGTTGACCCAAGTTCTCCGTTGCATAAGGGGGCTATACTGGGTGACCGCCTTCGCATGAATGAGCATTTCAATAACAAGCAGGTGTTTATTCGCTCGCTTGCAACCAGGGGAGCATTAGGCGGCCTTTCTGCAAAAGCTATTGAAATTACTGAACTGATGCGGTGCGCAGGGTTTGATTATATATTGGTGGAGACCGCAGGGGTAGGGCAGTCAGAAGTGGAAATAGCAGCCTTGGCAGATGTTACCTTGCTTGTTCTTACGCCCGAAGCAGGAGATGAAATACAGGCTATGAAATCGGGTATAATGGAAATAGCCGACATATTTGTGGTGAATAAAGCAGATAGGGATGGAGCAGATGAGTTCTCCAAAAACCTATACCAGACAATGCCTTTGAAAGGCGGAAAAAATTCGGATGTGGAAGTTGTAAAAACTGTTGCTACGCAAAATGAGGGGGTGGAAAAATTAGTGGAAATTATTTTTCAGCACCTTCAACAGAAAACGACTTCAGATAAAAGTGAATTATGGTCTGAAAAAGCATACCGGCTTATTCTTAAAAAGAGAATGGAGGATATCAGCAAAGAAAAACTGAAACAGGATATTGAGAAGGAATTAAAAAAGGATGGTAATTTTAATGTATATAGTTTTATAAGTAAATATTGACAGTATCTATACTAATGAAGGAAGAAATTATCATAAAAAATATTTCAAAGCATATTACTCTTGACGAAGAAGAGAGAAAATATTTTATGAGTGTCCTGCATTATAAAAAACTAGAAAGAGGAAAGAATCTTTTGAATTTTGGCGAGATAGCCAAAAGCCAGTTTTTTGTGATAGACGGGTGCCTGCGTAATTATTCTATTGACGAAGAAGGCAAGGAGCATGTCATTGCCTTTGCGCCCAAGGATTGGTGGATTTCCGATTTATACAGCTACCTTACAGAAACTCCGGCTGAATATACTATTGATGCACTCATCCCCACCGAAGTTTTTGAAATAACGAAAAGGGACATGGAAGAGGTGTATGTTCGCATACCGAAGTTTGAACGGTTTTTCAGGATCCTTTTTCAGAATGCGATAGTCAATCAAATGCGCCGTATACGACAGGTTTTATCTGTTCCGGCAGAGGAGAGGTATAAGGTGTTTATTAAGCAATATCCCGGTATTTATGAGCAAATACCGCTGAAATACATTGCTTCTTATTTAGGTATCTCACCTGAGTTTCTCAGCAAGATAAGAAATAAGATAGCGCACTCCTGAATTTCTTAATATAGGTTAAGGGTTATCCGCAAAAAGGGTTATATTTTTGCAGACGCAATTTCAACTCTAAACTATGTTCAACAAAATTATTGATACCAAACCGGGAATTGTTCCCGCTATCATACGGATTGTATTAGGTTGTGTATTGTTTGCGCATGGAGCACAAAAAATGTTGGGATGGTTTGGCGGAGGTGGTTTCAGTAACACCATGCAATATTTCACCGGCGGTGGACACATGCACTATATAACGGCCCTCTTTGTTATACTGATTGAATTTTTTGGTTCGCTTATGCTCATATTCGGTGCCTTAACAAGAGTTGCGGCGCTCGGTGTATTTGGCCTTTTTACAGGCATTATATATAATGTTGCTTTCGCAAATGGTTTCTTTATGAACTGGGGCGGCACTCAAAAAGGAGAAGGATTTGAATATCATCTTCTCGTTTTAGGCATGGCTCTCGCCTTGATGATTGCAGGCGGAGGAAGTTTTTCTATTGACCGTAAATTTTCATCTAAATAATAACCTTTAAACCTTAATAATTATGAGTACCTGGAAAATTGACAATGCACACAGCCGGATAGAATTCAAAGTTAAACACCTTGTGGTAACTACTCTCGGGGGGCATTTCAACAAGTTTGATGCTACTATGGAATCTAATAAAGAAGATTTCACAGATGCAAAAATTTCCTTTGAAGCTGATGTTGACAGTATATCAACCGGGAATGAGCAACGTGACGGGCATCTTAAGTCGGATGACTTTTTTAACGCTGCCACGTATCCCAAGTTGAAATTTATTTCAACGAGTATCAAAAAAGTTGATGCGGAAAATTTCAGACTTATTGGTAATCTTACAATGAGAGATAAAACACTTCCTATTACGCTTGATGTAATTCACGGCGGAACCACCAAAAATCATTTTGGAAAAACTGTTGCAGGATTTAATGTGACCGGAAAAATTAACCGCAAAGATTTCGGATTAAAGTGGAGCGCTACTACTGAAGCCGGAAATGTAGTTGTAAGTGATGAAGTAAAATTAGCTATGGAAGTGGAAATGCTAAAACAAGATTGATAGTTTGTTTTATAGTTGAAGTGGAGTAACTGATGTTGAGGCGCACTTATAGTGCGCCTCTTTTTATTGATAGAAGCGGATTTCTAGCGTTGTGATATTTTCTACTAAGGACGTTTTTTGAAATTATGTTGCATGTGTTTGCAATAAAAATCAAAAAGAACTGAAATATTTTTTCTTTATGTTCGATTTCCACTCTTCCACCAAAAAATATTTTTTATAATTCATATTGCCTGAATCAGGCTATTAAAGAGTGTTTCGAAGAGTTTTATTTTTCAATCGAACAATATTTAAAAAATTATTCTACGCTTATGAACATTTGAATGTTAAGAAATACTCCTTATGTGAATTTCTTTTCATTAATATATTTACTTATTTCGTATCATAATTTAAAAACTTCAACATTATGGCAACAAAGAAAGCAAAGAAAGCTGCTCCAAAAAAGAAAGCAGCAAAAAAACCTGCGAAGAAGAAAACTTCGAAAAGAAAATAGGTTGAAAAAGGCTCCGCAAGGAGCCTTTTTAATTTCTGCTTTTTTGTGTTGTGCCTTATGAAATCCTGCTCCAGTCGCCCTTTTCCTTATCAATCTGCCTGAGATGTTCGGCAAGCAGGCGATGTTTCTCAAGAGTTAAATTTTTATCTTCATTTAAAATTTCGGTTGCAATAATTCTTGCTTGCCGCAATACGTTACTGTCTTTTGCGAGATTGGCAATTTTCAAATCAAGTATGCCGCTTTGTTGTGTTCCCATCATATCACCGGGACCACGAAGCCGCAAATCTTCTTCTGAAATTTCAAACCCGTCATTTGTTGAAACCATAATGTTGATTCTCGCCTTTGCATCTGCGCCGCGTTCGTATGGTGTCATCAATATGCAATAGCTTTGATATGTGCTTCTGCCTACTCTTCCCCTGAGTTGATGAAGTTGTGACAATCCGAATTTTTGGGCGCTTTCAATTAATATAATACTTGCATTAGCTACATTCACGCCTACTTCAATTACAGTAGTTGCAACCAATATCTGAATTCTATTTGCCACAAACTTTGCCATTGCTCTTTCTCGTTCTGCAAATTTTATTCTCCCGTGCATCATCCCTGCTTCGTATGATGGAAAGGCTTTTTGTATCTCTTCGTATCCGTGAATTAGGTTTTCAATATCTGAATTTTCCGACTCTTCTATAAAAGGATAAATTACATACGCCTGCCTGCCCTTCTCCAATTCTTTTTTGATGAATGAAAATACTTCGCTACGTTTTGTATCGAATTTGTGAATTGTTTTTATAGGTATTCTTCCCGGGGGCATTTCATCAATCACTGAAATATCAAGGTCTCCGTATAGTGTCATGGCAAGTGTGCGTGGTATGGGTGTTGCTGTCATTACAAGCACATGCGGAGGCATATCGCTTTTCTGCCATAACCTTGCCCGCTGGTTTACGCCGAAACGATGTTGCTCATCAATTACAACTAATCCGAGATTTTTAAATTTTACTCGGTCTTCAATCAAAGCATGTGTGCCTACTATAATTTGCAATTCGCCATTTTCGAGTTCATTGTGAAGTATTTTTCTTTCCGATTCTTTGGTAGAGCCTGTAATCAACGCAATACGCACGGGCATGTCTTTCAAAAATTCTTTCAACGTGGCAAAGTGTTGTGTGGCGAGGATTTCGGTAGGAGCCATCATGCAGCATTGAAAACCGTTATCAAGCGCTATTAGCATGCAAAGCAAGGCAACTAATGTTTTTCCGCTTCCAACGTCTCCCTGCAACAAACGGTTCATTTGTTTTCCCGAGCCCGTATCGGTTCGTATTTCCCTGATAACTCTTTTCTGTGCTTCCGTCAATGGAAATGGGAGATAACTGTGATAAAAATCATTCACATACTTATCCACCTTAGAAAATACAAATCCTTTTACCGTGACTTCTCTTTCTGTTTTATTTCGCAGTAATCGTAACTGCATGTAAAATAATTCCTCAAACTTCAAACGAAACTGCGCCTGGTTTAATTTCTCAATATTAGTCGGCAGATGGATATTTTTCAGTGCTTCTTTTCGCGGCATCAGGCGTAACTTTTCAAGCATGTAAGGTGGGAGCGTTTCTGTTATTTCATCTTCTACCTTTGAAAGCAACGTGCGTTGCAATTTCATGATTCCTGTCGAATCAAGACTTTTTGATTTGAGTGTTTCCGTACTGCTGTAAACAGGTTGCAATCCTTTCACCATCTCCAAATTTTCTTCCGTCATTTCCTCCATAGAAGGATGTGAGATAGTAAGTATACCTCTGAATACAGAAGGTTTCCCGAATACGATGTATTGGACATCGGGACGCAATTTCTTACTCACCCAATTTATTCCCTGGAACCATATCAGTTCAATTCTGCCGGTCTCATCTTCAAAATCAACTTGCATTCTTTGCTTGCGTTTTGGTCCCGTAATTTCAACATGCGTAATTTTTCCGCAAATCTGTATATAGGGCATTTCCGCATTCACTTCTTTGATTTTATAAATGCGTGTACGGTCCACATAGCGGAAAGGATAGAAATAAAGGAGGTCTTTAAAAGTGCGAATATTTAACTCCTTAATCAGGGACTCTGCACGTAAGGGCCCTACACCCTTGAGATATTCTATGGGGTTATCAAAAACAGATGTAGATTTTGCTGTAAGCGGCATCTTAAATAAGTTGAAAGTTTATAAAGTTCGTAAAGTAAAAAGTGAAGAACTAACTAGTACAAAGACTTTACAAACTTTATGGACTTTTTACTTTATAAACTGTTCCACAATATCTCTTGCATGATATGTTATAATAAGTCCTGCGCCCGCCCGTGCAAATGCATGCATGTTTTCTATCACCACAGCTTTTTCATCTATCCAGCCTTTGGCAGCAGCAGCTTTCACCATGGAATATTCTCCAGACACATTATAACACGCAATAGGCAAATTCGTATTTGTACGAAGACGGTTTACAATATCGAGATAAGCAAGCCCAGGTTTCACCATCAGCACATCGGCTCCTTCGGCTTCATCCAACCATGCTTCTTTCATGGCTTCATTCGGGTTGCGGAAATCCATTTGATAGGATTTCCTGTCGCCAAACTGGGGAGCGGAATCAGCTGCTTCGCGGAACGGACCATAGTAGGAAGAAGCGAATTTTATAGAATAAGACATAATGGCAGTATCTTCAAAATGATGTTCATCTAACAAAGTGCGGATAGCTCCCACTCTGCCATCCATCATGTCAGAAGGGGCAACCATATCGGCTCCGGCTTCGGCATGGGTGAGCGCCATTTTAGCAACAGCTTCTACAGATGAATCATTATGAATATGTCCGTCGTGGATGATGCCGCAATGCCCATGAGAGGTATATGCGCAAAGACATACATCGGTAATTACATAAATGTCGTTGCCAAAATTTTTCTTCAATAACTTTATAGCTTGTGCAACAACCGTATCTTTTTTATACGCCGATTTTCCTTCTTCGCTCTTTTCTTCCCCACTTCCAAATAATAAAATCTTGCTTATTCCTTTTTTCAAACCTTTCTCCACATCTTTCAGTAAAGTATCGGGTGAAAAATGATGAATGCCCGGCATGGAACTTATGGGCGCAGTAATGTTTTTGCCTTTCTCTATAAAATAGGGATAGATGAGCATATCATGGTGGAAACGCACTTCTGCTGTCATCTCCCTAATAATGGGATTTTTTCTCAAGCGGCGTGGACGGTGTATCATAGTATATAGGTTATAGTATGCAAAGATACGGCTAAACACTAAATATCGCTGAGGTGATCCAATCAGGGAATAATCACTATTCTTTTTCCATCCGGCACTTTCATGTCCCAAAGCTTGTTAATGTCTTTCAATCTTACATTTATTGTATCAATCTTCAGTTTGCCAGTTGCAGCCAGTTGAAACATATCAGGAAGTATCTCAGTAAAGAGCTTACGCACCTGCTCTTTTGACCAGCTTCCTAACCCGGAACCTGTTAACTGTAAATCAACACTTCTTAAATTAGTTGCGGACAATTGGATTAAATCTCCTGACATAGCTCCAACGGAAACAAACCTTGTTCTATGGGTAAAAGAACCGTTGCCTTTTAAAATGGCTAATATCATTTCGGCAGTATGCCCCCATACATAATCAATGATTACATCAAAGGGTGTGTTGTTGTGGATCTCTTTTAGCTGCGCAGTAAAATCTGCATCACTTTGTTTAAGCGATACTATTTCATCGGCACCTAACGACAACAACAATTGCAATGATTGTTCATTTCTTCCGGTTGCAATTACTTTTTTTGCGCCATAGTATTTTGCTACTTGGACAGCCATTCTGCCTGTAAAGCCAGTGGCGCCATTTACCAAAACAACCTCTCCCGGCTGAATATCCGCCTTGAAACGCAATCCCATGGCCGACCCGATTACTGCATTGGCCATTGCTGCCGCAGTTGCATCATCTAAATTGGAGGGCAATTTCACCATTCTTTCTTTTTCAATGATTGCTTTCTCTGCAAGCATTCCACCGCTCCCCATGGAATATACTCTTGTTCCGTTTGCTAGCACTCCCACACCATCCCCACCCGGTATCTTTGCTGTCGTTTTATCTTCAACGGAATAATGAGTGCCTCTGGCTATGCCTCTGTCAAGGTGTTTAATAGCTGCTGCCTTTACAGTAATGAGTAATTCATCTGCATTTTGAACGACAGGTTCATCAACATCTGTGTATTCAGGCAATGCACCCTTTCTGTAAATAACGGCTGCTTTCATCTTATCAGGGATTAATAAGGAAGTTAGTTTTGAATTTGTCGAACATGGCAGCCCAAAAAATTATGAATTATTTTTTCCTGTTATATCCTTTTTCATCAAAGGGCTGTAATTCTTCAATAAATAATTCTTCAAGTGCTTTTATCTCTTTAGCATAGTCTGTGTTTCCTGTTTCAGTTTGTTCAATTTCACCTAATATTTCATACACAAACTTTTCTTCTCCGAATTCTTTCCAGTCTGCCTGGAGACCTGCATTGTGATGGTTTCCAAAATTTAATTGAAACCTCTGTCTGTTCCATATTGCAACCAGATCAACACTGCTTTCAATAAAGATTTTTTTATTGACAGTATTTCGAATTTGAAATACGCCCATTCTAAACTTCATTTGCTTATATTCCTCTTTGAGTTCTTTTTTTGTTTTCATAGTGATTTTAAAACTATACCGCCATTTTATTTAATGCCCGAACCGCCAGCCACAATGCAAGCCCGGTAAATAGAATTACAATGATGAAACCTTTCAGAACAATAGCATTCCCGTAATCGCCGGCAAACAGGCTGCGGGACGCCTCGACAGCATAATAGAATGGATTGAACAGCGCCATTGTTTTAATCCAGTTTGGCGCCAATGAAATGGGCAACATAATGCCCGACAACAGCATCAAAGGCAGATAAGATGTATTTGTAATAGAGGCAAGAACGCCTTCGTCTTTAACAGATAATGAAATGGCATAAGAAAATGAAGACATGGTAACACCTATCAACAATATAAGTAACATCGTTAAAGCTATTCCTAAAAATGAAACATGGAGCCCCAGGAATAATGAAATAATCAGTAAAATACAGGATTGTAAAAACAAGGTAAGTATCTGGTTAAAGACGAGGCTCATAATAATTCCAATTCTTGTAGTGGGTGTTACCAACCAGCGGGCAATAAGTCCTTGTCGTATCTCATCAATAAAACTGAACCCTGCAAAAAGCGAGCCCATTGCCATAATGACGAGCATGCCCGGAACAAATATGCGTACAATTTCTGCTGTAGGCAGAAGCGATGTACCTCCCATATTTTTCAGTAAAGGCATATAAAGTAAAAGGTAAAGTACCGGTTGGGAAAGGCCAATAAATAGCCATACCGGCGCACGCAACCCTTTCTTAAAATGGCGTCTGAAGAGTAAGTAAATATCTTTTAAAATGTTCATATAGTATCAATAGGATGATTTGCTTTTTACCAAATTAGTTTTTGCCTTCTCTTAAAGAGCGTCCGGTTTTTTGCAGGAATACATCATCCAGTGACGGCCGGGAGAGCCCTATAGTTTGAATGGGAATAGTTGCTTTATCTATTATTCGCAATACCTCTGCTATCAGGCTTTCCCCATTCTCTACAAATAAATAGAGTTTATGTTCCTGCATAAAAACTTTCTGAACGAATGCGATTTTTTTAAAGGTATCAGCCATAAGCCGGCAGTTATCAGCTGTGTTAAAATCAACCGTAATGCTTTCTCCTCCAATCTGGCGGTTTAACTGTAAAGGTGTATCGAGAGCTACGATAGTTCCATGATCAATAATAGCTACCCGGTCACATAAATTATCAGCTTCTTCCAGGTAATGCGTTGTAAGGAAAACAGTCATGCCATCTTTTTTCAGGCGTTTTATCTCTTCCCAGAAATATGCCCGGCTTTGAGGGTCAAGGCCTGTTGTAGGCTCATCCAGAAAGACAAGTTTAGGTTGGTGAACAATTCCCAGTGCAAGTTCTAACCTCCGCTTTTGTCCGCCTGAATAGCTGCGGGCTTCACGCGTGGCAAAGTCATTCATCTGGAAACGTTCAATTAATTCTTTAGCTATTTGCGAAGCTGCATTCTTTGTTATTCCATATAGCCGTGCCTGCAGTAATAGGTTTTCATAAGCGCTGGAAAACGTGTCTGCACCGCCTGCTTGTGACACATACCCGATTTGTTCCCTTACCTTTTGGGGATGTTTAAGAAGGTCGAATCCTGCAACTGTTGCTTTTCCGTTGGTAGGAGCTAAAAGGGTAGTAAGTATGTTGAGAGTAGTGCTTTTGCCTGCTCCATTTGGTCCGAGGAAACCGAAAATTTCTCCCTCTTTCACTTCAAGACTCACATCTTTTACAGCCTCTACCACTTCTTTTTTCTTTTTGCCTTTGCCGGACGAAAATGTTTTACTGAGATTAGTTGTTTGAAGAATAGAGTCACTCATAAAAATTCAAAAATCGTAATTGTTATTATTGTCGTTATTCTAAAATAGCGCCCCGATGATTATTCTTTTTCAGAATGCTAAAAACCAATTGAGCATCTACTTTTCCGTTTAAACTTTCGATTCGCAATACTTTATCACAATCTTCCAAATCAAAATTGCACTTGTATTCCGGTTGATGCGAGCCTATTTCCTCCAATATTATTTTGGCTGCCCGCTTACTTAGCACATTCGTTTTAAAAATTTCCACGGTTCTCATTACACTTTTTACTTTACAAACTCTATAGTCCCAGTATTGCTCTTAGTTTTGGGTATCCTGTTTTACTGATGGGTATTTTTTCTCCCGATTTAAGGATAGCTATGTGCCCGTCTTTCTCGTATGGTTCAATGCGTGTTACCTGTTGCACCTGCACAATGTAGGAGCGGTGTACTCTTACAAATTGTGAAGGGTCCATCACTTTTTCAAAATAGCTGATGGTTTTCTTTTTCAGAAATGAACCATCTTTGGTATGAATCTTTACATAGTCGTCATCTGCCTGCAAGTATTCAATTTCATGCATGGGAATGATGCGGATGTTGGTGCCCGTTTTTACTACCACGCGGCTCTGTTGTTCGGGCGAAATGGCAATAGCCTCTTCCGCAAGTTCCGCAAGCCCCGGGTTTGGTGATGTAACGCTGCGGTATTGTTTCCATTTTTGTATAGCCTTGTCAAATCGTTCCCTGCTAAAGGGTTTCAGGAGGTAATCTATGGCACGGGCTTCAAATGCCTTGATGGCGTATTCGTCAAAAGCGGTAGTAAAAATTACCCCTGGAGGCGTATTTAATAATTCAAGCATTTCAAAGCCATTGATCTTTGGCATTTGTATATCAAGGAAAACAAGATCGGGCTGATGTTGGGATATTGCCTTCACACCTTCAAAGCCATCTCCGCATTCTTCTACAACGCTTATAAATGGATAGGCGCGGAGATATTCTTTTATCATATTTCTTGCCAATGGCTCGTCATCAATGATAATTGTTTTAATCATTCTGGGGAATTTTAACGGTGGTAATGAATATGTTTCCTTCTGTTTTTGTTTCTAATAAATCATTGCGTCCATAAAGAAGATAGAGTCTACGGGAGATGGAACTCAATCCGAATCCGGTTCCCTGTTTTGAGGTAGACGTAGAAGAATCAAAAGGATTTTGAACAGAAACGGATAACAGCTGGTCATCTCTTTTTGCCGTAAGCTTTATCATTACTTTGTCTGTTGTATCATACAGCCCGAACTTAATGGCATTTTCCACTATAGGCTGTAGTAATAATTGAGGAATTTTAGATGTTAAGCTGGCTTCATCTTTTTCAATCAGCGTATCAAGGCGATGACCAAAACGCACTTTTTCAATGTCGAGATAAAGCTGAAGCAGGCGGAGTTCTTCTTCCAAGGTTACCTGTAGTTCCTCTTCATTTTTCAGCGTTCCCCTGAGGAAATCGGCAAGTTGCTGTACCATGTTTCTTGCTTCTTCCGGGCGTGAACTTGTAAGTGCACTGATGGAATTTAAACTATTGAACAGGAAATGCGGATGAAGTTGTTTACGGAGTTTAAATAACTCAGCTTCCCTCGTAAGTTTTTCAGCTTCTGCCTGTCGTTTCTCATTTTGCCGTTGGTCTTCATAACTATAAATAACCCAACTTATCATAGCGGCTAATCCTGTAATGAGGAAAGCAACGAAAAACCTTACAGGCGAAGATTTATAAAGAAAAGCCGCATAAGAAGGATCTTTTATAATATGAGGGAGCAGCCAGGTAATTACCAGCAGCCATACTCCCGATATGCCCAAATCCCAGATAAAAACATAAAAGAACCTGCTTCTCCCGGGGCGATAATAACGCAGAATATTTCCTAAATAATAGGCGATAACTGCAAGTAGTAAACTACTGATAACACTATCTATTATCGAGTCTGCAAGAGAAATATTGAACCAAAGCAATACCAAGCTTTGAACGCCGATAAAAACTATTGCAAGGGCAATACTTATCAGTATTAAATTACGGCTTGAATGGGAAAGCGGAAAGTTCATAAAGCTTTATATCCTGATCTTAATAACATTGGAGACTTATACCTGCAAAGACAGATGTACCCTCAATGATAAGTGTTTTTTCCGGATCTTCTTTAAGTAGCGCAGGCGGCCTTTTGTCTTCCAACCCTCCAAAAACAGAGGTCATTTTGGTTATTATTTTCCAGTTGGAAGGAACAATTATTTTGGCTCCGCCGAATATTTGTGTCACGTCAAGGGTTATTGTTCCGGTAAAATCGGCTTGGGTAAGATCTAAGTTGCAACCTCCAAAAATGTTTACAATATCGCCTCCTTTAAAGTTTTTCGATACAACTACCTTATTTGTTTCAGCAAATATGGATACGGAATCAATATAATCTTCTCCCGATGGAGGAACAGTTTGAGCAGTTTGCCACTTTTGCCATTTCTCCCATTTTTCCCGGTGATGGTGTCCATAATGGTGATACCTTTCCCAACCATGATGCCTCTTAGGGCGAAGCATAATAAATATGCCGACAATGATAATGGCAATAGGCCATATATAATCTGATAACTCATATTGGGGAAAGTAATCTTTCACTAGGAAAATACCTCCGACAAGCATCATTATCAGCCAGCCTCCCCAGCTTCTAAACCCGTGTCTTACGCCAATAAATAAACCCAGCACTATAAGCAGCATTTGCCAGGTAAAAAGCCATTGAGGGAATAAAAAAGTCCCCATTTGTTTCAGCAATAAAATAACGCCTACCCCCACAACAATCAGACCACCAAAGGCTCTTCCCCCCCGATGCTCTTCTTTAATTTTATTTTCAGTTTCCATATTTTTTGATTTAGGACGCAAAACTACATTACCTGTAAAGACGGTGTTAGGTGTATTAGGCGCAAGAAAGTGAAAAGTAGGTAAATGAAGGGATTTGATCGGTGAATGAAGATAGTTTCAAAATCCCGTATAAACCCATTTTGAACTCATATAGTACCCTTTTTAAGGTAGTCAAATACTCTATACAGGGTATTTGTTATAATATGCAGTATGTGCAATTTTGCAGCATCAAACTTCAAAATATACCTCATGAAAGAGTAGGAATATAAAACGGGAGCAAGTTAAAGAGATTTTCTTTAAATCAAAAATCTTATAGCGTGTGTTTTCCTTGTTCCCTTTTATATCCTTATAACGCAAAATCATATCCATGAAAAAAAAGAACATTATTTATTTATTTTGCATTTTTCTCAGTGTCAATAGTTCGGCACAGGTGCTTACCCACCGGGATTCACTGAACGCAAAGTTAAACTCGAATAATACCAGCTCCACCGAAATAAGCGGTTACGGACAAGCAAAAGTGCAATATAATGTTCCATTTGGCACCGCTACAGCTGACCTGACGAGAAACGTACTTTTTGTGGGTCACAAATTCAATAATAACATCTCTTTCTTTTCAGAATGGGAGCTGGAAGATGCTGATCTGGAGGGGGGCCAACCGGGCGGAGAAATATCTTTGGAGCAGTGCTTTTTGAAATTTAATATAAATAAAGATAACTACCTGGTAGCAGGCTTATTCACTCCCCGTATAGGCATTATGAATGAGAATCATTTGCCAACTACATTTTATGGTAATGACAGGCCATTTGTTGAAACGCTTATTATACCGACTACCTGGAGGGAAATAGGTATAGGATTATATGGAGATATACCGTCTGTGCCGGGACTTAATTATTCAGTAGGAATTGTAAACGGACTCAACTCAGCCGGATTTTCAATGGACCAAGGCATTGGAGAAGGGCTTTTCCAAGGCAAAAATGCAACTGCATCCAATATTGCTATCACGGGTTCGCTCCTGTATTATATTGGTAATTTCAGAATGCAAGCATCGGGTTATTATGGGGGCAGCGCAGGCTTAACAAAGCGCCAGGCTGACAGTTTGCAATTGGACTATGGCCCATTTGGCACACCTGTATGCTTAGGAGAATTTGACTTGCAATACCTTACCAAAGCATTTAGTTTTAAAGCTCTTGCTACCATAGTAAATATCCCCGATGCTTACCAGATAGACCGCGCGTATGCAAATAATACGCCCCAGGAAATGATAGGCGCTTATGCCGAAGTAGGAGTTAATTTATTGTATCTCTTCAATAACACTACCCAACGTAATTTTACTTTATTCGGACGATATGAATATTGTAATCTCGATGCACAAACGCCTTCAGATGGCATACCCAATGGAGCCGATAACCAGCAATATTTTGTAAGCGGTCTCTGTTATTTCCCGATAAAAGGAATAGCTATAAAACTAGATTATGTTTTGCGAACATCCGGTCAGCTTAACCCGGCTCTAAATTTAAATCCTTTTGGCACACAGCCGGTATATTATACTTCAAACGGATTCGTAAACTTGGGGATAGGATACAGCTTTTAAATGGATAGGAGAGAATTCATACGAAGCAGTTGCACCTATTGCCTTGCGGCTACAGTACTTGGCATTGCCGTGACAGAGCTTAACTCATGTTCAAGTGTAATACCGGTTTATAAAACTTCGCTCGCCCCGAACATAGAAGTGCCCTTAACGTCTTTTTTACAAAACAATGAAGTTATTGTGCGCCCATCCAATAGCGAATATGATATTTTACTTGTAAAAAAAAGTGAAAGGAAGTATACCGCGTTGCTTATGGAATGCACACATAGAAATAACTCATTGGTTGCAACTGAAGATGGTTTGTATTGCCCTGCACATGGGAGCCGTTTCGATCTTAATGGAAACGTAACACAGCAACCTGCTACGGAACCTTTGAAACAGTATCAAACAAGCATCTCACAAACAGCTATAATCATACATACAAATTCATAGTAAAATGAAGCTTCGTGCATATAGTATACTGTCATTTTTTGCTGTAACGCTACTGATTATTGGTTGTAAAAAACCTGATAATCCTGTAATTCCTAAAACGCCACCGAACGCTATTCTTGCTTCCGAAGCTAATGTAGTTATTGAGCCAACTTCTCTTACACTTGCCAATAACGCGGTTCTGTTGTATCAAGCAACAGTGGAATTTGAGTCAGATCCGTCTCAGCAAAATTTAGCTAATTGCAGACAACTATGGCTAAATGCAACAGGAGCTTATGAACAATCTTGCGCCATGCTTTTTGGTCCCTTTGCCAGTTTAGGTGCTGACCCTGCCTCATTGATTAATACATATCCTATTGATACTGCAGGCATCGATGCAATAATACACAGTCCTGCTATTTTCACACAAAACTATATAGACAGTTTGCCATCCTACCTGATAGGATTCCATGGATTTGAGTATGTACTGTATGGAGCAGATGGAAATAAAGAAGCATCCCAATTTACGTCGCAACAACTTTCTTATATAAAGCAAGTAGCGCTTAGTATAGAATTGCAAACTGCACAGCTTGACAGCGATTGGAACTCTTCTTATCCCGGTAATTATAATTACCAGTTTGCTTATGCCGGAAGTGGAAGTACCACATATCCTGATCAGCGAGCTGCTTTTTCAGATTTGATAATGGCAATAGCCAATATTTGTGAGACCGATGCTATCTATAAATTGAACGGTTCTTTAGCGAATAAGAATATACTGTTGCAGGAATCTCCCTTTGCTAATAATTCTTTGGAAGATATACAGAATAATATTATAGGCGTGCGCAATATTTATCTTGGACAATATAACAGTCAGACAGGTGAAGGGTTATCCCAATTTGTAAGCCAGTATGATGCGCCCTTTGATTTAAAAATAAAAAATGATCTCAATAATGTTATCGTAGCGCTAAATAAAATTACCGTTCCGTTAAATCAGGCAATTATGTCGCAACCTGCGCAAATACATAATGCCATGAATATGTGCGATTCATTAGATGACGATTTAAAAAATGACCTTCAACTCTTTGTAGATAAATACGCAAAATAAACCTGCATGAAAAAATACTTTATACCGGTTGTTGCTATATGTGTTTTTGTGCTGGCGCTATATTCCTGCAGTAAACCCGTTCCCCTTCCTCCCGATACATCCAGCCTCTATCTTTCCGCAGGGGATGAAACGATATTTGACCAGAGTGCATCTGCCTTCGGGGATGATTTTCCCGTTATCGATGAATCGCTTGAACATTTACATGATGTGGGAGAAGTAGTTTTTAATGAAATTTTTTCACCTCAGCCTGGGTACTATTACACAGGCTTGGGCCCCGTTTTTAATAATAATTCATGCAATGCCTGCCATGGAGGTGTGGGAGAAGGAAACCCTCCGGCTTCCTTTGGAGCACCGTTGGGGTCCATGTTATTCAGGATAAGTGTCCCTGGTACAGACGAGCATGGAGGACCTAATCCTGTTCCGGGCTTTGGCGCGCAGCTTCAAAACCTTGCTGTTGCCGGAGTACAGCCTGAAGGCACGGTGAACATAACTTACACGAATGTAAATCTCACCTTTGCCGATGGCACGCCCTACCAGTTACAGGTTCCTGCTTATCAGGTTACAGAAACATATATCGCATTTCCCGGTAATGCAATGATCTCCCCCCGGGTAGCACCCCGTTTAATTGGACTCGGGTTTCTAGAGGCTATACCTGAAGGTACTGTTTTAGCAAATGTAAATAATAGTCTTCCTGCAGGCGACACTTCCCAAATCAATGGAAAACCTAATTATGTTTGGGATTATTCTACCCAACGAATGGAATTGGGGCGTTTTGGGTGGAAAGCCGAACAACCTACGGTGAAACAACAGTTAGCCGCCGCCTACCAACAAGATATGGGAGTTACTAACTCTGTTTTTCCACAGGAAAGTAGTTATGGACAGTCCCAGTATGAAGCTATTCCAGGTGCCCCAAGTCCGGAGTTGCCCGATAGTGAATTATCTGCCAATGTGTTTTATATACAAACATTGGGTGTGCCCGCCAGAAGAAATGTAACAGACCCACAGGTTGTGCGAGGAGCACAAATATTTAATTCTTCGCAAGCTCAGTGCGCCTCCTGCCATACACCTACTATGACAATGCCTGTAAATGTTGCCGAGCCTATATTGTCTAATGTGATCATACATCCTTATACTGATCTTTTACTGCATGATATGGGCAAAGGATTGGCCGATAATCGCCCAAGCTTTTCTGCTACAGGCAGGCAATACAGAACAGCTCCACTTTGGGGTATCGGACTTGTACCGATTGTTGATCCTTCGGGCCAATATCTGCATGATGGCAGAGCCAGAACTCTCATGGAAGCCATTATGTGGCACGGTGGTGAGGCATATAAAGCCAAAGAATATGTAAGAAATCTTTCTGCTTCGGACAGGAATGCATTAATTGCATTTCTTCAGTCACTATAGTGTCATTTTTTGTAACAAGGTAGCGCAACGGCTGGATAGGATACATAGGAATGAAGGTTTTGTTACCTATAAACGTCTAATTATATATAAAAACAAGGGACTTTCACGGAGTATTAAAAATAAAAGGTAGATTCCATAGGGGTTTGCAGTCATTATCAAAGATTTTTATTGACAAGGGGGTATTGAGGCATTATATTTGCACCCCTTTACAAAAAGGTAACATATACATAAAGCATGAAACTATCCGAATTTAACTTCAGTTTTCCCAAAGAACTAATAGCCGAATATCCCAGCCAAACCCGTGATGAAGCCCGCCTGATGGTGGTACATCGCAAGACAGGAAAGATTGAACACAAGGTCTTTAAAGATATTTTAAGTTATTATAACGCCCACGACGTATTTATCCTTAATGACACTAAAGTGTTTCCTGCCCGCCTGTTTGGCAAAAAGGAGAAAACAGGAGCTAAGATAGAAGTATTCTTGCTCAGGGAGTTGAACAGGGAAAGCTTTTTGTGGGATGTGCTGGTTGATCCTGCCCGTAAAATACGTATCGGAAATAAGCTCTATTTCGGCGATAATGAAGAATTGGTGGCAGAGGTGATAGATAATACTACCTCCCGGGGAAGAACCCTGCGGTTTCTTTATGACGGTACTTATGAGGAGTTTAAAAATATAGTTTATACGTTAGGCGAAACACCGTTGCCTAAGTATATTAAAAGAGAAGTTAAGGACACAGACAAAGACCGCTACCAAACCGTTTATGCAGCCAATGAAGGGGCTGTGGCTGCTCCCACCGCCGGTCTTCACTTCAGCAAAGAACTGATGAAGAGAATGGAGCTAAAGGGGATAGAATTTGCCAATGTAACACTGCATGTGGGCTTAGGAACCTTTCGCCCTATAGAAGTGGAAGATTTGAGCAAGCACAAAATGGATTCGGAGCAAATGGTTATCACCCAAAAAGCTGCGGATATTGTAAATAAAGCCAAACGTGATAAAAGAAAGGTATGTGCAGTGGGGACTACTAGTATGCGTTCCATAGAAACATCTGTTTCCACCGAGGGATTCCTGAAGCCTTATGAAGGCTGGACCAATAAATTCATTTACCCTCCGTACGATTTCCGGATTGCCAATAATATGATAACAAATTTCCATATACCGGGCTCAAGCTTGCTGATAATGGTTTGCGCATTTGGAGGATATGACCTGATAATGAAAGCCTACAAAGAGGCTATTAAGAATAAATACAAGTTCTTTTCTTATGGCGATGCCATGCTCATACTTTGATAGATTAAGCTAAGATGCCCGAAGGCGGTAATAAAAGATATGCCATAATAGTGGCGGGAGGCAATGGAGCAAGGATGAATAGTCCGGTCCCCAAACAATTTTTGAAATTGGATGGTAAGCCCATATTGCTTCATACCATCAACAAATTCCTGGAGACAGATCCAAGCATTGATATTATTTTGGTGCTTCCCCAGGACCAATTGCAATACTGGGAGCAATTATGCGCTGAATATGTGTTTCACAAGTCGGTAAAAATTGCTTATAGCGGTGAGAGCCGGTTCCATTCTGTTAAAAATGGGCTGGAGTTTGTTACTGAACAAGGGGTTGTAGCCGTCCACGATGCAGTGCGTCCGCTGGTGAGCAGTAAAACTATCCTGGCAACCTACAAAGCGGCTGAAATGTATGGAAATGCTGTTCCGGCTATACCTATCAATGATTCCATACGCCAGATAGAATCTACCCGCACTATTGCGGTTGACCGCTCACGCTATTGTGCTACACAAACGCCCCAATGTTTCCGTTCCGATATTATTAAAAAGGCTTACGAGCAGGAATATAAGTACACTTATACCGACGATGCCATGGTGGTGGAAGCTATGGGCGAACAAATAAGATTGGTGGACGGAAATCCGGAAAATATTAAAATCACCAGCCCTAAAGATTTGGCTATAGCCGAAGTTTTATTGAAGGCCGAAGCGCAGCCTTTTACCCCGAGTAAAATATAGTGCGTAACTTTGCACCTATGGCAACATCGGGAACATCATCTCCGGGAAATATCCGTCATCTTGAACTGAAAGAGTTAACTACTTGGTTTAAAGAGAGGGGAGACCAATCATTCCGGGCTAAGCAGGTATATGAATGGCTTTGGAAAAAATCGGCTCTTTCGTTTGATGATATGACCAACTTGCCTAAAGCTACCCGTGAGGCATTAAAGACTGATTTTGTAATTAATGGTTTTGTAAATGTAGTATCGCAAGTCAGCAAAGACGGAACCGTTAAAAACGCTTTTCATTTGTATGACGATAAAAGAGTAGAGGGGGTTTTGATACCTGCTGAAAACCGCATGACAGCCTGTATTTCATCGCAGGTGGGTTGCAGCCTCGAATGTAAATTCTGTGCTACGGGACGCATGAAAAGAGAAAGGAACTTAGGCGCCGATGAAATATATGATGAAGTGGTTTTTATACAAAAGCAGTGCCTGGAAAAATATTCTACGCCGCTTACCAATATTGTTTTTATGGGCATGGGCGAGCCTTTGCTGAACTATTCCAATGTACTGGAAGCAATAAATAAAATTACTTCTCCCGAAGGACTTAACTTCTCCGCTCAACGTATTACACTCTCTACAGCCGGGGTTGTTAAGATGATTAAAAAATTGGGCGATGATGACGTGAAGTTCAATCTTGCTCTTTCACTTCATGCTGCTACTGATGAAAAAAGAAGTAAAATAATGCCCATTAATGACACCAATAAGTTGGAAGATGTGGCGGAAGCGCTGAAATATTTTTACAGCAAAACAAAATCGAAAGTCACTTACGAATATATTGTATTTAAAGACTTCAACGATTCCATGGGCGATGCCTATAAGCTGGCGGAATTTTGCAAGATAGTTCCCTGCAAAGTAAACCTGATAGAATATAACCCAATAGATAAGGGAGAGTTTCAGCAAACCAGTCCGGAAAGGATGTCGTCTTTTGTAAAACTATTACGTAGCCGCGGAATAATTGTAAACACACGCCGCAGCCGTGGCAAAGACATTGATGCCGCTTGTGGGCAGTTGGCAAATAAATTGCAAGAGGTAGGGATGACGAAATAGGTTATCTGTTACGGAAAAGATTTATATATAATTCTTCTCGGTAGAAATCTTACCAACCAAATTGTTTCATTTCGTACTATTGCTCCGACGCGGTAAGAGTGATTTTGAGATTTTACAACTATCCTGTAATGGTGAGAATAACCCTCAAGTAATTTTACTCCGGTAACCTGTGAAAGATTTTTCGCCCGCTCTATTTGTGTAATTTTATTATCAAGGGCAACGCGCAATTCATTACTGCGCACTTTATCAGCATCGCGGTCGAAAGTTCCTTTTACAATAATCTTCATTTACGAAGTTTCGCGCGGAGTTTTGAAAGAGGAATAGTTTCTGATTTCATTCCCTCATCAATTAATTGGGCAAAATGAAAATCTTCCAACGCTTTTCCTTTCAGGATTTTAGCTTCTCCTTGAACTCTTTTAATCACTTCCAGAAGAAAATCTGCATCCTTCTCGTTGTTCATTTTGGCTATTACTATGGAGCTCATTTACGTTTTTATTTTATACAAAGATAGACATTTTTTACTATTTTTTTAACTGCTCCGGTGGTAGGTGGGATTTGTAAAACTCCCAAAAAATAACTATGAAATAATAATAGAATAACTATGGAAATAATATAAAATAATAATGAATAACTATAATTCCTGCTATTAACACTGATTGATAATGAATGGATTGCAAAGAAATCTATAATTAAATAATATAAATAACTATAAAAAAGGGCAAAAAGCATACCTAAAATTACTTGCAGAAATGTTGTTTTATTTTTCATAGAACAAAGATAATTCATGAAAAAGTGTTTTTCTAAAAAGTCAATGACTGGGGAATGACAATTGTATTTTCATTAGCCCCGGCTTTTAAGCCGGGGAGTAGAATAACAAAAGAAATTCGGGCTTTAGCCCCAATGGTATTCTTTTTGGCTAAAGCCAAATGCGGTTGGCATATTTATCCACGACATGAATGTCGTGGCAACTATTAATAAACACTATTTTGCAAGGTAACCCGTGCAATCCATATATATCAAGATTATTAATAAGACAATTCCACCACCCAAGGCCACCACTCCCTGTGATAGATTCCACCATTCATTAAGACCTCTCTCTACTTGCGAAGCATTTGGGTTTATCGATCTTCTCCATTCTCTAAGCAGATATATCCCATAAATAATAAGTCCAATTGGCATACCATAGGACCACCATGTCACATGATCATATACTTTACCCATTTAGCCCCTTCTTCTCCTTAAACCTAATCCCCAATATTTCCAGTTCATCTAATAAAGGCTGGTATATTTCTTTCACTGTAGGGATACAAACTCCCTTCAGTTTTATTTTGTCTTCCAAAATAAGTTTGGTAATTATGCCAACGGGCAAACCTACGGTCTTAGCCATAGCGGTGTGAACCGCATCATCTCCTTTTACTACTAACGATGAAAGCAGTTTATGGTTATTGCCTTTCAGTTCATATTCAAACTGGTGCTGCATAACAATCATATCGATATCTCCATCTTTCAGGTTCCATTTGCTTTCAAGAAGGGTTTGCAGGAGTAGGGCAGGGGAGGCATTTTTAATTCTTAATTTTATATCATCAAACAAGCCAAGCCATTCTAACTTTGACATTATTTCTCCGTCCAAGGCAATATTCAGATATTCTGAAAGACGGGTTTTTGTATTGCCTTCCCCTTGCGGAAGAAAGGATTCCATCACTTCGGTTATACTTAGTTTTTCCGATTCGGTAATGATGTAAGAGTCGTCTGTCATTCCCAATTGTACAAATACGTTCCATGCTTCACAATACCCTGCCTTGCGTAATGTGCCCCGTAAAAGAGTCGGTACATCTTCAATTTCATAAATGGAGCGATAGCCTATAGAATCACGATTAGCATAACCTTCAAAATCGCCCAACCCGTCAACATGTATCTTATCTATTCTGGTAAAAAGTTTTTGGTAAGGGATGAAAGCATATTTACCATTCTCAATATATTTTGCTGTTCCCTGCCCTGCTAAAATCACGTTGCGCGGGTTCCAGGTAAATTTGTATCCCCATGGGTTGTCGTCCGATTCGGGAGCAATCAGCCCCCCCGTGTATGATTTAAAAACCGTCAGTTTTCCACCATCTGATTTTATTCGGTCGATTATTTTCATAGCCGAAGCATGGTCAAGGCCGGGGTCTAATCCCGCTTCATTCATTAAAATAATTCCTGCTTTTTTTGCATCCTCGTTTAGATTTTTCATTTCCCATGAAACATAGGAAGCCGTCACCAGGTGCTTTTTAAGTTTTACACATTGCGTTGCAATCGGAGGATGCAGAAAAGGAGGCAACATAGAGATAACCAAATCTGCATTTTGAATCTCGGCGCGGGTTTTAGCCTCGTCAATTGTATCGAGCAAAATAGCCCGCGAACGGGGATGCCTTTTTGTCTTTTGCCTTGCTAATTCCAAAGAGGTATCTGCGACTATTATCTCATAATCGTTTTGTACCGCTACTTTTAAAAGGTATTCAATTAAGGAAGAGGAAGAACGTCCTGCGCCAAGGATAAGTATCTTTTTCATTTAACCTCGCATTCCAGCAATTTTTCAATTCCTATAAAGCCTTCTAACTTATCTCCTACCGATACCGGTCCGACACCTACGGGTGTTCCGGTAAAAATTAAATCGCCTGTTTTAAGAGTGATAAATTTGGAGACGTAAGAAATAATAGAATCAAATTGAAAGAGAAGATCGCGGGTATTGCCTTCCTGCACCGTAATGCCATTAAGGTCGAGGTGAAAGGGGATGGTGTACATATTCACGAAATCAGTCTTTGGCATAAATTTGCCAATAGGCGCTGAGCCATCAAAGGCTTTAGCTATTTCCCAGGGAAGCCCTGCTCTTTTGCATTCAGTTTGCAAATCGCGTGCAGTGAAATCGATACCCACGGTAATCTCATCAAAATATTTATTGGCAAATTGCTTTTCTATATTTTTTCCGTTCTGGTTTATTTTCAACACAATTTCCACTTCATGGTGCAGGTCGTGTGAAAAATCGGGAAGGTAAAATGGCTCACCATCTTTTAATAAGGAAGTCTCCGATTTCATAAAGAAAACAGGAACCCTCGGAGTTTCCGCCTTCAATTCCTTGATGTGTTCCGAATAGTTTTGTCCGATGCAAATTATTTTCATATAGGTTGGTGTTAATGGGTTTTAGATTTTAAGTTCTTGTAAGCTTCTTCAGCAGCTTTAAATGCCGGGTTGATTCGGTAAGCATGGGCATAGTCCGCAAGCGCTTTGTTAGGTTGTTTCATCATCTCGTAGCAATTTCCTCTGCCATAATACGCCATAAAATAAGCTGTGTCGCATTGAATAGCTTTATTAAAATAGTTGAGCGATGTAGAATAATCAGATTTGTTTACGTTATAAATAACGCCAAGGTTATAGTAAGCGTTTTTATAAGTTGAATCTATCAGCAAAAGTTCCCGGTATGTTTTTATGGCATCTTCATAATCTCCGCCAAACTGGTAAAACATTCCCTTATTATAATAAGGTTCCGGATTTTGAGGTTGAAGGGTTGCGGCATCATCATAATAAGAAAGTGCAATGGGATTGCCCTTGCTTGCAAACAGCAGTCCTAATTGAATAAAAGCATTGTAATAGTTGGGATCTTGCTCCACCGCAGTCTGAAAGCTGGAGATAGCTTTTCCCGTGTCATGCTGTTCTCTGAAGATCATCCCCTTCAAAAAATACTCCCGTGCTATAAAGGGATTTACTTTTATAGCCTGGTCAATCAGGCTCATAGCGTCGGCATATTTTTCCACATAAAAATAGAGCTCTGCCAGTTTCAGAATGGCATCGGTATTTTTAGGATTAAGACGGATAGATATTAAAAAGGCATCTCTTGATTCGTGGGTATGCCCGGTTATAAATTCAGCATTGGCAAGGCTGTAGAAATAATCGGATTTTGTGCTGTCTAAGGTAACAGCTTTAGTTAAATCGCCCAATGCCGCGCCATAATTTTTATTCAGCATCTCCAGGTTGCCCCGGTTCCAATACGAACCCGCATCATTAGGATGCGCAGTAATTTGTCCGGTATAATAATTTATACCGGACATTATGGTATCGCCACCGTGCTGGGTTGAGACAGAATCGCTTGCCTTTACCTGCCGGTTAGACTTTGCACTATTATTATGACAGGATGTGCTTAAAAAGCCCACTAGTAAAAGATAAAAAGCAAATTGTAAATTGTGAATGAATTTCATTTAGCATTTACAATTTAGCATTTAGCATTTCAATCATTACGCCTTGGCTACGAGCGCTTCTTTTATTTTATTTTCAATTTCTTCCGCCAGTTCAGGGTTATCGTTAAAAATTTGTTTTACTGAATCCCTGCCTTGTCCTAAGCGGGTATCGCCATAGCTGAACCAGGAGCCACTTTTTTTGATAATGTTCTTTTCAACGCCCACATCAATTATTTCTCCCACTTTGGAAATACCTTCTCCATACATAATATCAAACTCAGCCATACCGAATGGAGGCGCAAGTTTATTTTTAACCACTTTTACACGAGTACGATTACCAACCACTGCTTCCGCTTCTTTCAGTTGCCCTATCCTGCGAATATCGAGGCGAATGGAAGAATAAAATTTAAGCGCGTTTCCACCGGTGGTGGTTTCGGGATTGCCGAACACAACGCCTATTTTTTCCCTCAGCTGGTTGATAAAAATACAGCAGCATTTTGTTTTGCTGATGGTTCCCGTAAGTTTACGCAATGCTTGAGACATGAGCCTTGCCTGTAATCCCATCACTGAATCTCCCATTTCCCCTTCTATTTCACTACGTGGTGTAAGAGCGGCTACGGAGTCAATTACAATAATATCAATAGCGCCTGAACGAATAAGATTATCTACAATTTCCAAGGCTTGTTCGCCATTATCAGGTTGTGAAATCAAAAGGCTGGTGATATCAACTCCTAACTTTTGCGCATAGGTAAGATCGAACGCATGCTCAGCATCTACAATAGCGGCTATCCCGCCTGCTTTTTGCGCATTAGCAATGGCATGTATGGCAAGCGTGGTTTTTCCTGATGATTCAGGACCATATATTTCCACTACTCTGCCTTTGGGTAATCCTCCTATACCAAGCGCTATGTCAAGCGTAAGCGAACCGGTGGGTATTATTTCAGTAACTTCAATAGGAGTATCGCCCATTTTCATTACAGTGCCTTTGCCGTAGGTTTTTTCTATCTTATCAAGAGTGAGTTGAAGAGCCTTCAACTTTTCTTTATTGACTTCTTTTGTGTCTTCTTTTTTCTTTTCTGCTACTTTTTCCATTTTGAATATTTAATTATGTTTTTTAGGAAGCGTAAATATACAGAAATATAAACGGAACGGATAAGATTGTGGAAAAAAATAGTGCTCAGTTTTTTTATAATTCCCTTACGTTTTTTGAAACTCAAAAACGCCGTTGTGTCAGTAATTACGTGTTTTTATTTTACTGACGCATAGACCATAAACGACTGATATTAAATAAATTACAGACAATATTTTCATGTTATACGGCAAGGGGTACTGACACAATCATATAATTGCCAGGCAAATGGGGGGCAAGTGTAATGTAAGCTCACCCCTTGTGATTAAGGCGATTACTTCACCTCGCATAAATGCGAAAGTTTGCAATGACGTTGTATATGGAAGCAGGTTAGGAGGTATATTTCCTTATAATCCTTACCTTTGTCGCTTATACATTACGATTGTGGTATTAAAGAAAGAAGTAAAAACAGGGATTATTGTTGTAGTTGCGTTGGGGATGCTCGTATTTGGGTTGAACTTTTTGAAAGGGATAAATCTATTCTCTCACACCAAAACCATATATGCCGTTTATACCGATGTGCAAGGTGTTGTTCCTTCTAACCCGGTTGTGGTTAATGGATTTCATGTGGGACAGATAAAGAACATTGCCATTGAACCCAACTCATCGGGCAAGATAGTAATTACCATGCAAATTACCAATACGGATGTAAAGATTCCCCAAAACTCTGTTGCAAAAATTTACAGTTCCGATTTCCTCGGCTCTAAAGCGATAGAGCTCGATTTGGGTAATGGCAGTGTTTTGATTAAAGATGGCGACACGCTCTCTTCCAGTGTGGAAGAAACTATTAAAGAAACAGTAGACAAACAGGTGTTGCCTCTAAAAAAGAAAGTAGAAGATCTCATATCCTCCCTCGATACTACTATTGGAATAATTGATGGTATCTTCACCAAGGATACGCGTAATAATCTTACTCAAAGTATCCTCAGCATTCGTGTATCATTGCAGCATATTGAAAGTACTACAGCAAGCGTAGATAACCTTATGGGCAGTGAAAAAACGCATATATCATCTATTCTCGCTAAGATTGACGAGATTTCAACTACCCTTGCTAAAAACAGCAAGAACCTTAATAAGATTATTACCAATTTTGCCAATATCAGTGATACTATCGCAAAAGCGCAGATTCAAAAAACCATCAACAATGCCGACAGCGCACTTTATTATACTTCTCAAATTATGGGTAGGATAAACAAGGGACAAGGTACTATGGGGATGCTTGCTAAAGATACTGCTCTTTACAGCCGGCTTTCAAGAGCATCGGACCAACTTGCGCAACTGCTGGAAGATTTCCGACTGCATCCTAAGCGGTATGTACACTTTTCAGTTTTTGGCAAGAAAGATTAGATCAGTTCATAAAGGTAAAAGTTTATAAAGTTATAAAGTAAAAATATGCCCAACTTTATAAACTTTTACCTTTACAAACTTTTACCTCAAATGATTTCGCAAGTTATCTTCATACTAATTCTTATTGTCGCTATAGTTTCCTTTTGGCGGGCGGTGCGAAGAATTGCTAATAATATTAACCTCGGCAGAGCTTTAGACATTAAGGATAATCCTTCGGAAAGATGGAAAACCATGTTCATGGTCGCCATTGGTCAGTCTAAAATGGTGAAGCGCCCCCTCGCCGGAATTATGCACATACTTATTTATGTAGGTTTTATCATCATTAACATTGAGGTACTCGAAATCCTTATTGATGGGGTATTGGGCACCCACCGTATATTTTCCTTTCTAGGTGCATTCTATACCGTTCTCATTTCGGCATTTGAATTTCTTGCTGTTGGCGTAATAATAGCCTGCGTCACTTTTTTACTCAGAAGAAATGTAGCCAGATTAAAACGTTTCTGGTCAAGAGAAATGACAAGCTGGCCACGATCGGATGCCAATATCATTCTCATTACCGAAATACTTTTGATGATCGCTTTTCTTATGCTCGATACTTCTGATACTCTTATTCAAAGAGCTACCAATGTGCAGTATTCAGGTTTCACCATCAGCAACATGCTTACGCCGCTTTTAGCAAACACATCTATTCCGTCGCTTGAATTTACGGAACATTTTTGCTGGTGGTTTCACATCATCGGCATTCTTGCTTTCTTGAATTATGTGCCTTACTCCAAGCATTTCCACATCATACTTGCTTTTCCTAATGTGTATTATTCCAACCTGAAACCTAAGGGTGAGTTTACCAACCTGACATCGGTAACTAAAGAAATCAGGTTAATGCTGAATCCTGATCTCGCCTCAGGCGAGACCGCCGGTGCTGCGAATGCTGCGCCGCCTGAACGTTTCGGGGCTAAGGATGTTTTTGACCTTTCCTGGAAGCAACTTATGGATTCATACTCCTGCACCGAATGCGGCAGATGCACTTCAAGCTGCCCTGCAAACCAAACGGGCAAACTTTTGTCTCCCCGCAAAATAATGATGGATACGAGAGACCGCTTGCAGGAAGTAGGAAAGAATATAGCAAAAAACAAAAAATTTGTTGATGACGGAAAATCACTGCTCAACGATTATATCCTTCCGGAAGAAATATGGGCTTGCACCTCTTGCAATGCCTGCACCCAGGAATGTCCTGTGAATATCGACCCGCTTTCTATCATTGTAGATATACGCCGTTTTCTGGTGATGGAACAATCAGCAGCCCCGCAAGAAATTTCGATGATGCTTAATAACATTGAAAACAATGGAGCGCCATGGCAGTTCCCCGCATCGGACAGGCTGAATTGGGCGAGTGGGTTGTAGAATTTCACATTCTTCCTCTTTGCTAAAAATATTTTTATTAGGAAATAAGGTTGAAGGATCATTAGGCTATTCTTTCTACTAAGGTTTTTACAACCCCTGTTTTTTTAACCTTAGTAGAAAAAAATGTCCACAGACGTTTAAACCTTATTTTTGGGTTGTGCTTGTAATATCCCTACGGACTTCTCGCCCGACAATACTACATTATCGATTCCCGCATCATTTATATTTCTAAAAAATATTAAATTTGACTTGTAGTATAAATCAAAATATAAGAAAGATGAATAAATCAGAAAAGGAAAAATCTTCTGAAAAAGATGATGGCGAGAAGAACTCCATGCTGTCAGGTATCTTTTATTTTATTTTAGGGCTTCTGGGTTTAGCCTTTTCTATT
>Ga0206873_1059_pt1 | contig 33857 bp, 38 predicted proteins | sample Alteio_BWOrgCont_11_FD_152631 | JGI IMG/M metagenome (GOLD analysis project Ga0206873, IMG submission 152631) | Enriched cells from forest soil in Barre Woods Harvard Forest LTER site, Petersham, Massachusetts, United States -... | ecosystem: Environmental > Terrestrial > Soil > Temperate forest >...
TCGAAATGCCTCTCATCGGCATTTCCTCGACCGATATCCGTCAACGTATCCAATTAGGCAAGAGTATTCGGTATCTCACGCCACAACGGGTACTAGATTATATTAAGTGGAACAGGTTGTATCGCCATGGAGGTCAGTAAATCGCAAAATGCCGAATCGGAGTTTCTGTAAGGTTCTATGTGGTAGCCAAAATCTTCATACAGCAGGGCATATTCGTTAATCGGATGAACCCACTCGCCATGGTGGCGTTGGATATAACGCGCCAGTTTTTCTTCCCGTTTTTGACGGTTATTCATCGCCAAATTTAAATGCACGATGTTCGTGCCATAAATGCGTCCCTTGGGGCCTTCGGAGGTAATTTGCGTATGCCCCACGGCACCGGGAAAATGCAGCAGCGACAGATCGTTTTTAAACAACCGCATCTGGTAATCGGGATATAAATAACTGTCGTTGATCCACTTTAACGGACTGGCCTGGCACAAATGCAGCCGTGGAAACTTGTAATGTGTATAGTGATTTTGCGTGATCAGGTAATCTTTGATAGTCAAAAACGACGGCTCAAAGTATTCATCATCATCCAGGCGCACAATCCAATCACCGGAACAAGCTTTGACCAGAGCTTCCAGTCCGGCATTACATGTTTGGCTGTCGTTTTCAATCCAAAACACCACATCGGCCCCGGCTTGGCCGGCAACTTGAAACGTCTCATCCGTGGTTTTACTGTCCACCCCAATTACGACTTCATCACTAAACGTTTTGGCATGCCGGATGACAGGGGCAATTCGGTCAGCCGCGTTCATGGAAATAATACATGTGGACAGCTTTAAATCATGGGCAGGAATGGGCCTTTCGTACAAGCCCGATGCCAGCTCTTGCTGCAGGCCCCGCTGATGCTGCCATCGCCTAAAGGCATGATAAGCCCGGTCTTTCCACAAGGTACGGTAATATTTAAAATCTCGAATCGGCTGAACATCCATAAGGATTATATTATAGCCAAATAGTGTTAATCCTGAACTTTACTTTGGATCAAATCCAGGTATTGTAGGTCGAAAATCCTTCAAAGTTTTCTCAACACTTTCCTTTGCGGACATATCCAGCGCTTTAGAAGTCAAAATATCATCTTCCGGTTTTTTGGGTAAAGGAATATCAATGGGTTCTCTCTCTAAATTTATAGGTTCGTTAGGAATAGTGTTGGACGTATTTAAATCTGCTGTTAAGCCGGTTTCTTCAGCTTCTTCAGCTGCGGGTGTAGATGAATTTATTTCAGTGGTCGCTGGCTCAGCAGGTGGTTGGGGTTGATCCTTGCCAAATAAAGCATTCCATTGTTGACTAACAAAGTCCCCCGTCTTAATGCCGAATTGTTTTACACTAAAGTCTGGATGATCAAACACTTTATCGTAAAACCAATTGCCTCGAGTTGTGAACCCTTCTCCGATAGTGGCGGGCAACCCTCGCAAATTATTATGATAGAAGTCCGAGGTCGTATTTTCTACGTGTCCACCCACTTTAGAGGGTGTACGTCCCAACCATTTACAAAAGGTTGTCCACCAACCGTCTTCCTGTTCTGGCTGAGCTTGGTTGGATAAGCTGACCTCATCCTTTAATTTGTTATACTCTTCAAGAAGTTTTGCATTATCTGCTGCCAGCTTGGCATTGGCTATAGCGTCTTTGTTAATTAAAGGACCGCCAAATCCCATCACAGTTGTAAAAGGATTAGTTACAGAATCATTATTGCCCTGCTGTACGTTTGGTGTAGGCATAAATTCAACCCCTCCTCTATAAGACACGCATTTCCCCTATGTGCATGAAAACCGACAAGGGGGTATTTTGTGATACAGGTTTACAAAAATTAATATTGGAAAACGGATATTTGAGGGATATATTTTGCGTTGGGCTATGGGATGTTATATGCTATATTTACATGCGTTTGTAGCGTGTAAACTGTTGATAGGCTGTTATGATCACAGAGAGGTTGTCCATGTTACCAGTGGTTACATCCGATATTCGGGAGCAGTTGGAGTCCGCCATCGAAACCGGTTCCGAAGAGTGGAAGCGTGAAATGGTTCATCATCTAAAGGAAGACAATCCCGAAATCAACTCATTGTTGCTCAATTTGGCCAATGATGCGCATGACGCCAAAAAAGTCATTCTAGCTGGCTACATGGTCTACAAAGCCCTGGAAATAGCCGAACAAAACGAACTGGTTTAAGTTTTCAGCACAGATTAGGTTGAGGGTCCGTTCCCTCCCCTCAAGCTCCCCTCCCTAGATATTTTTGGGGCTTCGCCCCAATCCCCTAATTAAATATGCCAGCTCATAGTAGGCTCAATAACAAACTTTGAGGGATAATTCCCAATTTTAAAGATAAGGGGTTGAGGGCACAGCCCTCAGAAACAATCAGGGAGGGGAGTTTGAGGGAACGGACCCTCAACCTAATCTAGGCCGAAAACAAATCCCCTAAGTTCACAATTCTTAAGAAATAGCACAAAACCCTAATAATTTGTTTTTATATATTTAGATTACTTTCTCTTCTCTTTCTATATCTTTGTACCTCTTCTCATTTGAATTGAGAGCTTACTATGTGGTGGTTTAATGTGTGTTCGTTGAACAGCCTTGTAGGTTATCTCTGAATTCATTGGGTTCATTCGCAGAGCGTTAATGCAAAACTGGTCCGACCGATGGGTTGGCCTGGCTGTAATGGCTGCTGTGCGTCCATATAACGTAACAGTGTGTTAGGAGACTGCCCATGAGCTTTGCCGTGAATTGCGGTTTTATGGAATTGCTTGAAGCCAGAAATGATGATTTGACGTATCAAACCAACATTCTGTCTGAAAATCTCATGCAGCTTCAATCGATTGCGACTCAACTGGTTTCCACCACCGCCAACCTGTTGCCCAACAGCCCCCAATCTCTACAGTTACAGGCCGAGCAGGCACAACTGTCCTTGGCGGGTAAAGGGGTAGAGATGCAGTTGGATCAGGTGAAAGCCCAGCAAAAAGCCGTGTCTACCGAGTTGGATTCCATCAAAAAGAATATACAGGATGACGTCAACCGAGACTTTAAACTCTTTCAAGGCGGTCAGTAATATAATACAGAGGTATGAAAATTGCCTATTTAGGGCCTGCCGCCTCTCACTCGCAAGGGGCCTGCCAGGCATTTACGACTCAATTTATGCCGCATCAGCCAATGAGACTGATTCCGATGGCAAGTTTGACACAGGTTTTGGAGGCGGTGGAAGAAGGGGTTGTTGATTTAGGCTGTGTACCGGTTGAAAATGCCTTGGAAGGCGCAGTCTCAGAAGTATTGGATGTGCTGGCCCTGAAACTGAGTAAAACCCGCATTGTGGCCGAGTTTGTACGTCCGATTCGGCATGCCCTGATTCGCCAATATCCGGTTTTGGAAGGTATTCGGTTTGTGCATTCGCATCCGCAAGCCATCGGCCAATGCCGCGAAGCGATTTACGAACTGCTGGGCAAGGACGTTAAAATCGTGACGGCTGCCTCCACGTCTGAAGCGGTCAAAAACCTGTTAAACCTGGACGAAACCCATGCAGCGCTCGGAACGGTGCAAGCTGCTGCGCATTATGGATTGGACGTGGTGGTGGATAACATCGGGGATTTAAATCAAAATCAAACCCTGTTTCTCATTCTTTCGGCCAATCAGACTTTTCTGGATGTGGGGCACATTTATCCTATTAAAACCTCGCTTTGTTTAGGCCAACTGGAAAACAAACCGGGGGCGCTTTTGGAGATTTTGACAATACTGGCCAAGTTTCAACTGAACATGAGTAAAATTCATTCGCGTCCCAGCAAGCAATGCTTGGGTGAATACGTATTTTTTATCGATCTGGAAGCGCTATTACCGGCCGAAGCCGAGCAGGTGCTACGGGAAAGGGCGGCGTTTTATAGAGATCTGGGGATTTACCCGGCCTTGGGAGTGATTGATGATACTCCTTGAAGATCCGGAGAGACCGACATTACCTTGCAATGGGCGAGGTGAGGATGGGCTTTTAAATGTTGTTTGAAGTTATCCCGGCTTTCTAACGTAGGTGTAAATACCGCCAATGTGGAGCCTGAACCGCTGATGATGCAGCCAAGCGCCTGATGATTTTCTGCAAGGTTCTGAACAATGGGGTATTCCGGAATCAGCATGCCTCGATAGGGTTCATGTACACAGTCGCCGGATAAGGCATAGCGCATCAAGGCGGTATCTTGTTTTAAGACAGCACTGACCCAAGCGCTGATACCGTGGATGTTTTGAATCACCTCAGAGACGCTGTAATGAGGCGGCATCAGTTTTCGGGCTTCCTCGGTACTGATAGGGGTGGGAGGAATTACCAGCACAATGCCCCAGTCTTCGGGCCATTGCAACAAAATGGATTCTGTCTCCAGGCAACAATGTAGACCGCCTAGCAAGGCAGGGGTGACGTTATCGGGATGACCTTCTATCTCGATGGCCCAGGGCAATAGCGCTTCTTTCCTGAAGGGATTTCCATGCATGTGATTGGCCAGGTAAAGCCCTGCCACAATTGCGCTCGAGCTGCTGCCCAAGCCTCGTGAAAATGGGATATGTGCTTCAATGATCAGCTGGGCAGGAATGACGGGAGTTTTGCGATACTCGAAATAGCGAGAATATGCCCGGGCAAACAGATTCTGTGCCGGATCCAGCGACATGGCCGCCGTATCCACGCACGTGCTGTCAGCAGACTGAATCGTCAACACATCGGCTGGATGGGCTTCAAAGTGATTATAAAAAGCCAATGCCATTCCCAGAGTGTCAAAGCCTGGTCCTAAATTGGCCGAGGTGGCGGGTACACGTATCCGCATTATTTTTCGGCGGGTACGACGGCTGCTGGAAGCGTACTGTCTTCGGTGCGTGCGACTTCAGGTGCCACAATCGAGACGACTCTGGGAGTCGTAAAGATGGCTTTTGATACCTGGGTAATGTCGTTAGAGGTCACTTGGTCTATCAGTTTAGGATATTGGGTGTCAAACTGATACCCGACGCCCAGCGTTTCGTAAAGCCCCATATAAAAGGCCTGGTTGGCGTTAGACTCGTGAGATAAGGCAAACAATCCTGCCAGTTTCGTTTTGGCTCGGGCCAGTTCATCCGCGCTGACGGGCTCATCCAGTAATCGGGTAATTTCCATATCGAAACCGGTTTGAACCTTTTGAACGTTCTTGGGATCAGTACCAATAAACATCACAAACCGGCTGCTTTTCAGCGTACTGGGAAATTGGGTGCTCACTTGGTAGGCCAAGCCTTGTTTTTCACGCAGGTCCACAAACAAGCGAGAGCTTAGGCCTGTACCCAGCAAGGCATTAATGACTTTCAGCGTAGCATAGTCTGTATTGGTAGAGATGCCCGGCGCCAGCCAGCCATATCCCACCCATGCAGCCGCTTGGCGAGGCTTTTTGGAGTCCACTTCAACCGGTTTTGAAAGTGGTGTTACATTGGGAAAATGGTCCGCCATGTCGGTATTTTGAGGCAGTGTAGCCAAAATTTGCTCTAAGTCGCTTTGCACGAGAGTAGGTGAAAAATTGCCCACGACGACAATCACTAGGCGATGAGGCTGTAGCTGTTTTTGGTAATAAGACAGAATATCCTTGCGGGTAATGCCCGGAAGTGAGGCTTCCAGACGATCTCCGACTGATCCGTAAGGATGCGACGGATAGAGTGATTCGGTCAGTTTTTCAAACATCAGGTTGGAAGGCTCATCACGGCTGGTTTTGATGGACTCCAGGGCATCGGCACGCTCCTTATCGATTTGATCCTGTGCAAAGGCGGGTTGAGACAGCACGTCAGAAAGCAAAAACATCAGCTTGGGCAAATCGTCCGTGAGGCAGTTGCTGTTGACTTGAAAATAATCCTCGTTTTGGGCCGAGGCAATTGAAATGCCTTGTGCTTCAAGTGCTTCACTGATTTCTGTGGCGCTACGCGTATGGGTCCCCTTAAGGAGCACTTGGCTGGTCAGCAGAGACGTCCCGGGTTTTTCTTCCAGCAATTGGCCGCCTTTAGCAAAAATAGAGATAGCCACGGTTTGCGTAGAAGGGTTACGTTTCATAATTAACGTTGCGCCGTCTTTCAGGACAATTTTTTGAGGCTCCCCTACCGTCGTATTTTCCGGGGTTTCAACAGAAGCCGCCTGTATGTGGGAGGCGTCTTTTAACAGGGCCACGTTGGCTTTTTCATCCTCAACCGGGTCTTTAGCCAAATCGGAGGGTAAAAGTTCTACCATGGCCGCTTCGCTAGGTTTCAGGTATTTCTGCACCGCCTCTTTCACCTGTTTGGCGGTGACTTGCTGAATATTGCGAACATACTCAGTGTAGTCTTCTAATTTGCCGATAGTGACGTTATAGCCAATCGTTTCGGCGGCCCCATCGGTGGATTCCGTCAAGTAGGCGTATTCTTTAAGCACTTGTTTTTTGGCTTTTTCAAGCTCTGAGGCAGTGGGACCTTCCTGTTTGAATTGGGCGAGGTCCGTAAGAATCGCTTTTTTGGCAGCCTCACGGTGTTCCGGCTTAAGCTCTGCACTAATCATAAAAACGCCCGCTTGTTTTTGGGTAACATTTGCAGCGGTAATCGTATCCACCAACTGTTGCTCTTCTTTTACATCGCGATACAACCGAGAACTGGCCCCTTGCCCTAAAATAATGGCCGCAACATCGAGCGCAAAATTGTCGTTGCGTTTTTCAATGCCGGGTGCCAAAAATCCGATATCCAATTGATCGGAAGACAGGTTGGGATCGGATAGCACCCGTGATTTGGGTTGTGTTAAAGGCGTTACAGCCACGGTTTTTGGAATGCCAATAGGAGGACGTGCTTGTGCAATCAAGGCTTTTTCAAAGGCTTCGTTCGCTTCCTGTGTGGCTTCTTGCGTATTGACATCGCCTACGATAATAGTTTTAAAGTTTTTAGGTTGGTACCAGGTGTGGTAATAGCCCAGTATTTTTTCTCGTGGAATGGTTTGAATGTTGGACTTGGGTCCCAAAGTATCCATACCATAGGGATGGTGGGAAAACAGCAATTGATCGAGGGCCAGATAGCTTTTGCGTTGAGGATTGTCCAATGCCCGGTTAATTTCCTCTTGTACCACATTGCGTTCGCGCATCAGTTCCGGCGGGTTAATAGTAGCATTCAGCAGCATATCGGCATGCATGGTGAGTGCTTCTTTAAATTTGGCAGGCGTCGTGGTGATGTGGAAATGGGTAAAGTCATCACTGGTTGCAGCGTTAAAATCGGCCCCTCCGGCTTCCAAAATGCGATCGATTTCCCCAATCTGGTAATGCTCGGTTCCCTTAAATAACAGATGTTCTAAAAAGTGAGAGACGCCGTTATTGGCGGCAACCTCTTCCGCAGAGCCGGTATTGACCCAGGTATCAATAGTGACAATCGGCATCGTGTGAATTTCCTGCACATACACCGTTTGCCCGGTTGTTAGTTTGGTAGTCGTAATCGGTGGGATGACATCCGCACTGACGGCCCAGGCGGCAGGTCCTGCAAAAAGTAAAATCGACAGCAAACTTCCCCAAAACTGTTTTCCCATACTAAACCTCTCTCTATTCAATCTATTTGCTTGATTGTGCCAGAATTGCAACCAAAAAGAAACAGAATTTGGGTTAACATCATGCTTTGCTGGCAGTACTAATAGCTTTCCTAATTATTTGTCGAATATGTGGGGAAAATTTTATTGATTCAAGCACGGGTTTAATACCCGGTTCGGCAAGCAAGCTATCAGCGGGTTTCGTTTCGTTTGTTTCAACTTCCAGGCGCATCTTGGCTGGAATGAGTCTGCGGCTTCGCATATATAACATAAGTCCCCTTGCTGTGCTGAGTATTACACCACCTTTGACTAGTGTAGCTTGAGATTCTGTAAGACCCAAAGCTTCCTGTCCTCCATTATTAAATATCCAGAAGCTATTGCAAGAACTATAGCTATTCCGCTCCAGATGTTTCCCATTTTGCCAAGACGGCTTAAAACAGTCTTTTGTTTTTCAGGGGAAAGAGCTTTAAATTGTTCTACAAGTTCTGGCATTTCAGGTACAGGAGGCTTTGAAGGGCGGAAAATTCTGCGTATTCCACCAAAAGCAGGGGTAACTTGCATGAGTTAACTCCTTTCTTGAAGGGTTTTAATCAGCAAAGGCACAATCTGAAAGATGTCTCCTATCATACCAAAGTCCGCAATCTCAAAAATGGGGGCGTTTTCATCCTTGTTAACCGCAATAATCAACTTACTGGAGTCCATGCCCACCACATGTTGGATTTGCCCAGAAATCCCCAAGGCAATATAGAGTTTAGGGCTGACGGTTTTGCCGGTTTGTCCGATTTGTTCGCTGTAGGGTCGCCAACCGGCATCGGTCACGGCGCGCGTAGCGCCCACAGAGCCGCCCAAAAGCCGAGCTAATTCCTCAACCATTTGGAAGTTCTCAGGTGCTTTAAGGCCTCGACCGCCAGAGACAATGACCTCGGCATCTTCCAGTTTTTTAAGATTGCTATCGGCTTGAGCAATTTCAATCAGCCGAGTTTTTGGGTGGGTGGATAATTCAGGCGTACAAGTCTCCACATTCACGGTTCTGGATGCATCCGGAACCGGCTTGGCATAAGCCTTGGCCCGCAGGGTGAAAATCTTAGGCTTGGTCTCAGGAATCGTTTCAGTGGCAATCTGTTGCTCGCCCATGACCGCTTTGGTGGCAATAAAGTGATCATCCAATGCGAGGCAATTCAGTATCAGCCCGGTTTTCAAGCGAGCTGCCACGCGAGGCAAAAAATCGGAGGCAATCGAGCTTGAACCGGCCAAAACGACGTCCGGCTGTCTCTCCTGAATCAAAGAAACTAAAGCATCGGTAAAGTAAGAGACGTTATAAGGGGATAACCCTGCATGTTGGACGCTTAAAACCTTATCGGCTCCAGCCTGGCATAAGGCGGTTTCGGTTTTTTCTGTTCCGGCAAATAGTACAGCCGTGACCTCATCTCCTAATTGACGCGCTGCGGCAATTGCTTCCAGGCTGCCTTCCAAGGCGTCTCCTTGTGCCGTTTGTTCTGCAAAAACCCAAATATTGGCCATCACTATAGTGCCTTTTGCGCTTTTAAATAGGTGATAAGCTGATCCACGGCAGTTTGAGCATCGCTGCCGTCAATTTTGGTACCGCCGGATTTCTTGGGCTTACGGACCGTGGACAGAGTTTGAACCACAGCGCTAACCGGTGTTTCTGCATCCCAAAAGGAAATTTCGGTCCGGTTGGCTCGCATCACGCCTTTAATGGAAGGAATCCGAGGCTCTACGCTACTGTTTGCCATGCACACCATACCAGGCAAGGTCATCTCATGCCCTTCCAGCCCCAATTCGGTTTGGCGTTCGACGCGAATCGTACCGGGAGCTGTCAATGTCACTTTGCTTCCCAACGTGATGCTGGGTACATTTAGAAATTCAGCAGCCATGGGGCCGGTAATCCCGTGCATGGCGTCATCGGTGTATTGGCCAAACAGCAGCAAATCAAAATCGGGGACCTGTTTCCAGATGGCATCGGCCAAGCTATGGGCAATGCTGTAAGCATCTGAAGCGGCATTGTTAAATTGAAATGCTTCATCACACCCCATTGCAATGGCCCTTTTCAGACCGTCCTTAGCTTTAGGTCCGCCTAGGGAGATAGCAATGACGGTTGAGCCTTCCTGCGTCTCTTTTAGTTGCAATGCAGTTTCCACAGCGTAGCTGCAACAGGGGTTCATCAGCCATTCCACGTTATCCAGCATCGGATTATTCTGGCTATCAAACTTCAACTGAACCGTATCGGGCACCTGCTTGATGCAGACGACTATTTTCATAAAGCACTCTCTAACGTCATGGTTTTAATTTAGTGGAAAAGCCTACCGATGACAACAATGGACGGATAGAAACCTAGGCAGCTTGTTGAGAAACGTATCGATGAAGCTGATAATCAATTTTTTCTAACACCATCTCGACGGGTACATCCAGACAAACAGGATTATCGCAACAGTGGGTTCGAGTTACCCAGAGACAAGGACGACATGAGAGGTCTTGTCGGGCGGCAACCAAAAACCGGTCGTCTTTGGGGAGCCATGCATTTTCGTTGGTGCCAGCAAAAATGGCAACCAGCCGAACCCCCAGTGCCACTGAAAAATGCATGGGCGCTGAATCACAGCAAACCAGCAGATCCGCTAAAGAAATAAAAGCGGCTAATTTCTGAAGAGAGGGTATTTTTCCGTGAAGGTTGATAATCCGATTTTTTACATTGTCTGGCATGCAGGATATATGAGTGGTTAAGGCGTTCATAACCTCTTCATCGTCTGGTCCTCCCAACAAAACAATAGAGGCTTTGGGATAACGTATTACCAATTCCGACAAAAGTATTTGCCAATTCTTGATGGACCAGGAACGCAACCAGCCGCGGTTTTTTCCAAAAGTGCTGGAGCCTGGGTGGATGAATATTTTTTTATCAGCCATATTAAATCCGGGGTAATTTTTCGATAAGAATTGAAGTGCTTCTGCTTTTTCATTGGGGTGGGTATGAAACTGGGGGGTGTGCTTATAACCTGGCGGGTAAGGCTTTTGTAAAAAGGCCAATAATGATCTTGTCGCCGTAGCGTTTTCTTGAGCAATATAAGTTTTTTGCAATGTATAGGGGACACGAAACAATTTTTTGAGCGCAACAAGCCATTGGCGATAATATTTCTCTCTCGTGTAAATAATAAAGGGAATTCTTGAGAAAGCTGGTATTAAAAGCGTATGAAGATTGGCATCCCTATAGCCGATTAACATCAAATCAAAGTCTTCAGAGTGACAATGTTTCAAACTGGGTTTGTCATTTTTAATTTCCAAAACCGAATCTACTTCTGATGACAGGATGTCTTTAACGCTGGCGCCATAAGTATAAGCAATAACGGTTAAGTGGGCTTGGGGTAATGTCTGTCGAACAATTCGCAGAGTCGGCAAATAATTAATATAATCACCAATACCCCCGCAGTAGAGAATTGCAATTTTTTGAATGGACTTGCGCGATTGCCCTTGGCACTGGTTTATCAGTGTTTTTAGCCGTATCACAATATCGATAAAAATTAAAAATAAGAGCTTTAAAATTCCTTTAAAGAAATCGGAAATGACAATCCAAGATCGAGACATTGTTTTATCTAACACAGTTGCAGTTGTCTATCGGTTTTGCTTTTTAAGGCTTCCAACACATGCTTATTGGCTTTCGGGAAGGCATAGCGGTCGATTTCTTTGAGCGAAACCCACATAAGTTGCTGTGATGTTTTTGGCTCTGCCTGCCCAGAGATGACTTCACAGTGAAACGCATGGAGCGTAATTTTGAAATGCGTATAGGCATGATTTACCGTAGCGATTTTACTGCCGACAGAGACTGTCAGGCCGGTTTCTTCCAGTAGCTCTCTAGCCACGCAGTCTTTCAGCGATTCTTCCGGCTGGCATTTTCCGCCAGGGAATTCCCAAAGTCCACCGAGCAGGCCATCTTCAGGGCGGAGCGCAATCAGGATTTTATCGTTCTGGTGTATGACGCCGACGCCAATGGTGTAGTGAGGGGAGATTTTTTTAGGGGGTTTGACAGGGAGTTGATCCTGCAATCCCAAGGCATGGGCTTGGCAATCTGTTTGCCATGGGCAACTGTTGCATTGGGGTTGTTTGGGGGTGCAAAGGGTAGCACCCAGTTCCATCAGGGCTTGGTTAAAGTCATACGCTTCTTGGGGGTCTTGAGGCAATAAGCCCGCTGAATGCTCCCACTGAACTTGTTCCACGGCATAAAACCGGCTGAGGACCCGCTTCACGTTGCCATCCAAAATGGGATGCGGCTGTTTAAAGGCAAACGTCAAAATGGCGCCTGCGGTGCTTTGGCCGATGCCCGGCAAGGCAAAGACCTCTTCAAACGTGTCGGGGAATTTGCCTGGGTTAATTTTCTGGGCAGCCTTGTGCAGGTTTCGTGCCCGGGCGTAATAACCTAGGCCTTCCCAGGATTTTAAAACACTGTCAAGGGAGGCTTCAGCCAAGGATTGTATGGTGGGGTATTGGGTTAAAAACCGTTCATAATAAGGCAAGACAGTAGCAACTTGGGTTTGTTGCAGCATAATTTCCGATACCCAAATGGCGTAAGGGTCTGACGTCTTTCGCCATGGCAAATCCCGATGGCTCTGGCGATACCAGGTGATCAGTTGTTCGCAAGGATGACTCATAGGCTCATGCTACACTAAACCTATGTTTGGTGTGTTAAATATTGATAAGCCTCTGAATCTCACGTCTCATGACGTGGTGGCGCGCGTGCGTAAAAAATTGGGAATTAAAAAAGTGGGCCATGCGGGAACGCTTGATCCCTTGGCGACTGGTGTTTTGCCGGTGTGTGTGGGAGATGCCACGCGGCTCATTGAGTATTTCCCCGGGGATAAGCGGTATCAGGCTTGGATTACGTTTGGGACGGCAACGACCACGTGGGACGCCGAAGGCGAGGTTGTTGCCTCGGTACCTGCCGAGGGGTTGGCTCGCGAAAATATTGAGGTGTTGCTTCAGGCGTTTCAAGGGAAAATCCAACAACAGGTGCCTCCGCATTCTGCGGTGCATGTGAATGGGAAAAAGCTTTACGAATATGCCAGAAAAGGCATAGCGGTGAAGCTGCCGGTGCGGGAAGCTGAAATCTTTGAAATTACTCTACTGAAATTTGATAATCTGACGGCAATGGTCGATATTCACTGTGCCAGTGGGACTTACGTGCGTTCAATTGCCCAAGAACTGGGACAACTTACGGGGTACGGCGCATACTTATCCAAGCTCGTCAGAACCTCCCATGGCAAGTTTTCTCTTGAGAGCAGCGTGTCACTGGAGGAAGTCACAGAGAATGATCTGCTGAACCCAGCCGAGTTTATTCCGTTTCCGCAAGTGAATTTGTCTCGCGAGGCGCTGGAAAAAATCCAGCATGGCATGAAGTTACAGCCTGAAGACATGGAGCTGTCCAGTGAAGTTCGAAATAATCGCCACTATCTGCTGTGTTATGACCATCTGCCGGTGGGGGTAGCCGTTGGAGAATTTACCCGTCGTTTAAAACCGGTGAAGGTATTCCCCTTAAAGTTGGAATTGCCTCAACAAACCGTTTCGTAATCAATTGCGGACGTGTAATCGCGGAGCCGATGACTACGGCATGGGCGCCTAATTCAAACGCATGGGTTACCTGAGAAGGCTCCCAGATACGGCCTTCCAAAATGATAGGGAGGGTGAGTGATTGCACAAGCTGCTTCAACAAGTCAAAATCCGGCTGGCCAGTTTTAGCCTTATTTAGGGTTTCTGCGGTATAGCCGGAAAGCGTCGTACCCACCACATCAAACCCCAGAGCCTGAGCATGCGTTGCTTCTGCTGATGTGGCGCAATCGGCCATTAGCAGAGTTTGAGGAAAGCGTTCTTTGAGGGTTTTAACAATCTCTTCCAAGCTTTCTTCCAAGGGGCGTGGACGAAGCGTGGCATCCAGCGCAACGATATCCGCACCAGCCTGAACCAGAGATTCTGCGGCCCAGAGGCTCGGGGTGATATACACGTGATTTTCAGGATCCGGTGGTAAATGCGAAGGCTTGGTAATCCCAATGACCGGGATTTCCGGTAAGTGTTCTTTGACCAGCCGAATATTTTCCGGATTGGCCAGGCGCAAGCTTTTAGCGCCCCCATGAACAGCAGATTGAGCCATCGCCAGGATATGCTCAGGCTTACCCAGGGGTTCATGGTTTTCTGCCTGAACTGAGACGATGATAGTATGATAGAGATCTTTTAACATAGAGCCTTATCGTAACGAATTTATGAGGTTTCAGCAATTGGTTGGAATTTACAACACATCGATTCGGAGCCGGAACCGGGGCATCAATTACATGCTCTGCGTGAAAAATATGGTTTCCGATGAAATCAAGTCGACGGCATAAGCCAGACAGGCTCTGATTTGCTCCATGGTTAGGCCATAGTCTTTCATGACGTCCTCATAGGACATTCCACCTGCCAAAGAGCCTAGAACTACATTCACCGGGACACGGGTGTGGGCAATCACGGGTTTGCCATGGTGAATTTCAAGGTCCTGATTGATACCATCTTTCATCAAAAAGCTTCCTGTATTAGTCTTATGTCGATGATTTTAGCACTTAAGCTCCTAATTCTAAAGAGATGCCCTTGAAGCCTTCCGACTTCTCTGCTAGTGTTAGCAGTCTAATGCCGTTGCAGGAAAAAACTTATAGGGGCTTTGCATCGAGAGGTGAATGAGATTCTTTATGAGCGAAATAAGTTACATCATTGACTTAAATGCTGATGCTGTTTTTAACTTATTAAAGTCTAATGTAAAAAAAGAACGTTTTTTAAAGAAATCAGATCCCGCTTCAAAGGCTGGTATATATGGAGAAATCCATGAAAAACACTTTAAGCTTTATTTTCTTGTTTTAATTACCGATCCTAGGTTAAAGACTACAGTTTTATCAGGCAAAGGATATATTTTGGAAGGAAGAATCATTCCTGATGGCAACAAAACGATACTACAAGCAAAAACCCGTATGGCTTATCCTACTTTGTTTGGCTTGATCACATGTCTGGTAATTTTTATCGTCGTTGGTTTCACGATTCCTTCTTTAAGAATTTTCCTTTTATTAGGTCCTACAATACTCGGCTCATATTTGTGGGCCCAACGTAACGCATACCAATTACAAAAGGGTTATTCAATTAAGTTTTTGGAGGAATTATTCAGTAAAAATATTCTTACCAGCAAATTTTCGACAAACCTACCAAACAAACGAACTTAAAATCCGTTGATTAGCAAAAGATACACCTTGAAGCATCCTGACTTCTCTGCTAGCCTGCTGATATGGCGATGATTGAAACAGAAATTAAACCGACTTCCCAAAAGATTGGGTTTGTTCATTTGGGGTGCCCCAAAAACCTAGTGGATACCGAGCATATGCTGGGGCTTCTGAATCAGGCCGGGCATCGTATTGTGGGCGATGACTCGGAAGCCGATGTGATGCTGGTGAATACCTGTTCGTTTATCGACCAGTCCCAGCAGGAGTCGGTGCGGCACCTGGTGCATCTGGCTGAGGCGGGCAAAAAGATTATTGTGACGGGTTGTCTGGCCCAAAAATATCAGGATGAACTGCTGAATTTAATCCCGGAAGCCATGGCCGTGGTCGGCACCGGGGATATGGGAAATATCGTGGACGTCTTGGATCGGGTCAATCGCGGCGAACGGGTCATTTCGATTACGCAGGACCCGGATTATATTTTGGAGGATGATTCCAAACGCCTGAATATCACGGTGGGATCTTATGTCTATCTCAAGATTGCCGAAGGCTGCGATTATCGATGCTCGTTTTGTATCATCCCGTCGATGCGCGGTGATTTCAGAAGTCGTGGGTTTGAATCGATTGTGGAAGACGCCAAACGCTACACGGAAAAAGGCGTCCCTGAAATTATTTTGGTCGGTCAGGATACCACCAGTTACGGGAAAGAATCCGGCAAAAACCTGGCCCAGCTTTTAAGAGCCTTAAACGAGATTGATGGCATTGGCCGAATCCGGTTTTTGTATGCGTACCCTAATCTTGTCACTGACGAACTTTTAGACACCATTGCCGAATGTGACAAAGTGGTTAAATATTTAGATTGTCCCCTTCAGCATATGCATCCCGAGGTCCTTCGACGGATGCGCCGCCCGGTGATGGATCATGTGGCCTTTGCAGAGCGTGTGAGGAGCCATGTTCCCAATGTTAAAATCAGAACAGGTCTCATTGTCGGATTTCCCGGAGAGACAGAAGAACATTTCGAGTTTTTGATGGAGACGGTCCAACAAGCCCGGTTTGATCGCCTCGGCGTGTTTGAATATTCCGATGTGGAAGGGGCTCACAGCAAAGGTTTGGATGGTAAAGTTGCCAAAGCTGAAATTAAGCGCCGTCGTAACGAAGTGATGGCGTTACAGCAAGGCATTGCGTTGGCACAAAATAAGCTTCTGCTGGGGCAGACTTTAGAGGTATTGGTCGATACCGCAGACCCGGATAAAAATACGTTTATCGGTCGTACCGAATGGGACGCACCGGAGATTGACAATCTGGTCTACGGAAAAGGCGCCGTGATTCCGGGCGAGATTGTTCCGGTTTTTATTCGCGATGTGACCCCTTATGATTTAAAAGGTGAGGCTGTTCTGGCTTGACGCGGCCTTTTTTAATGACGGTGGATACCGAAGGGGATAACATCTGGGATAGGCCTCGAGAAATCCGAACAGAAAACGCCAAGTTTTTACCCCGGTTTCAGGCGTTGTGTGAGAAATTTAATCTGAAACCTACCTACTTAACCAATTATGAGATGGCGACTTCTCCGATATTTATTGAGTTTGCCAAAGAGGTGATTTCAAAAAAAAAGGCTGAAATTGGCATGCATCTTCATGCATGGAATTCTCCACCTTTAATCCCTTTAACGTCGGATGATTTCCATCATCAACCGTATTTAATTGAGTACCCGGAATTGGTGATTAAAGAAAAAATAGCCTTGATGACGGATCTTTTGGAAGAGACCTTTGGCGTCAAGATGACAAGTCACCGTGCGGGGCGCTGGGCGTTTAACGACCTATATGCCCGAGCGTTAGTGGAAAAAGGGTATTTAGTGGATTGTTCGGTTACGCCTCATGTGGATTGGTCTAATAATCAAGGAGGATTCACTGGCGGAACAGATTTTAGAGGGTTTCCTTCCAAACCCTATTTTTTCAACAAAGAATTATTGGAATTGCCGGTCACGATTGTCCCCTTACGCCGGCATTTTTGGAAAAAACCCACTCTGCATTGGGTTCGACCCAATGGCAAAAATTTAAAATCAATGCTGAAGGTCTTAAAACAAAACCTGCCCTATGCCATGTTCGTTATTCATTCATCGGAACTGATGCCGGGCGGAAGCCCGACCTTTAAAACAGAAGCCTCTATAGAAAAACTCTATGATGATTTAACAGGCCTATTTGAGCAATGTTTTTATGGTCAAACGCTGACGGAGTATTATTCTTCGGTAACGTCGTCTTCATCTTCATCCATCTGTTCGACGTAGGCCAAAACTCTTTCGAATTCCGCTTCATCTTCGATGGCTTCAAACACCTGTTCACCGTTTTCTTCGATAATGCGCATCACGACGACTTCCTCATCATAGCCCTCCGGGGCGACCGGTTCCTTGTCGTCTTCGCCCAGATAGAGCAGAAGCCCGTAAATCTGGCCGTCCACTTCAATCATATCAATCATTTGGAACTTATGTTCGGCGCCGTCCTCATCGGTGGTGTGAATAACGGGGGATTCGTCCGTAGCGCTGCTACCGTTCTGCGAAGGGGGCATGAGTTAAAATCTCCTTGTCGTGATATTCGAATGGATATATTGCATCACAGTTTCTGAGGAAAAACAAGAAATCCCCCATTCAGGCGTGCCTATTCCTCGGAAATCTCTCTAGAATAGGGTGCGGGAGAAATGGAAAGCAACGCTTGTGCTGGTGACAGAGCCACTGACGGCGGAAAATTTAGAGACGATTGCCCCCTTGTACGAAGGTTTCAGAAGGGAAGCGCGGGCTGGGTATGGCTGGTTCCTGACTGCAGTGGATTTTACAGGGTTGGCCTCGGCTATTTTGACCGGAATGCTGCAGGGGTATGTTTTGAAAGATGTGGTTATCGGCCAATCCGTGGGTTTTTTACTGTATCATATCGAACCGTTTGAAGCCCTGGAAATCAAGTTGATTTATCTGGCCGAAGGGGTATCCGTTAAAATCGCCTTAGACACCGTGATACCGAGGTTTATTGAGGACATCAAACTTAAGCCGGGCTGGGAGGTCTTGAGTTATCCGATTCTGGGAGAGAAACAACTGCCTTATATGCAGTATTTAACATGGTACGGGTTTAAGCCGGTTGGGCAGTCGGTGGTTCACTTTAATATGTTGGATAACCTCAGCGTGGAGATTCTTCAGCAGGTCTCCGCTAAGCCGTTGCCGGAAGGGTATCGCATCGTCGATTGGTCCGATGCGTATCAAGAGGATGTGATTTCGGTATTGACCGAATCGTTTGCCGATTCCGTCGATGCCCTGTGGGACCCTCGGTTTCGCAGTCGTGAGGGTATTGCTCAGGCGCTGTCATTTTTACGTGCCGGTGGGTATGGGGTGTTTAAACCCAGTTGCAATTCCATTGTGTTGAATCCCGAAAACAAGCCTGTCGGGGTCTGTCTGCTCAGTCTCATTAGCCCGGATGAGGCCAATATTCCCTTGATTGGTCTCTATAAAAGCGAGCGTCATCGTAAATTAGGCACATTGCTTTTGGCGCAAACCGTCAAAAAATGCGTGTTGGAGGTCGCTGCCGGAAAAATCACCACGCCTGTTGTGTCGGCCACTGTGGCCACAGCGAATGTTTCTGCAATACGGATGTATCGCCAGGTGGGGTTTTTGGAACAAAATTGGTACCCCCATGTATATCAGCCTAAAACCAACGTTTTGCAACGAAAGGAAGGGGTCCGGTGTTAAACGATTTTGAAAATCCCCAAACCCGCATTCGGATTAATCCCAAAACAAAAATGACGTTTGAGTCCGATAACCACGTCTTACTGGATCATCCACTGAGTGATACGGGGGTACAAATTCAATCCGATATTATGTTGGTGCTTTATAACATGACGGATTGGACGACGGTAGAGGCGCTATGCGAAGGCTGGCCCCCCGATGATCAAGCCAAGATAAAAGCGCATTTAAACATGTTGTTTAAAAGCAAAGTGGTTATTACCGATGAATCTCAAATGGCAGGATCATCGCTCAGCTTACTGCCCCAAAACTTTGGCGAAGCTATTCAAATTCATATTGAAAGCCATCACGCCATGTTGCGAGATACGGTGAGAGTCAGAAGCTATCAACAAGCCATTTCTCAAAATGTGAAGCCGGATGATGTTGTGATGGATCTGGGAACCGGCTCCGGCATTTTAGCCTTTATGGCCGCAAGATCCGGTGCCCAAAAAGTTTATGCGGTCGAGCGTCGCCCGGATATGATGCAAGTCGCACAACTCTTGGCCAAAGAAAATAAATTATTCGATAAAATCACATTTGTGGAAGGTATCTCTCATCAGCTGGATCCAGCGTTGTTTGATCCCAAGCCCAGCGTGATGGTTTCTGAAATTTTAGGCAACGCGATTTTAGAAGAGCATGTGTTGGAATTCACCATCGATGCCCGAGATCGCTTTTTAGTCCCCGGTGGCAGATTAATCCCGTATCAAGTGGATATTATGATCTGCGCTTATGACTCCGGCCCCGGCCCGGATAGAGTCATGGAAATCGCAGAATTGGAATCAATGTACGGGTTTCAATTCGGCATGTTGAAGGCAGTCTTGGGACAAAAAGTACAAACCCGTCTGGAGCGATTTAACCCGTTAAACGTCACGATGATGAGTGAGCCTCAACAAGTGATTTCCTTGGATTTAAGAACATTAACGGAAACCACGTTCAAGCAGCCCTTCACTTGGGTACCTACTCAAGACGGCTATGTCAACGGATTTTGTGCGTATTTTAAAGCACACTTGGATGAAACCACCGTCCTCACTAACTCCCCATGGGCACCTCCCACACATTGGACGCAAATGGTATTCACCTTCCCCAAACAACGCCCCGTCAAAGCCGGGGAACCCATCGATATGACTCTCTCCTACGAAGGCAGCTTGGCTCTTTGGTTTACTTCGGATTATGAAACTGAGGGAGGCTGATACGTTGATGATTTATGAGAGACAACTCTTTTGTCATTTCTTCGCAATTCTAGTGTTCTTTGGAGTAATACTGCTGATTATTTTCTGCACGGCATTATATTGCAGTCCTTCAATATCAGTCCCATTTTCAAAGCGAGTGTTATCCAGTGCATCCGTAACAATTAAAACAATAATACTTATTTTGGTTGCTTTAGTCAGTTTTTTAGCAAACAGGGCATTAGCTTTTATAATCGTTAAGACTTTTATGCCATCTTTTGAATTTGCATTTGTAACTGGTGAATCTTTATGGGACTCAGATCCAGATAAGTGGATTTTAGCTCAGACAATAGTAAAGGCATCATTATTACCTGCTGTATTATTCACTTTTATTGTAGGTAAAATATTGTTTTCAGATAAAAAATTACATTGAGTAGCCTTCATTCATTGGCGATTAAACTAAAGGGTTGAAATTTATCCCAAATATGGAATAATGAGGGTATGGCCGATGACATTAAACCGCCTTACTGGATAGGATCCGCCAAGAAGGATTTAAAAGCTTTTCCGCTTCCAGTGAAGAGAGTGATGACATTTGCCATTTTGGAAGCCCAAAAAGGTCGTAAGCATCCTGATACGAAACCGTTTAAAGGCTTCGGTGGCTCTGGTGTCCTTGAAGTTGTTGATGACTATGATGGTGACACCTATAGAGCGGTTTATACGGTGAATTTCCAAGATGTTGTGTTTGTTCTGCATTGTTTCCAAAAGAAATCCAAACAAGGAATCAAGACACCGCAACAAGACATCGAACTGATTCATGAAAGGTACAAACGAGCTGAACAGCTCTATCAATCCGGAGAATGGCGAAATGGCATCTAAAGAGAAAGACTTTACAGGTAGCAGTGGCAATCTTTATGCGGATTTAGGTATTCCTGATGCGGAAGATATGTTGCTGAAAGCTGAAATCGTCAGTGAAATTGCTTCTAATATTAGAGAACGCCAGTTAACCCAGGCAGAAGCGGCTAAGTTATTAGGGATTAATCAGCCCAAAGTGTCTCAACTCCTGAGAGGCAATTTTGAAAGTTATACAATAGATCGCCTTGTTCGCTTACTGGCTAAGCTAGATACGCGTATCAATATTACGTTTCTGAGAGAACCCACTCACAATCTGCTTAGCAAGGATAGGGTTGACAAATAATTACTTATAAGTAATACTGCCAATATGGAATATAAGATTCTCACAACCGATGTTTTTCGCTTGTGGTGGCAGGATCTATCCTTACCGGAACAGGAAGATGTTTTGACCGGAGTAACGTTACTGCGTCAGCTTGGTCCAACTTTACCCTATCCCTACAGTTCCAGTGTGGAAGGTTCTAAATACAGCCACATGCGCGAGCTTCGTATCCAACATTGGGGGCAACCCTATCGGGTTCTGTATGCGTTTGATCCCAAGCGCCAAGCCATTCTCTTAACCGGTGGCAATAAAACAGGGAATAAACGCTGGTACAAGCAAAACACCCCTATTGCGGATCGCCTCTATAAAGAATATTTAGATAACTTAAATACAGGAGACTACAACGATGGACCCAAAACCTTTTAGTGAACTTGAAGAAGCCATGCCCTTGGCGGCGAGAAAACGTGCGCATGACAAAGCGCAACGTATCTTGTCCGAAATTCGCTTGCAAGAGCTTCGCAAGAAACGAGGGCTAACCCAAGAGCAAACCGCACAAATTCTGAACGTGCGACAAAACTATATTTCCAAGCTGGAACGACAACAAGATTGTTCGCTTTCAAAGTTTCGCCAATATGTAGAAGCATTGGGCGGCAAGGCCGAGATTTTTGTTTACTTCCCGAATGATGAAACAGTTCAGATACCTTTATAAGCCTTTTGATACATCTCTGAAAGAATAATAGCCCCTGCCATGGCGACATTGAGCGATTCGGCGCTGGGATGCATGGGGATATGTAATGGTGTCGCATGAGCCAAGATTTCGGGGGGCAGGCCGTGGGCTTCGCTACCTAAAAGAAGAAGCGGATGATCGCCGTAATCAATGTCTTTGTAGCTTTTGCCTTCATGGGCATCGGCTGCAAAAACAGAGAGGTCGTTGAAAGTTGAAAGCACAGAATCAAGATTGGTGACCATGGCGACCGGCAGCCGGAAGATTAAACCGGCAGATGCGCGAATGACTTTAGGGTGATACGGATCGCATGAGTCCCCTATCAGCAGGATGCCGGTAATACCAAACGCACATGCGGCTCGAATCAATGTGCCAATATTGCCAGGATCTTGGAGCCCCACCAAACCTAAGAGACGACCATGAGAGAGATGACTGGAAGGTCTTTTGGCAACGGCAAGCACAGGCGGTGGGGAGTCTGTAGTGGCCATTTTGGCCATGACGGCTTGAGTGACGATAACGCAGTTTTCCCAAGGCGTTTGATCTTCTCGGACATAAATCGTTTCGATTTCTAGCCCGGCAGCGAGGGCTTCTTCTACAGGATGGCGGCCCTCAATTAATATCAGATCCTCGGGAAGCGCAACCACCCGTTTGACGGCAGGATTGCTGAGGCTGGTGATTTTATCCAAGACGGACCTCTATTTCAAACGTGCGTTGACACGGAAATTCAAAATGAACCGCCGCATCGGGGAGTTTCAGTTGGCTTTTCCACTGAGACGCGGCATCGGCCATGGCGTTGTTTAAGTCGGACGATTCCGGGCATGTGGCGCCGAAGTGGCTGCGTAATCGGTTTCTTACATCGGCCTGGTAAACGCCGTCATCCAGAAACCGCTTCAGCAATAGCTCTTTTCGAGCCATCTCGTTTAAACAATGATTTTTTTGCGCCCACACCGACACAGCGCCCACAGCGAGTGCGCTGCCAATCGAATTTCCCGGTGTATTCCATGCGGCATAACCCGTGAGCTTATGGATAGGGAGTGAAGTTTCCAGAAGCATCTTCAACAAAACCGGGTCGCCACCATTGGCGTAAACCACGTCGGCAATGGCAATCGGTTTTTGTGGGAGCCATTCTTTGAGCGTTGCCATTAATTTATCCACCGGGGCTTTCGGGCGAATTGACACATCCTGGGGGATATGATCACCCATCTGGTCATAAGGCGCATTGACCACCAGGATCAAATCCGCATCCCACGGAGAAAGCGAGATGGTTGCGCCCAGATTATGAATATTGCGTTCCACGACCTGGCCCAAGGCTACGCCGTCAAACTTGGCTACGCACTGTTTGCCATGCTCGGGGAAAAACCAGGGGAAAATTTTAAGCGGCTTTTTTTCTTTGGCCCATAAGGCGCGAGCCATCAGAGACAGCGCCAATTCATCCGCCCCCGTTTGAACGCCAGCGAGAGCTGATAAATGGCGATTCTTAATCTGGGATTGCAAGACCCCGGCTTCCTGAACGTTTAACCCATGGGGGCCCGTATCGTCCTGGCAGTAAACCAGGTAATCCAACTGCTTGTTGTCGAGCAAGTTCAGCCATGACTGGTTCAACACAAAATTCTTCTCGCGGCGGGCCATAAAATCCTGAATGACCCAATCGGGAAGGGTATCCAGCAATTCATCCGGCATCAGGCCATGTTGATGGGCATAGACACTCACTTCATAAAGCTTGGCCCCGTAGTTTTCCCAATAATCGGGTTCTTCCTGGTTATTGTTGTAGGCCGGAATTCGTAAAATGGACGAAAATGCATAACGCGGGTGATGGGTGGCCTGAAGCTGAGACAGGTAGCTGGTGGCCCTGGCTTCCAAGTCTTCCAAGGGCTCAATATTGACCCGGCTGGAGATGAGGCCACCGTAGGCCAGCGTATCTAAGGAAACAATTACTGTTCCAGGTTGAAGAGAGTCTCTCCACCAGGCTTGTAGTGCCTCTGACTGGGCCGGGTGCTTGAGTTGCCCCAAGATGTGTTTTGGGGGAAGCAAGACCGAAAGCCCGGCAATGCGCGCCAAATCCAGGACAAAATCGTAGCAGACAGGGCGGGCATCCAACGGGACCACTAAAAACGGCATCAGGCTTTCCTTGCAACAAACGGCATGCCCATCATAAAATACAAGTATGAAGATTCAAAACGCAATGGCCTTGTTTCGCTTTTTATTGGGGGTGGGATTGATGGGCTTTGCCCTGCCGCATTTGGATCACAGCTTTTTGGAGAACCTGCCCAACCAGTTGACGACGATGGCCCATAAGAGCCATAGCCAGCTTTACCAGTTATTTATGCTGCATTGGGTTATTCCGCGTGCCATCGAGGTAGGGGCATTTATTCCGGTTATCCAGTTTTTAATGGGGATTTCTCTTGCCATCGGCTTTTTCACCCAGTTTTCTGCCGTGTTGGGATTTTTATACGGCGCTAATCTTCTCGTAGCTTCATGGGGCAATTGGGAGACCCCCAACCCGGCCTTGGGCGCTCTTATGATTTTGGCAACAGTGACTATTTTTATCGCAGACGCCGGTTGCTATTACGGCTTGGATGGCTGGCTGTTTCACCGAGAGGAGAAACCGGTGGGAAAGAAACCCAAGTTTAAAAACAAGAAACAGCAACAAGTGGTGGAAGCTTTGAATCAAAAATTAAAAGCATCGGGCAAGGGCAAAAAGCGAGCCAAAGTTTTAGAAGAAAGTTAGCCTAATAATCTACCAGTAACCCCGCACGGTATTGTGCTCGGTGATAACACCTGGGGTTTTGGGAGGGAGCTTAATGGGGCGTACTTTTCGAATATCGACGTCGCCGGGGGCGTCGCCTGGGGCTTTAGCCAGGTAGACATTAGCGGGTTCAGGCAGGTCGGCAAGCGTGATGGGAGATTCTGTAAAGGCCGGGGGCTCATAGTTCACAAAGCTGAAGACATCCGGTGGAATAAAGGGGTAGGAGGATAATGCCGGCTGACTCAACGCTGCAATAGTGCCCGTAGAACCGGTTGATCCTGAACCCGTGCTGCCGGTGGATCCGGTCGGGCCGGTAATTCCAGTGGTTCCGGTAGAGCCTGTACTACCTGTAGTTCCGGTTGTACCCGTGCTGCCGGTAGAGCCTGTACTACCTGTGGTTCCGGTTGTGCCCGTACTGCCGGTGGTTCCAGTTGAGCCAGTGCTTCCGGTAGAACCGGTAGGGCCTGTATGTCCTGTCATACCTGTGCAACCTGTCATGCCACTTCCGGGAGGTGAAGGTGGAGATGGCGGTGAGGGTGGCGAAGGAGGGCCGCCACTACCTGTCATACCCGTGCAACCTGTCATGCCACTTCCCGGAGGAGAAGGCGGTGATGGGGGTGAAGGAGGACCGCCGCTACCGGTCATCCCCATGCAACCTGTCATGCCGCTTCCCGGAGGAGAGGGCGGTGAGGGAGCTGTAGGGGGTGAAGGAGGGCCACCGCTGCCGGTCATTCCGGCACAACCCAACATCATCAGGTTGTTGTCACCCACACTGGAGACATTGGCAGAGGTAATACCCGTGGTATTCACTAAACCGCCTGCGACGAGAATCACATTTGCGTTAAAACTACCGATTACATTGCCTGAAGCGTCGGTAACGTTGATGACGGGAGGCTGGATAATGCCGCCTGTAGGTGTACCGCTGGCTCCCCCACCGCTAGCAACTGGGCTGCCTGGAGCGGCTGGTGGGCTAGGGGGTGTTGGGGTGCTGTTAAAGGTTGGTGCAGCGGGAGGGGCTGAAATACCGCCACCGGAGCTTATACCAACACTGGTAGTGGTGGTGCCTCCCGTAGTGGTTGGCCCTGCAGGAGCGGAGGGTGCGTTAAAAACTGGTGCGGGACCAGCAACTGGTACCGACATTGCTCCACCGCCTGAGGCTGCTGCACCGGCACCTGCCGAAGTGGTGGTAGTAGTGGTGCCTGTTGTAGGGGTAGGTGTGTTAAAAACGGGTGCGGGCGCTGTAGGCATAGTAGGAGCAGTAGGGGCTGATGGTGCAGAAGGTGCTGTAGGTCCTTTTGCATACCCTAGGGTAGGTGTAGCCAACGTTAACGCCAAAAGCAGCGAAAGTGGAAAAGCTTTGGATAAATTGAGAGGGGATTTTTTATTAGAACCATGCGAATTCATATAAAGTCTCAAATTGTGCTCTAAACAACTGTTGAAAAAAGTAATATAAAAGTACTCAATAAGCTAGACTCATGTAATAAAAATTTATTGGATATATCTGGAAACCGTAAAAAGTATTTCTTTGTTTTTGGATAGGTCCTTCTTACAATAGTATCAGCCCGATAACAATTAGCCATTAGGATTGAACACGGTTTATGGCAGAGTTTGCATTTCCTCATCACCCCATTAAGTATCCGTTTCACGCCTTTCGAGGCCGATTGGTGCAACCTTTCTTTTGGGCCCTGTTTTTTTTAAGCCCGGTGTTGCACCTTTACCAGATGGATGTGATTCATCAGCGCCTGATTGCCTGGGGACGGGTGTATCCCCTAAACCCGGTGACCTTGATGTGGCTGCCCTTGGGGTTTTTCGGCTGTGTTGTGCTCATTGGTCTTGTTTCTACGTTCGGAGGCCGTTTATTTTGTGGCTGGGTTTGCCCGCATAACACCATGACGGAATGGACTTACGCATTACGCCGATGGATTGGTCTCGGTACGCTGTCGTTTCGTCAGAAACAACGTGAAAGAAAACGGCCATGGCATAAGGGAGTGCGTATTGCCAGCAGTCTTTTAGGGGCGATAGCCCTTACCTATCTAATTAGTGCGCTGTTTTTATTTTATTTTGTGCCTGTAAGCTGGTTTTTTCACCACTTGCAGGCAGGTACATTGCCGTTTATTATCTGGGCGGGCCAGGCATTGATGATGATTATTGGCCTCTTTATGATTTATGCAGGGCATGAATTTTGTCGAAATGCTTGTCCCTACGGCTTGTTACAGTCTTTGTCCGCTTATATGTCCAGCAAATGGATCCCGATGGAAATTCGCTATATGTTTGGCAGTGACCAAAGCGCATGTAAAAGCTGTCATGCATGTCAAACCGCTTGCCCGGTCGATATTGATCCGCGTAACCCGGAGAACCTGGTGGTTGGTGTTGGCGAAGGCTGCTTTAACTGTGGCGAATGCATTGATGCATGCAGTTATGTGCGTGCGCCTCAAGGCGAGCAAAAATTACTGTCGTTTGCTCCGCCTACTCTATCTCATGGAACGACCAGCCATGGCAGAGAGATTGCAGATTAAAGTTGAATGATAGTTTTTCCGTCACCGCCTTCGATGGCTGGGGCCGGGCCAAACGATTTGACATAGGGTAGAAGTTTTAAATGGGCGCGAATGGCTTTTTTAAGCGCACCGGTGCCCAACCCATGGACGACATTAACAATGCCATACCCTTGCGTCATGGCCTCATCCAAAGCTTTTTCCACAAACAGCACCGCATCGTCCGACATCATGCCACGCACATCACAGTTGTAGGTTAATGCATTGGGTTTGGGTTGAGATTTTTTATAAACTTCTTGGGGCTTATTTTTAGCGGCTTGTTGTCTGTTAATGACATCTGAAAAAGGAATCGTCGTTTTTAAGATACCGGCTTGTAGCGTCAGTTCACGCTTTTGATCGTTTTTTTCGATGAGGGTACCCGATAAGTTCAACGTTCTTGAAGAGACCGTGTCACCGATGTGCAGAGATTCCCAAGAAATGCCGGGGTTGGGATACAGCTTTTGGGTTTCTTCGATAAAAACCTGCCCGGCCTCAGACTGTGCAGTTTTAAATCGCTTGGATAACTTGATCAGATCTTGGGGGTTTTGAAGTTCTTTTTTTATATCATCTACTTCCTGCTCAATGACGCGCAATTTGTGAGTCAGGCCGTCTCGAAATAATTGCAATGTTTTTTTCTTTTCCCCTTCCAACCGATTGAGTTGGGAACGGAGTTGAGTTTCTTCCCATGCAATTTCTTCACGTAGTTTTTGAGTGGTTTCCAGTTCTTCGGTGAGTTGTCGGTTCTTGATCTCTAAATCGGTAATGAGTTCTGCCGTCTGGTTTTGCGGTTGGGTTAATTTTTCCTGAGCCAAACGAATCACGTCATCTGAAATACCTAATCGGCCTGCAATTTCCAGCGCATGACTGGTCCCCGGTACACCCAGTAACAGCTGATACGTAGGAGCTAACGACTCGGCATCAAACGCAACACTTGCGTTTAAATAACCGGGGTGTTGATGCGCCACCACTTTTAAATCCCCGATATGAGTCGTCGCAATGGTGGTTGCACCTCGACGATAAAAAGCATCCAGCAAGGCTTCGGCCAAAGCTGCCCCTTCTTGTGGATCGGTGCCTGCACAAATTTCATCAATCAAGATTAAGGCGAAATTTAAATCCGGACATTCTAAAAATGATTTCAACCGGGTGATGTGCCCCGAAAATGTCGATAGATTCTGGGTAATACTTTGCGGGTCTCCAATATCCACCAGCACTGGATAAAACAGCGACATAGCCGACTGTTCACTGACCGGTAGATGCAAGCCTGCCTGAGCCATCAAAGAAAATAGTCCGGCCAGTTTGAGTAAAACAGTTTTTCCTCCGGTGTTGGGGCCCGTAATTAAAATTGTTTTATTAGGAGGCGTTAAGGTTAGCGTATTGGCAACGACGGTATCCAGTTGCAATACCAAAAGAGGGTGTCTCGCGTTTCTAAGTTTCATGACACCGGATTCTTCCAGGATTTCGATGGGGTTGGCATCCAAAATAATACTTTGTCGGGCCTTGGCAAAACACAAATCCAGATGGGCTGCTTCGTCAATAAACTGGAGTAGAGCCTCCACTTCAGGCCAGAGAGATTGTGCCGTGTCTTGAAGAATGCGAGTGACTTCCTGATTCAGATCGCTTTGGATACTTTTGAATTTGTTCTGGTTTTCAATAATGCCGCGCGGTTCTATATAAAGCGTACTGCCGGTTGCAGAAGATCCCAGTACAATACCTTCAACGTCGTTTTTGCATTCTGCCTTAACAGGTAACACATAGCGTCCTTCACGCTCGGTAATGACGGGCTCCTGTAAAAACCTGGCCAGCCGCTGAAGCATGTGTTGTAACTGTTGAAGCAGCTTCCCTCTGGCTTCCATAACCCGGCGTTTTAGCCCGGCATAAACGGGGCTGGCAGACTCCAGCATTTCGCCGTTGTCAGAAACGATAGCACTCAGTCTATCAATCACTGCAGTGGGCAAGGTAATTTTTTCAGCTTCAGATTCTAAAATCGGGGCTTCCGTTTTGCTCGCATGCTGTAAGACGTAGCGCACCAGTTGACGAAGACTTTTTAACGTTACCAACACATCCGACAGTTCCTGAACGGACTGAAACCCACCTTGTTTTTGCAAGCGCTCCAAGACAAATAAGATATCTGTTGGGGGCTGTAACGAAATATCACTGTAGCGCAGTAATAATATTTTGGCTTCATCCACGCGATGCATTTCATGTTGTAAGGTCTCTCTGTCTCGAGAAAGAAAATCTTCCGACTCGATTAAAAGCCGTCCATAGCCGGTTTGACAGAGTCCTGAAAGATGATTCAGGATTTCTTGCCATTCTAAAGATTCTAGAGAAAAGTTTGACATTGTTTAAAGACCTGTTCAGGGGTTATTTCTACCAGACACGGATATTGATGATGACAGCTAATCTTCATGCGGCAAGGCTGACAAGCTAAATTCGGATGTGTCATCACGACGACTTTTTCGTTCAAGGGGAACCATTGGATAGGATCGCTGGGACCAAACAGAGCAATCGTCGGTGTGTTGACTGCAGCTGCCATGTGAATCATGCCGGAATCGTTGGCGACAACCAAATTCATGTTCTTCAAAAGTGCTATACTTTCTACCAGCGTTGTTTTTCCACACCAGTTCGTAAAATTATTTTTGAGATTATCTGGCAAGCGGTCTCGGATTTTTTCATACTGGGCCGATTCTTTTTCAGTGCCTAAGGCATAGATTGTCCCTCCATAGGTTTCCAGCAATTGCCGAGCCAGTGTTTCAAAATGAGACAACGGCCAGCATTTGGCCGGGTTGGTACTGGTGACATGTAACACCATATGCGGTCCATTGCCCATGGAGAAGTTTGACGTATCGACATTGGTGAGCCAAGAAGTAAGATCGAGATCATCCCAATCTTCTAGAGGCCTATCTGAGAGCAGATCCAGAAAGCATTGAGCCTCATGGTGCGTGAATTCCCGATACGGAATACGACGCGTCAATAATAACCCGCGATGCTCCGTATTAAACCCAATTCGGTTGGGAATGCCCGCTAGTGTGGTCATCAACGCACTGGAAAACGAGCGCTTCAGAAGATAGACCGTGTCATATTTTTGCTGCTTGATGCGTTTAACAGACTCCCAAAACCCCAATTCTCTGGGCTCAAAGCAAATGGCTTGATCAATCTGTGGACAGCGCTGCATCAAATCATAGGCGTCTTTTCCTACCCAATAATGAATTTCGGCATCGGGGTAGGTTTTTCTCAAGGCGGTTAAAAACGGAATACTTAAAATCGTATCGCCAATAAATCGATATCGCGCCACCATTATTTTTTTAGACATGCAATAAACCTGCTACTATGGGTTGCCAATTACAGTGGGGCATCAGCTGTAATACAGCAATGCGATCCAAAAAAGAATCAGGTACAAGATATTTTAGTTTTACCCAATCTTTTTCGGTAGTCAGTAAAGTGGCTTCTGGATGGGTTTCTAAAAATGTCTGCAAGTGTTGCCAATCTTGAGTTGTGTATGTATGGTGATCGGCAAAAATTTTATGTTCCAAAATAAGACACATAAACTGTGCCTTCACACTTTGCTCAAAGGCAAGCGGTTGGGCAAGCCCGGACACTAAAATTACGGAATGCCCTTGCAACGTGTCTATCGGTGCAAGTGTAAATGGACATGTGGCCATCTGAACCGGATGTTTAAGTCGAAGCGATTTTAAAAGAGTCCACATTTTTTGTTGGTTCTCTATTTGTTTGGTCAGGATGACCCAGTTTGCCCGGTGCAATGCGGAGATGGGCTCTCTTAACGGTCCTGCAGGAAGCATGTGTCCATTGCCAAACCCTATCGTTCCATCAACCAGAACAATATTCAAATCCCGATACAGTCTGCGATGCTGAAATCCGTCATCTAATAAAATTACGTTGGCGTTGGTTTCTTGGATGGCTTTCGTTCCTGTAAAAACACGGTTAGATCCCACAAAAACACTTCCCTTAATATGGGTTTGAATTAAAAAAGCCTCATCACCGTAATCCGGATGATCCGCCAGATGAAAGTTGGTTTTTTTTCTTGCTTTATAACCTCTTGATAAAACCACCACTTTTCGGTCTTTGGCCTCTAAATACTGGGCTAAAGAAATCACCAACGGGGTTTTTCCGGTGCCCCCTGTGGTTAAATTCCCAATGCTAATAACAGGCACAGGCAAGCGATGCTGTTTTAAAATGCCTGTCTGATAGAGTTTATCCCACCCGGCAATTACCAGAGAGTATGCTTTTTCCATCAGTGCCATTACAATCAACCTATGGGACTTTCACACGATATGTCTATCATGAAAGAGCAGTACCGGGAATTGTTTTCCTTGGCGCATCAGCATTTGCAGGACGTGTTTAAGACGCTTCATGCGCAATATACATGTGATCAGTGTCAAACGCAGCCAGAAGATGTTCTGAAGGTGCTTCATGCAGGGTGTGGATACCGGCAATGGCAAAAAGCGGTGGTGTTTCACCTCGAAAAAGTCACGGCCAAGGGCATTGTGGAATCCATCGCCAAAGTGAAAGCGGCGCGCGAAGTAAAAGGGGCTTGCCATAGTTGTGGTGTCTGCTGCGATTTGGCCAGTTCCGAGTTTGATTACGACACGCTTTTGGAAAAAGCAAAAAACGGTGACCCGTTTGCCAGCCAGTTTACCCGGGTATTTTTACCCTATGCCTCACAAAAAGAGGCCCAAACCCGCTACCCGGACATTGTCGACGACATCCTCTCTCAAACGGAAGACCCGGTCTATTTTTACCGATGCCCGTATCTCAGTGAGGACAAGCGCTGCACGATCTATACGCACCCACATCGCCCGGATCTCTGCGCCACATACCCGGAGACCCCTCTTATCCTGATGTACAAAGGCTGTGGCTATCAACCCGGAAACAAGAGATGCTCCCGTCCACGCTGCTTTCCCACGCGACATTAGAGCTGTGTCAGCATTATGCGTTCAAGATCCTGGATGCGGTGAAGGCTTAAGCCGGAACCATCGTTTTTAATTTTTCAACGTTTTGGCGTACATCTTCAATGGAGATGTTCAGCTCCTCGCGTTCCTGGGCCGAAAGCGGGAGTTCCCAGACTTGCTCGATGCCGTTTCTACCGAGCTTGACCGGCACACCGACATACAAGCCACTGATACCATACTCGCCGTTGAGATAAACGGAGCAGGGCAGGACTTTTTTCTTGTCTTTTACGATGGATTCCACCATCTCGACCACGGATGCGCTGGGGGCATAATAAGCTGAGCCGGTTTTTAGAAACTGCACAATCTCTGCGCCACCGTTTCGGGTGCGGGTGACCAGCTCTTCGATCTTGTTATGGGGTAACAAATCGGCAATCGGGATGCCTGCAATTGTCGTATAGCGGACCAAGGGAACCATGCTGTCTCCATGACCGCCCAGAACAAAGGCTTGTACCTGTTCTACAGAGACATCCAACGCTTCTGCAATAAACGTACGGAACCGGGAGGCATCTAAGACACCTGCCATCCCAAAGACCCGGCGATCAGGAAATCCGGTAATCTGAAGCGCCACGTGACACATCGCATCCAAAGGATTCGAGACCACAATGACGGTTGCTTCAGGGGCTTCGCGTTTAATATTCTCGCAAACCTGGGTCATAATTTTAGCGTTGGCATCCAGCAGGTCATCGCGGCTCATCCCGGGTTTTCTAGGCAAGCCTGCGGTGATGATGACGATATCGGAATCGCGAATCACATCATACGAATTTCCGCCCAGCATCTGGGTGTCATAGCCATAAATAGGAGAAGACTCCTGCATATCGAGTGCTTTCCCCTGAGGCACACCTTCCACGACATCCACCAGAGCCACATACTTGGACAATTCTTTCTCGGCCAGACGCTGCGCAAGGGTCGCCCCTACATTCCCGGCCCCGATGACTGAAATCTTATGCACCATAATCTTTGCCTCTTACAACTGCTATGGGCAAAATTGTGGCATTTACGGGCGATATTTGCAAGAAACCCAAACTTGACTTTTTATGGTTTTGTATTTAACTTTAATTTAAAATTGAAATGGGGATGGTAAAATGATAACACCAGCCGTATATTCTACTTCATTATCTTATAAACCTGCTTTAAGAAATATTTCTCAGCCTCAATTTGGTGCTAAACCAACCCGTTGTGCATTCTTAGCAACTTCACTGCTTACACTACTGCCCTCAGCACCTGTAAAAGCTCTTCAGCCACTTTCAGAAGTCCCTAAAGAGCGACTTGCAACTTTACGCACAGGGGTTAATTTGGATGCTTGGTTTGCTAATTTTCCTGGAGGTAAATTTGTACCGGACCGCATAAAATCTGCTGATCTGGAGCGTATTAAAGGATTGGGTTTTACCCATGTCCGCCTACCTATTGAGCCCCTTTTATTCTTTGACGAAAAAAATCCCAGTAAGATTAACGCAGAAAATTTAAAAGCGCTGGATAACACTGTTAATCTTATTTTGAAAACCGGTTTGGGTGTTATCCTGGATATGCATTCTTATAAAGATGAGTTTAAGAATTCTATAGCACGTAATGCCGATTATGGAACAAAATTTACAACCTTTTGGACACCTTTTGCCCGGCATTTTGTAGAGGGTCCATATGGTAAACAGACGGACAAAATCTTTTTTGAAACATTGAATGAGCCAAGCTTTGAATGGAAAGGTTCTTCATCAGCAAAGTGGACACAGTTACAGGAAAAAATTGTTGCAGCCATTCGGCAAGGTGCCCCTCAAAATACTATTATTGTAAAGAGTGACTTAGAAGAAGTTCGTACTGATATACAACCCAATAGAATGTTAAAAAATCTTGCTGATAAAAACCTGGTATACAGTACCCATTATTATGACCCAATGGCTTTTACACACCAGGGTGCGGATTGGCAAACGGAAGAGAAATATAACAAACTAGAGAAAATTTCTTATCCGTTAACCCCGAAAGATGTTACCGATTTAATCAAAAAACTCACCGTCTTGTGTGTAATTC
>Ga0206873_1064_pt1 | contig 33622 bp, 28 predicted proteins | sample Alteio_BWOrgCont_11_FD_152631 | JGI IMG/M metagenome (GOLD analysis project Ga0206873, IMG submission 152631) | Enriched cells from forest soil in Barre Woods Harvard Forest LTER site, Petersham, Massachusetts, United States -... | ecosystem: Environmental > Terrestrial > Soil > Temperate forest >...
AGGATGCTCTTTATCTTCAAACACAAGCTGGTCGGCGTTTTGAGGCGTACCTACTTTATGGTAATAAATTTTTGGACTTTCATTCTTAGTTACGAGTGCAGCACTCTTAGCAGGAGCATCATAACGGGTATAATAGAATCCATCAGCTTTCCAGCCTATGTCGGAAAATTTTATCCAGTTCAAGGAATCATTTAATTGCTTACCGCTTGCAATATCAATCACAAAGAATTCGTTCCAGTCGGAACCATTACGGCTAATGCCATACGCCAAATACTTCTGGTCTTTGGAAACACTAATTTGGGATATTGCGACCGTGCCGTTTTGCGAGAGTATATTTGGATCAAGTAGTACTCGCGGACTGCCTGTCAATCCTTCCTGCACATAGAGCACGCTCTGGTTCTGCGAACCATTATTTTTGTAGAAAAACACATATTTACCTTTGGTAAACGGTACGCTGTATTTTTCGTAATGATAAAGTTCCGCAAGTCGCTTCTTTAGTGAATCCCTGAAAGTAATTTTTGAAAGATAACTTTGAGTAAGCGTATTTTCCTCCTTTACCCATTGGGCTGTTTCGGCAGAAGTATCATTTTCGAGCCAGCGATAAGAATCTGCCACTTTCATCCCAAAGTAGTTGGTTACCGTATCTACTGTGCGTGTTTTAGGATAGTTTAGTTTAGTTGACGATTGGTTGCAGGCTGCAAGCATTAGTAGCGCCAGTGAAAATGGATATAGCTTCATAGGTTTTATAAATGGACGACGAAGGTATAAAAGATTTAAGAATCAGTATCTGGAGAGGCTACTAAAACCTATCACTACTTCGCAAACTCCAATCTAGCCTTCGGCACCAAATCATACCCTGCAAATTCTTTCCGAAGAAACTTATAATAGCCTGTAATGGCAATCATCGCGGCATTATCGGTACAATATTGCATTTTGGGAATGTATATTTCCCAGTTATATTTTTCAGAAGCGTGTTGCAGTGCTTTGCGCAAGCCTGAATTGGCTGCCACTCCACCGGCAATGGCAATTTCTTTTATCCCTGTTTCGTTTGCCGCTTTGGTAATTTTATCCAGTAAAATAGAGACAACCCTGTATTGATAGGAGGCGCAAAGGTCATTTTTATGCTCTTCCACAAAATTGGGATTACTGATTTTTCCGTCCCTGATAAGATAGAGGAAAGATGTTTTCAAACCGCTGAAACTAAAGTCCAGCGCAGGAATGTTGGGAGTGGGAAATGAAAATGCTTTAGGGTTTCCCTCTGCGGCAAACTTATCTATCAGCGGACCGCCTGGGTATGGCAGGCTCATTATTTTGGCCGCCTTATCAAAGGCTTCTCCGGCAGCATCGTCGAGTGTTTGACCTAATATTTGCATATCAAAATAATCCTTCACCAATACTATTTGAGTATGCCCTCCGGAAACGGTAAGGCAAAGAAACGGAAATGAAGGAGGATTATATTTTTCTCCCGAGGTACGTATAAAATGCGAAAGTATGTGAGCCTGCATATGGTTCACTTCAATGAGTGGTTTATTCAGCCCCATCCCCAAAGCTTTAGCGAACGAAACGCCCACTAACAAAGAGCCCATGAGACCGGGCCCCCGGGTAAGGGCAATGGCATCAATCTCTTCCTTTTTCACTCCCGCTTTTTTAAGAGCGCTATCCACCACGGGCACAATATTCTGCTGGTGAGCCCGGGAAGCCAGTTCGGGAATGATAATACGGTGATAGATGACAATGGAAATTCACTTCTTGTAATGACGAATAAAGCCGCGCCAAAATATAGGGTGGTGTGGATAGACCTCAGTAAACCTGATTCTACCAATTGGACGAATGTATTGCCCGAGCAGGAAAATCTATTGCAGGGCGTCGGTTTGACGGCAGGTGATAAAATTATTGTGTCTTATCTTGATAATGTGAAAACAAAGCTCTATGTATATAACATGGATGGCAAAATGATTAATGAGATAATGTTGCCGGGCCTTGGCAACAGCGACTTTTCAAGCGATAAAAAAAGTCCCTATATATTTTATTCGTTTGCTAATTATACTACGCTTCCTACAATTTTCAGCTATGATGTGGCGGCAGATAAATCTACCCTCTTCGCCAAGCCTGACGATGGTTTCAAATCAGAGGACTATGAAACGGAACAAGTATTTTATCCCAGTAAAGATGGCACTAAAATACCCATGTATATCGTCCACAAGAAGGGTATGAAGATGGATGGAAATAATCCATGTTTCTTATACGCTTACGGAGGATTTAACATTAGCATATTGCCTGCCTTTAGCCCGGGAGCCGCCCTATTCCTTGAAAATGGCGGTGTTTATGCGGTACCCAATATTCGCGGAGGAGGTGAATACGGCGAAAAATGGCATGAAGCCGGAACCAAACTCAACAAGCAAAATGTGTTTGATGATTTTTATGCTGCTTCCACTTACCTCGTAGATAATAAATATACATCACGCAGTAAGCTCGCTATCCACGGGCGTTCCAACGGCGGGCTTCTTATTGGCGCATCTATGACGGAACATCCGGGCATGGCTAAAGTTGCAATACCTACAGTAGGTGTGTTGGATATGTTGCGCTACAATAAATTTACAATCGGGTGGTCATGGGCTAATGATTACGGCACGAGTGATGATTCTGTACAATTCCATAACCTTATCAAATATTCTCCGTTACAAAATGTGACGGATACTGATTACCCTGCAACCCTTATCACCACCGCAGACCATGATGACAGGGTAGTTCCGGCACACTCTTTTAAATTTGCAGCTACTTTGCAGGCACATCAAAAAGGCAACGAGCCTGTATTAATCAGGATAGATCACAATGCGGGTCATGGGGGCGGTAAGCCTCAGTCCAAACAAATTGATGAGTTTGGCGATATGTGGAGTTTTGTATTTTATAACTTGGGAATGAAGTGGCAGAATTAGAATAGACTTTTTGTGTAATGAAAATAGTAATATACAAATCCATAGCCACGAAGACACTATGTCACAAAGAGACACTAAATAAAACTTTGTGAAACTTTGTGTTCTTGTGTCTTAGTGGCATCAAAATTTCACTTCTAATAAATTAATCACATTTGAAAACAGGATTTATGTATCTTCGCAGTGATGAATGAGAAGCAAAAAACGGGTGGAGAAGGGGAGGCAAAAGCCGTGGAGTACCTGCGTTCCATAGGATATGAGGTATTGGAAACCAACTGGAGGTATAGCAACCAGGAGATAGATATTATTGCAAAAGATAAATTTTATTTGGTGATTGCAGAGGTTAAAACCCGCTCCAGCAATGCCTTTGGCGAACCGGAAGTATTTGTGAACAGGCGAAAGCAAAGGAACCTTATCAAAGCTGCCAATGCCTATCTGGAAAAGAAAAACCTGATGCTTGAAAGCCGTTTTGATATACTATCGGTGATGAAAACAGGAGATACATATAAAGTCAATCATATCCAAAATGCATTTTATCCTATAATAAATAAAACATGATTTACATACTGCCATTACACATAATCTTCATAGTAACCTGGTTTGCCGGGTTGTTTTATATGGTGCGTCTTTTCATTTATCACACTGAAGCCGAAAAGAAACCCGAACCGGAGAGAACCATTTTGCAAAACCAATACAAAATTATGGAGCGGAACTTGTGGTATATCATCACATGGCCATCTGCAATATTTACGTATGTATTGGGATTTACCCTGCTGTATACCCGCTACGGTTGGGATGTTCCGGCGTGGTTGCTTATAAAATTGGCCTTCGTTTTTGGACTCACTCTCTATCATTTTCAAAACCATATTATATATCGCAGGCTTGCTAAAAACAAAATCACATGGACTTCCACCCAACTGCGGTTGTGGAACGAACTGGCAACAATTTTTCTTGTTGCCATCGTATTTATAGTTACCCTTAAAGACACGGTGAGTTTTCTCTGGGGTATAATCGGGCTACTATTGTTTGGCTTTATGCTGTGGGGAGCCGTAATGATATATAGAAAAGCAAGGGAGAAAAAATCTAAAAAATAAGTATGAGTGAAAGGCCAATTGCAGTAGTAGGAGCAGGCTTAGTTGGTTCACTGCTCTCCATTTATTTATCACAAAGAGGATATAAAGTAGAATTATTCGAGCGCCGGGATGACATGCGCTCCGGAAATATGGCGGGCGGGAAATCTATTAATCTTGCGCTTTCTGACCGCGGATGGAAAGCTCTGAAAGGAGTCGGCATAGCTGATGAAATAAAAGAAATTGCCATTCCTATGAAGGGGCGCATGACACACGATAAAGAAGGCAAGACCAATTTTTTGCCATATGGAAAAGAGGGACAGGCGATATATTCCGTGTCACGTGCAGGATTGAATTGCCTTTTGATGAGCCTTGCGGAGAAGAAAGGATGTAAAATACATTTCAATAAACGCTGCAAAAATATTTCTTTAAAAGATGCATCGCTGATTCTCGAAGATGCTGTGAAAAAAGAGGATACCCACTTTCACGCTTCTCGCATATTTGGTACGGATGGGGCTTTCTCCGCTGCACGACTGCAAATGCAGCTTTCTACCGACAGGTTCGAATATTCACAGCATTATCTTAATTACGGGTATAAAGAATTACATATTCCGCCAACCCCCGACGGCGACTTTGCTATGGAGAAAAATTGCCTGCATATTTGGCCTCGAGGTAATTTTATGATGATTGCATTACCCAATATTGACGGTAGCTTTACTTGTACATTGTTCTTCCCGTTTCAAGGAGAGGAATCATTTTCTACTTTGACGACTAAAGAATCTGTAAAGAAATTTTTTGAGAAAACTTTTCCCGATGCACTTCCTTTAATGCCTACTTTATTGGAAGATTTTTTCCATAATCCTTCTGCTTCTTTGGTGACTGTACGTTGCTTCCCGTGGAACTTTGAAGATAAGATGTTGTTGTTGGGAGATGCAGCACATGCTGTTGTTCCTTTCTATGGACAGGGTATGAATTGCGGGTTTGAGGACTGCACAGTCTTGAATGAAGTAATGGAGAAATATCAGTTGTCAGTTGTCAGTAATCAGTTGTCAGTATGGAAAAAAGTTTTTGAAGAAATTGGAAAATCACGTAAGCCTGATTCAGATGCGATAGCAGACCTTGCAGTCGCTAATTTTATTGAGATGCGCGACCTGGTTACTCACCCTGATTTTATTTTACAGAAAAAAATTGAAGCTCATTTCAGCAGCAAGCACCCTGACTTATGGCTCCCTCTATACTCCATGGTTACTTTTAGCGACCTGCCATACAGCTATGCATTAGAGCGTGGTAAAAAACAGGATTTGATAATGAAAAAGGTTCTTGCGGTTCCCAATATTTCTGAAAAATGGAATTCCACAGAGGTCGAGGAAATGATGATGGGGTTAGTGAAAGAATAAGGTATGAACCCAGAACCAGATATTAAAAAAATTGAAGAACTTGAAAAGCTCTCGAGAGAGTTGGAGCCCTCGCCGGAACTACGAAAAGCAGCAAGGGATGGTGTTATTAGCTACACTGAAAATTTTATTAATAATATAGAATCGATACCTGCCTTTGTTAATGAGCGAGATTCCAGCAAAGTATTGAGTGATTCCAATGTCTGCGAAAACCCAAGACCTTTAAATGAAGTGCTTGAAACACTTAAAAAAGGTCTTGATATTTCAGGATTGAATCCTGCATCAGGCGGGCATTTGGGCTATATTCCCGGAGGCGGTATTTATTATTCTGCATTGGGAGATTATTGGGCTGATATTACTAACCGTTATGCCGGACTATATTTTGCAGGACCGGGAGCGGTGCGGCTTGAGAATAGTTTAATCCGTTGGATAGGGGAAGTTGTCGGGTATCCTTCTGATTGTGCTGGAAACCTTGCCAGTGGAGGCAGTATAGCCAATCTTTCTGCCATTGTTGCTGCGAGAGATTACAAAAAAATAAGTTCGGAAAAAGTAAAGCGGACTGTAATATATGCCTCACCCCAAGCGCATCATTGTATTTTTAAAGCTATACGCATAGCCGGGCTTGGAGAATGCATAATCCGCCATTTGCCGTTGGATGAAAACTATCGCATTAAACCGGATTATCTTGAAAAAATTATTTCGGAAGATATTCAACAAAATTTGCTTCCGTTTTTGGTTATAGCTAGTGCCGGTACTACGGATGTTGGCGCTGTTGACCCTTTGGAAAGCATTGGCAGGATTGCGAAAAAGCATAATCTATGGTATCATATCGATGCGGCATATGGCGGCTTTTTTATGCTGACCGAATATGGAAAGCAAGTTCTCAAAGGAATTGAATTATCTGACTCCGTTGTATTAGACCCGCATAAAAGTTTGTTTTTGCCTTATGGACTTGGAATCGTATTGGTAAAAAATAAAGAAGCATTATATAATTCGCAATATTACCGTGCCAACTATATGCAGGATGCGGTAGGCGCTGACGACGAACTGTCTCCGGCAGATTTATCGCCCGAACTTACCAAGCATTTTCGGGGATTGAGGCTTTGGTTGCCTTTGCAACTATTAGGATTAAAGCCATTCCGTGCCTGTTTGGAAGAAAAATTAATGCTGGCAAGATATTTTTATTCCGAAGTGAAGAAGTTAGGATTTGAAACCGGACACTATCCTGATTTGTCAGTAGTATCTTATCGTTTTGTTCCTAAAAATGGAGATGCGAATACTTTTAATAAAAGGCTGATGGAAGAAATTGTAAAAGATGGCAGGGTATTTATTTCTTCTACCATGCTGGAAGATCGTTTTATGCTGAGGTTGTCAGTGGTTAGCTTTCGCACGCATTTATCACAGATAAATATTTTGCTTGGGTTGCTGAAAGAAAAAACACAAGGGCTTTCCTAATCTTATAATAGATTTTTAATTGCCACGACCTTCAGGTCGTGGGTAGATGATGCTATGGTTTTGGCTTTAGCCTAAAATATAATATATTGGGGCTAAAGCCCAAATTCCCGTCCGTATTTAATCCCCGACTTAAAAGTCGGGGCTATTAAAAAAACAATGCTACCGCAATATCTGCAACCTGTCTGCATCTAATCGCAGAAAGATAAAGAGAAGCAAGGTAAACGCCCAAAAGGAAGATCCTCCGTAACTTATGAATGGCAAAGGAATGCCGATGATAGGCACCAGTCCAAGATTCATACCAACGTTAATGGCAACGTGAATAAAAAGTATAGAGGCAACCCCATATCCGTATATGCGGCTAAAGGGCGATCGCTGGCGTTCTGCCAGAAATATAATGCGGACGATGAGCACAAAGAAAAGAATTGCAAGAAATGTAGCGCCAACAAATCCCCATTCCTCGCAGAGATTGACAAAAATAAAATCGGTGGCATGGGCAGGAACATAATTAAGTTTTGCCTGTGTACCCTGCAAATATCCCTTACCGAAAAGTCCTCCTGAACCAATGGCTATTTCCGCCTGGTGCAGGTTATAGCCTTCCTTGCTATTGTTCACATTCTGTTGCAGGAAAACCTGTATCCTTTTCCGCTGGTGGGGTTCTAAGTGCTGGAAAGCATAACTGGTGCCGAATACCATTACCAGGCAAAGTGCAAGGATTGCCCCGACTTTTGTAAGATCTTTTATTTTTCGCCGGGTAAAAATGAGAAATGCTATTAATGCAAGCGCAATAAGAACTATTGAAATCACAAGTTTGCTGCCGACTAATGCCAGTATAAAAAGAATAATCAACAGTAAGCCACCCATGAGAATATTGCCTGATAGGCCTTCCCTGTATAAGACAAAAATAAATGCCGTATAGGTAACTGCAACGCCGGTTTCATTTTGCAAGATGATGAGTAGCATAGGAAAAAGCACCATTGCCGCTGCTATCAACCGGATTTTTTTATAGTCTGCCGCCTTTTTTTCGTTGCTCAAATATTTTGCGAGCCCCAGGTTTATGGCAAAAATTCCAAGCTCGGCGGGCTGTATACCTATTGCTCCTATCCTGAACCAAGAGTGGCTGCCTGCAATATCTCTGCCGATAAATCGCACCGCTATCAGCGCGAGTATTGTTATTCCATATAGAATATAGGAAAAGACGGAAAAGAAATTCGCTTCGGAAACCATGATTAGAAAAGCCATAACAAAGCCGGTAATAATCCAGACGAACTGTTTGCCGTATCGCTGTGAAAAATCAAATATTCCGGGATGGGCGGGATTATATACCGCCGAATAAATATTGAGCCAACCGATCATCACAATAGCTCCATAAATACCGATGCTGAACCAGTCAATATGAGGGACTATGTTGCTGCGACGGTCGCTCATTTTTTATGTTTATGCTTTTTTTGTTTGGGTGCCATTTTTTCATCAGCCAGGTATTGAATGGTGTTGCCCGCCAGTATCCGTTGTTCTATATCCGTTCTCTGTATGGTATCATTCAAATATTTCTCAATCATTAAACTGGCTATGGGAGCAGCCCATTCCGCGCCCCAACCGCCGCGCTCCACCACAACGCTGATAGCAATACGCGGATGGTCTTTGGGTGCAAAGGCAATAAACAATGAATTATTTCTGCCATTCGGATTTTGAGCGGTACCTGTTTTGCCGCACATCACAATACCGGGAATTTTACTGGCAGCCGCCGTTCCTTCGTTCACCACATCAGACATGCCATCAGCGACAACATCAAAATATTCCGAGTCTATTGGCACAAAATGTTTGGTTGCATATTTTTTTATGGTCGGCTCATCATTGATTGATTTTATAACATGAGGCAGATAATAATATCCCCTGTTTCCTATGATGGCAGCCTGGTTAGCAAGTTGCAAGGGAGTTACACCTAATTCTCCCTGCCCTATGGCGAGGGAGATAATAGTTGACGCTTTCCAATGTCCTTTGCCGTGATATTTATCGTAATAATTTTCTGTCGGCAATGAACCTCGTAGCGCGCTTGGCAAATCAATATCGGGCCGTATTCCGATGCCAAAGCTGGTTACATACCTTCTCCACGCTGCAAAAGCTTCTTCGGTGGAACTATATTTTTTGTTGTTCATGATGCTCATGAAAACATTGCAGAAGTATGTATTGCAGGAAAGCGCAATCGCTTTTTCAAGTTGCAAAGTACCATGCGCTTCATCGCAGCCAACCGTTACATTTCCTACGTGGAAAGCGCCGGGACAGGTATAGCGTGTATCTTCGTTAAGTACCCCTTCCTGTTGCCCGATAAGCGCCTCAATGGTTTTAAAAGTTGAGCCGGGCGGATACATAGCCATCAGTGCGCGGTTAAATAAAGGCACATCAATGGTATCGCGCAGAAGAGTGGTATAATTTTTAGCTCTCACGCTTCCCACCATCATGTTCGGGTCATAATAAGGGCTTGAAACAAGAGCCAATATTTCCCCCGTTTCCGGATCTATGGCTACAATGCTTCCGGCTTTATTCTGCATCAGCTCTTCACCGTAAGCCTGTAGCTTAGCATCAATGCTACATGTTAGGTTATTCCCCGGAATGGGAAGCGTATCGTATTTTCCATTTTTATAATCACCCACTTCCTTGTTCATGGCATCAAACATCATTATTTTAACGCCCTTATCGCCTCTCAGGTAATCTTCATACGACTCCTCTATCCCGCTGATACCAATGTAATCGCCTTCTTTGTATTCCGGATCACGGGCACATAATTCCTTATCCACCTCCCCTATATATCCCAAAATGTGCGGCGCTATTTTCATGGGATATTTTCTGACTGTACGCACCTGTGAAGTGAACCCATGATATTTATATAGCTTTTCCTCAAATGCGGCATAGATTTCCGGCGTTACCTCTTTCATAAATACCGAAGAGTGGTAGGCCGTGTTTTGTATGGTTGCTTTTTTTATTCCTGAAATGAAATCGGCTTTTGTTATTCCCAAATCATTGCAGAATGAATTAGTATCAAAATCTTTTACCAATGAGGGGGTCACCAGAATATCATAAGCGGCTTCATTGGTAACGAGCAAACGTCCTTTCCTATCATAAATACATCCTCGCGGCGGGTATTGGGTAATATGCCGGAAGGTTTCGTTACTCGCATCCAGCTTGAGACTCTCATCCAGCAGCTGCATATAGAACATGCGGATGATAAAAGCGAGACAGGCAAAAAGGAATATGCCGCCTAAAATATATTTCCGTTCTGCATACTGAGTGTTCATGCCGACCTGAAAAATATACCCTCGGTTATTAAAAGAAGAATAAGGGTAGCGATCCCGCTTAAAATAACTTTGGCGAGAGTAGTGAAAAAGTCGTGGAAAGAAAATATTTCCAGGTAGAACAAAATGAAATGATGGAGGAGAATCAATGTTCCGGCATAACCAATCATCCACCGTATTCCCATGGAGTTGATAGTTGCCGTGGCATCAGCAGTGTAGCCTCCGACAGGAGCATAAAACCGAAATACTCGTGGCCTGCAATAAGCCATGAAAGTACATGCTGCGGCATTCATGCCCATGGTATTATAAAACATATCTATTATTAAACCCGTTGTGAAAGCTATCAATAGCACAAGGCTTTTATCGGTGCGGAACGGCAGCATTAAAATAGCTGTGACATAAAGAAACGGATTGAAATATATTCCCAGGTCGAGATGCCTGATAATGGTTATCTGCAACAGGATAAAAAGGAGAAACCGCAAAATATTTTTTCCTATTACAATTATCATTTCGTCTTGTCGTTTAAGGAATTTTCAGCGTCGTTTTCCAGCGTTGTCATTTCTATTTTCTTAAGATTACTTACCACATATACATATCTCAGGTTTTTAAAATCGGTAGAGAGTTTAACATGAACAAGATAGAAGTATTGTTCCGGTATGGATTTAAAATCATTTACCTCTCCCACCAATATCCCCTTTGGAAAAATGGTAGAGAAACCGCTTGTAACAATAGTATCACCCGCTTTTATTTTTTCGCTCATGGGTATCTGGCTGAGTGTGGCAAATCGATAATCACCGTCTGACCAACCAGTATGGGCAGGCGTTTTATCTCCCCAGGAGAGCGTGCCGAATGTTCCACTCTTTTTAAACATGGCGCTCACCAATGTTTTTTGATGAAGCAACGACATCACCACTGAATAATGCGCCGAAACTTTAACAACTACCCCCACTATACCCAAAGGACTTATTACTCCCATTCCTTCACCAATGCCCTGATCCGAGCCGGCATTGAGGGTTAAATAATTATTAGGTAGATTGGTAGAGTTATCTATTACTTCCGCAACAATAAAATCGTATTGCTGCCCGTAAGGGTTTGTTTTGGATAATATCTTATGAGTGGATGTATCTTTGGCTGTGGAGACAAAATTTAACAAGTGATTGTTTTGTTCCGCCAGCTGCGCATTAACATTTTTCAGGTCGAAATAGGAAGTAACGCCCGAGTAAACAGTGTAAACGCTACCCGCTACCCTGTTAGAAGAGTTGAAATAACCCGCCTGGTGGTAATAATTATCTGTAAAAACAAAAACCAGGGAAATTATTTCTAAAAGAATAAATAAAACGGAGAAATAATATCTCCTTAGGAATGCGATTATACCATACATGGACCGGGATGTTTTTCCATGTTAATTGAAATAGGTTCAGGATTTGAGCAGGAAAGGGAAGCGATGAATATTTTTAAGTGCAATGCCTGCTCCGCGCGCGACTGCACGAAGGGGGTCTTCTGCAATGTGGACAGGTAGTTTAGTGCGAATGGAAATACGTTTGTCTAATCCGCGAAGCATAGAGCCGCCGCCTGCCAAATAAATTCCTGTGCGGTAAATATCGGCAGAAAGTTCGGGCGGAGTTTTTTCCAAAGCCTGCAAAATAGCTTCTTCAATTTTAGATATGGATTTGTCCACCGCATGCGCAATTTCAGAATAAGAAACTTGTATTTCCTTGGGAATGCCGGTCATAAGGTCCCTGCCATGAACAGGGTAATCGGGTGGAGGATTCTCAAGTTCAGCTACAGCAGAACCCACTTCTATTTTCACTCTTTCCGCCGTTCTTTCCCCAATAAGCATATTATGCTGGCGGCGCATATATTCTTCAATATCGGCAGTAAATTCATCTCCCGCCACCCGGATAGAGTTATCACAAACAATGCCTCCGAGGGCTATAACGGCAATATCTGTTGTTCCTCCGCCAATATCTACAATCAGGTTGCCCATAGGTTCTTCCACATCAATGCCGATGCCGATGGCAGCAGCCATAGGTTCGTGCAGCAAATATACTTCCTTGCCACCTGCATGTTCCGCTGAATCTCTTACTGCGCGCTGTTCCACAGGGGTAATGCCTGAAGGAATGCAAATAACCATCCTGAGTGCCGGGGTAAACCACCGTTTCCCCGAGTGAATCATCCGGATCAGTTCGCGTATCATATGCTCTGCCGCATTGAAGTCGGCTATTACGCCATCTTTAAGCGGCCGTATGGTTTTTATGTTTTCGTGGGTTTTGCCGTGCATTTGCTGGGCAATCCTGCCAATGGCTATCACTTTGCCTGTCATCCTGTCTATGGCCACTATGGAAGGCTCATCTACCACCACTTTATCATTATGAATGATGATGGTGTTGGCAGTGCCAAGGTCAATGGCTATATCTTGCTGTAAAAAACTGAATAATCCCATACGTTATTAATTTGATAATTTGATGATTCGGCAATTTGATGATTCTAACATTATTTTGACTTTCATTATCATATTATCAAATCACCAAATCTAATTATTAGTGTTTAAAATGGCGTGTGCCTGTAAATACCATAGACATATTATTATCGTCGCAGAACTTTATAGACTCCTCATCTTTTATAGAGCCGCCGGGTTGAATTACAGCGGTTATTCCTGCATCGTGGGCTATGCTCACGCAGTCGGGGAAAGGGAAGAATGCATCGGATGCCATTACGCTTCCATGCAAGTCAAATCCAAATGCTCCGGCTTTTTCAATAGCTTGTTTCAGCGCATCTACACGCGAAGTTTGCCCCGTTCCTGCTGACAACAATTGCTTATTCTTTGCCAATACGATAGTGTTTGATTTGAGATGCTTTACAATTTTGTTCGCGAACTCTAAATCAATCTTTTCCTGTTTTGAAGGGGCAGCTTTAGTTACCTGCCTCATATCGGCAACTAAGTCTGTTTTCCAGTCTCTGTCCTGTTCTACCACTCCGTTAAGCAACGATCTGAAATTGCGTTCCGGAAATTTAAATGGATGCGATTGCAGTAAGATACGGTTCTTTTTTCGTTTTAAAATATCAAGAGCTACCGTATCGAAAGCAGGAGCAATGAGCACTTCAAAAAATAAATTGTCTACGTCCTTCGCGGTGACTTCATCTATAACGGCATTGGAGATGAGTATGCCTCCAAAAGCCGATACAGGGTCTCCGGCAAAAGCGTCTTTCCATGCTTCGAATAATGATTTGCGGGATGCTATGCCACAGGCGTTGTTGTGCTTGATTATAGCAAATGTAGTTTCGTTAAATTCTGAAATCAGGTTGAAGGCTGCATCAACATCAAGCAGGTTGTTATAAGAAAGCTCCTTGCCGTGAAGCTGGGTAAAAACTTCGTCCAGGTTACCATAGAAAGTAGCCTTCTGATGAGGATTTTCGCCATAGCGTAAAGTTTTAGCTCCACCTATTTTCCTAGTGAAAGAAGCTTCTTCTCCCATAAAATAGGCATTTATCTGCGTATCATAATGAGAGCTAATTTCAAATGCTCTTTTGGCAAGTTCTTTGCGGAGCGCCAAGGGGGATTCCCCATCCATGACCGTTAAGATTTCAAGTAATTTTCCATATTCCCTTTTAGATGGAATTACCGTAACATGCTGGTAATTCTTAGCTGCAGCGCGGATGAGGGAGATACCCCCAATATCTATTTTTTCAATAATCTCTTCTTCCGGTTTTCCTTCCGCCACTGTTTTTTCAAAAGGATAAAGGTCAACCACCACAAAGTCAAACGGCGGAATTTCATATTTATCCATTTCTGCCAGGTCAATTGCGAGGTCTCTCCTGCCAAGAATGCCTCCAAACACGCGCGGATGAAGAGTTTTCACCCTGCCGCCAAGTATGGAAGGGAAAGAGGTAATGTCTTCCACCGGGACTACATTGATTCCTAATTCTTCAATAAATTTTTGCGTCCCCCCGGTGCTATAAATGGTAACTCCACATTTATCAAACTGGCGTACAATAGTTTCTAATCCTTCTTTATCAAATACCGATATGAGTGCGTTTTTCATTGTTTATTTGGTCAATTCAACTGATTTTTTGAATCATGCAAAACTATGGCTTTTTCCTATTACTTTGAGCCTTGTTAAAACTTATTTTTTCAATACCTGTTTATAACCCGCCAAATGTTTAATCTGTAAGGCATCCAAGGATTTCTAAAAGGTATGTCAATTATGTCTGAAATGCCCTTTTTCATCTTATCTCATCTTAATTCAAATTTGTACCTTCGTACATCACTATAAACATTCTTTATCTTGAAAGTTACATTTCTGGGAACAGGCACATCACAGGGAGTCCCTTTAATAGGGTGCCATTGCGAAGTATGTCGCTCTGCCGACGAAAAAGACAAGCGGTTGCGCTCATCTATTCTTATTGAAGATGGAGAGAAAGTGTTTGTAATTGATACCGGGCCTGATTTCCGCCAGCAGATGTTGCGGGAGAATGTGAAGCGCTTAGATGCTGTAATTTTTACACATGAGCACCGCGACCATATTGCAGGGCTGGATGATATACGGGCATTTAACTTCACTATGAAATCGGCTATTGACGTATATGCCGATGATAATGTGGAAAAGGCTTTGCGAAAGATGTTATGGTATGTTTTCTCGGAAAACAAATATCCCGGGATACCGGAAATAACCATGCACCGCATCACCGGAGAACCCTTCACTATAGGGCTAACTAAATTTATTCCTATCCAAGTAATGCACCACCTTTTACCAATATGGGGTTTCCGGGTAAATAATTTTACTTATATCACCGATGCTAATTTTATTTCTGAAAAAGAAAAGGAGAAGATACGCGGTTCCGAAGTGTTGGTATTAAACGCCCTGCGCAGGGAAAAGCACATCTCGCACTTTACCCTTGATGAAGCTCTTGCGCTGACAAAAGAATTGAATCCGAAAGAAGTTTATTTAACACATATAAGCCATCAGTTGGGCAAACATAAAGACGTGGAAAAAGAATTACCTCTTCACGTGCACTTGGCATACGACGGGCTAAAGTTGGTTTTGTAAAAGATACCGAATGAGTTTATATAAAACAAAAGGATTCTTCAATTGCCGTCTGCTTTAGCGGACGGATAAATAAACCGAGAATAACCAATGGGCTTTAGCCCAATTATTAGAACAAATAGCACTCTAATGTAAATACTGTTTTAGGCTAAAGCCAATAGATAATCACCCTTTTGATCCGTCCGCTAAAGCAGACGGCAATTTAAAAGGCTTTGAGTAGTGGTAATTAAAGCCCCTTTAGAGGTTTGGGGCGGGAGTTTAAATATACTTCACCCCTTCAGGGACGGTATAAAAGGTAGGATGGCGGTAAACCTTGTCGTTGGCCGGGTCAAAGAAAGAACCTACTTCTTCCGGGGTAGAAGCTATGATATATTGAGAAGGTACAACCCAGATGCTTGTTCCTTCGTTGCGGCGGGTATATACATCTCTTGCGTTTTGCAATGCAATTTCGCCATCAGGGGCATGCACGCTTCCTGCATGTTTATAGGGTTGTCCTGATTTAGATTGAATAAAGACCTCCCACAGGGGCCATTGGTTATCTTCCATAATCGTATTTAATTGTAAATTGTTAATTGTGAATTGTTAATGAATTTCATTTACCATTAAGCATTTACCATTTACAATTTTTGTTTTGCTTTTTTACTGGCGTAAGCTGCTGCTGCCTCGCGCACCCATTTGCCTTCCTCATGGGCTTTGATGCGGGCGCTCATACGTTCGCGATTACACGGCCCATGGCCGCTAATTACCTGGTGAAACTCATCCCAATTTATTTTACCGAAATCATAATGCTGGGTGGTTTCATTCCATTTTAAATCTTTGTCAGGCATAGTGATACCTAAAAAGTCTGCTTGGGGAACGGTACGGTCAATAAACTTTTGACGAAGATCATCGTTGCTTTCGCGCTTTACCCGCCATTTAGCCATATCGCTGCTATGCGGAGAGTCTTTATCGGAAGGACCAAACATCATAAGCGATGGCCACCACCAGCGGTTGAGCGCATCCTGTGCCATAGCTTTTTGTTCGGCTGTGCCCCGGCAAAGGATCGTCATAATTTCAAATCCCTGACGCTGGTGAAAGCTTTCTTCCCGGCATATCCTTATCATAGCCCTTGCATAAGGCCCGTAGGATGCCCTTTGCAGCATCACCTGGTTGATGATAGCCGCCCCGTCCACCAGCCAGCCTATAGCACCAATGTCAGCCCAGGTAAGGGTAGGGTAGTTAAATATGTTAGAGTATTTGGCTTTGCCTGTATGTAATTGGTTTAGTAGCTCATCCCTGCTTATGCCCAGCGTTTCGGCAGCGGAGTAGAGATAAAGTCCATGTCCGGCTTCGTCCTGCACTTTGGCCAATAAAGCCGCTTTGCGGCGTAGGTTGGGAGCACGGGTAATCCAGTTGCCTTCGGGCAGCATACCCACGACTTCGGAATGAGCATGTTGGGATATCTGCCTGATAAGATTGTGGCGATACTTATCTATCATCCAGTCCTTAGGCTCGATATAGAGATTGTCGTCAATCTTCTTTTGAAACCTTGTTTCAAGCTCCTGTTGAGATAGTTCCGGCATAACTTTGGCTAATGTTTACTTTGCAAATATAGATAAAACAGTCTATCATAGTCCCTAAAAAGTATAATTTTGCACGCCAAAACCCAAAGAATCGCGTGTCAAAATTCCATAAGCTCACTGTAGCTGAAATAAAGAGAGAGACGGACGATAGCGTCTCTATAATCTTTGAAGTGCCTTCTGAATTACTCAAGGACTTTGAGTACATTCATGGCCAGCACCTCACACTTAAGTTAATTATTAATGGGCAAGAGGTAAGGCGCTCTTATTCATTGAGCAGCAGCCCTCTTATTAAAGAGCCTTTGAGAGTGACCGTTAAACGAGTGAAAAGTGGAATAGGTTCTAATCATATTAACGATAATTTTAAAAAAGGTGATGTGCTGGAAGTGATGACTCCTATGGGCAACTTCCATACGGAACTGAAAAGCACTAACCGCAAACACTATGTACTTTTTGCAGGCGGCAGCGGCATTACGCCTATGATGTCCATTATCAAAACTACGCTAATTGCCGAGCCTCAAAGCAAGCTGACTTTATTTTATGGCAATTACCACGAAGCTTCTACTATCTTCAAAAAAGAACTGGACGAAATAGTTGCTCAAAATCCGGATAGGTTGAAAATCTATTACATTTTTGAAAAGCCTTCTACGCCCAATTATCCGGCTGACCTGACGGGGATAATGACAAAAGAAAAGGTGAAGGAAATTATCAGCAAGTATGTGGAAAGGAATCCGGTTATAGAATACTTTATTTGCGGCCCGGGACCCATGATGGACAATGTAAAAGAGGTATTGGAAAGCAACAATGTAAATAAGAACTTTGTACATATTGAATACTTTTTATCAGTCAACGAAGAACCTAAAAAGAATGCAGCCGACATTAAAGGGGCTGTTTGCGAGGTTACTGTTATTGCCGATGGCACCGAAACTACCTTTCAGCTTGCTACGGACGGCGATGCCATATTAGATGCGGCTATAGATGCGGGTGTGGATGCTCCATTCTCCTGTAAGGGAGCTGTATGCGCTACTTGCCGCGCCAAACTGATGGAAGGAAAAGTTACTATGACTATGAATTACGCCCTCACCGACGATGAGGTAGCAGACGGATATATACTCACCTGCCAGTCGCACCCGACAACGCCAGTGGTGGTGGTGGATTATGATAGGGGATAAGTCAGTTCGTAAAGTTATAAAGTTTATAAAGCAAAAAGTTTGCAACTTGAAAAAAACGAAAAAAGTATCGTTCTACTTTATAACTTTTACCTTTATAAACTTAATGGCATTAGGGCTTGTTTCCTGTGGGGAAAATAATAATAATTCCATTCTAAATAATGCTCCTGCGGCAAATGAGAATACTCCTTATATAGCCGGAAAAACGATATACCAAAAGACTTGTATCACCTGTCACCAGCCCGATGGTAAAGGATTGCCGGGTACATATCCTCCCTTAGCCGGCTCCGATTATTTGCTGGTAGATAAGTACAGGGCGATAAGACAGGTGTTAAAGGGCTCATCGCAAAAGATAACAGTAAATGGAAGCACATTTCAAGGCGTGATGACTCCCCAAGGGCTTAATGACAGTGACGTGGCACAAGTGCTGAACTACGTCTATCACTCCTTCGGTAATAATGGTTTTATGGTTAGCGCCGCTGATGTGAAATCGGTGAGAGATACTGCGAAATAGAGAATAACGTGAATGTAGAATATCGAATAATGAATGTAGAATGTCGAAGGGAAAAACGGTCTTTTACTTCTTAAATCAATATTCGTTATTCAATATTCTTAAATCAAGAGATTGCTTCGTTCCTCGCAATGACGGGAATGCTCATAACTCATAATTTATAACTCGCTCCTTACCTCGCCTTAATGTGGCTCGTCCGCTTGTGATATTTAAGGTACGAATCAATATGCCTTTCTTTTTTGCTGGGGTAAATGTCGGGGATAGTGAGTAAAATGCCTGTTTCTTCCACATCACCGAATTCGGCATTGAGGCAAGTGCCGAACATGCGCATGGTGGCGGAGAGGTTCATATATGCATTCACCAGTGGCGGTATATTTTCTCCCAGCGCCCTTACTTCGTGGTTTAGTATGGCATGTCCTTCCTTATAATCTTTCCCTTTTATTTTTTTTGCAAACGTACCTATGCTGTAATTCGAGTCGAGCGGCTCAAGCGGTATCACGAGGCTGTCTTTGTCCGGAAAATAATATTGCATGAAATAGAGTATGCGGTCTCTTGCTTTCAGGTTAAAATCACGGTACATGGTAACTTTCCCGAAGAAATATTTCATGTCGGGGTTATCGACTACAATCGCGCCCAGCCCGTCCCAGAGATTATCGAGGGAAAAAAGTCCTTTGCGGTTTTCTGCCGAAGGCTGGTATTGGGGCACAACAAAGGAGCGACCTAATTCTATGGTATACGGGAAATATTCTTTCAGGAATTTATTGCTGAATTCAAACAGCTCGGTGGTCGCAAGCTGGATAATTCCTTTTTTAACCGGGGCATCTTTGCAACGGATAAAGCGGTAAGAGCCAACAATCTCTTTTTCTTCGGGGTTCCACACTATAAGCTGCCTGTATGGTTTTTCATTGGTGTCGAACTCATCCAGGTCATAAGACTTTCCGGTTCCTCCGCCTGCATAGCGGAAGGTAAGTTCCCTTAGCCTCCCGATTTCTTTAACCACATAAGGCGAGTTGTGGTAGGTTACCACATATATCTCGTTTTTGCCATAGTTGGTGCGGCGTACAAACTTATCCCTCGTAAGTTCTGATGCGAGTATGTCGCTTGGTATGGGAGGGATTATGGGTTGCATAATACAAAAATACAAATTTAGTCGAGCCTAAGGCCGGACCAATATCAAAGTAGCGGTTCATTAACAATCTGTCCTTTTTTGCGGTAAAGTTCATCACGGAATATGTTTGCCCATTCGGCATCGGTGTGGCTTTTGTCGAATGTTTTATACGAAACACGTTTTCCAAAATGGAGGATTATATTTTTATTTTTCTGGGCAAACATTTCATTCACAAGAAAGAACATTTCGATGTTGACTTTTATCCCGAGGCGTTTACGTAATGCCGCCAGATTGTAAAAAAAGCGGGAGTTTTTACCTTCTACGTATATAGGGACGATATCTTTTTGAAAATGTTTTGCCTGGGTGATGAAGCTTTTTTTCCAACGCAGATCCTTAATCTCATTTCTTCCGAATTTGCGTGAAACCAGTCCTGCTGGGAATATGGGAACTGCCGCCCCCGACGCGTAAATCTCATTTACCCGTTGCAGCATTTGGCGGCTGCTATTGCCGTTAATATTGACGGGAACTAAAATGGTATCGAGGTTTTCTATGGCCATTAGTAATTCGTTAACAAAAAACTTGATGTCGGTTCGTACCCTGGCAATGGAGTTTATCACCGCAAGCCCGTCCAACCCCCCTAAGGGATGGTTAGAAGCAAAAATACATCCACCCTGGGAAGGTATGTTTTCAACTCCCCGTATTATTACATTAGCCCCTAGCCGGTGAAGGGAAGCGTCAATAAATGCCAGCCCTCTTGTTTCGCCATGCTCGCGGAGGAACTCATTAATGTCGCGTTCGTGCACTATTTTCTTTACAAAGTTGATTGCAAAACGGGGAATGAATTTATAAGCTCCGGGAGCTTTTGTCCGGAACAACTCATCTATATCTACCCGTTTCAATGCCATTCGTCAGGATATGTTTAAAAAATCTGTGTAAATAAAAATACAGGTTGCAAACAAAAGTAATTAAAACATCTGATTGGATGATAAAGTAGGATTTTAACTTTATTTAAGATTTTCCCGATTTCATTAATTTGTGTAGAAGTAACTGATTTATAACCAGTGCCTATCAAATTACTGGCATTGCAAAAATTGTGGCTTTAACCCATTACCCGACAAAGAATAAGTTAGTTTCAGCTATGTTATGAGAGTGTTAGCAGAAAAATACTTCATTGATTATAAAAAATAAGTAATATTGCATCCGATTAATATAAACTCTTATAAATCAATATGAAAACACAATCTTTTAAATCATTACCAATCTTAGGCTTGGCAGCCATCGCAATAGTAGGATGTAATGGTTTCTCCAAGATGCTTAAAGATGCCAATCTGGTTAAGTATTCTGTAACTCCGAACCCTTTACAGGACAATGGCGATAGCGTAGCTGTTAATATTACGGCACACTATCCCGCTAAATTCTTCGCTAAGAAAGCGGCGGTAACGGTTACTCCTACCTTGAAAATGTCGGACGGCAGTACCGTGGCTCTTAAATCTATCAACCTGGTTGGTGAAAATGCTAAAGGGGAAGGACAAAAAGTTCATTATGATCAGGGAGGCAGCGTAAACTATACTACCAAGGTGGCTTTTTCAAATCCTATGAAAATGGACGAGCTGGATATAAATGCTACCCTTACCAATAATAATAAGCAATTTCCTTCCATGAAAATTGCAGATGGAACCATCGCAACCGCTTTGTTAATCCAAAATGATGATAAGGTAATTGCCGCGAAAGATAATTTCCAAAAAACAATTACGGAACGTGATACAACCCGTATTTTCTACGTGATAAGTCAAAGCAACGTTCGCCCCGCTCAAATGAGCAGCGAAGAAATGAAAAAGTTTAAAGAGTTTGTGGACATGGGAACCCGTGACGGTTATACCTGGGACGGCATTAGGGTAGATGCATACGCTTCTCCTGACGGCGAAACCGAATTTAACGCCCACCTTGCCGACGACCGCGCAAAGACCGCTATTAAGGCTGTAAGGGAAATGTTTAAAGACATGAAAATAGAAGTGGAAAAGACAGACGAAAAAGGCAAAATGAGAAAAGAAAGAATGCCTGTTGACTCCAAACTTTCACAGGAAGACTTTTATAAAGTGGCCCAGACAGGCATGGACTGGATTGGTTTCCAAACCTTGGTTCAAAACTCCAATATTAAAGGCAAGGAGCTTATTCTCGGCGTACTGTCTATGTATACTGACCACGACCAACGTATGAAACAAATTAAGGGAATGGCTCAAACATACACGGAGCTTGCTGACGATATTCTTCCAAAATTGCGCAGGGCAATTATTATTTTAGATGCTGAAAAGAAAAGCCGTTCCGATGCGCAAATCAGTGCACTTGCCATATCGCATCCCGACAGCCTTTCGGTTGAAGAATTGCTTTATGCAGGAACCCTTACAACCGACATGAACCAAAAATTGAGCATCTACAAAGCGGCTGAAAAAAATTATCCTAACGATTGGAGATGCGCTAACAACGCAGGTTATGCTGAAATGATGCTTAACAAAGCATCGGATGCTGCAGGTGATTTTGCACAAGCTGACCATCTCTCTCCTAACAACCCTGTGGTTCAAAATAACCTCGGAGTAGTTGCTCGTTGGAAGGGCGACCGCGCAGGAGCTATGAGCTATTATGCCAAAGCTACCGGAGCAGGACCAGAAGTAGCTTATAACATGGGCTTGGTAGATATTCAAACAGGTCACTATGCTGATGCTGTAACACAAACAAGCGGATACAATACTTTTAACTCCGCTCTTGCAAAGGTGTTGAACAGTGATCCGAACGGGGCTAAAACAACCTTGGACGCTTCCAACGATCAAAGCGCTATGGCATCTTATTTAAGGGCTATCATCTGCGCCCGCACAAGCGACAAAGACGGAATGATAACCAACCTGAAAGCAGCTATCAACAAAGATGCTTCTCTCGCACAGACAGCTAAAACAGATTGCGAATTCCTCAAATACAAAGACGATACAGACTTTAAAGCCGCTATTCAATAAAAGTATAGCGCATTTATAATACAAAAACCCCGACCAGAAAGGTTGGGGTTTTTAATTTTACACTGTTTAGGTTTTATTTTATTTCCTCACGAATGGCAATTGTCATTCGGGGAGAAGAATCTCATTTCTGAATCAGTAATTTTCCTTCTCCTAATAAGCTGCCATCTTCTTCAACAACCCTGTAAAGGTAAATTCCGTTGGGTTGATTGCTAATGTCCACTGTATTGTCACCCTGAGTCCCGCCTAAGGCTGGACGAATGGTCTCAGTTAGTATTTGTTCACCAAATACATTATACACTTGAATAATGGATAGAGATTCTTCTCCCGCCTGAGGCAGGACAGAATGACAAATGAGTGTGAAACTTCCATTATTCGGATTAGGATAAACATTTATTATCCCTTCAGTTGCAGATAGTTCATTAATTGAATTAGTAATAGCGGTACTCTTAAAGCTAAAAATAACTCCATCGCTGTCTTTTCCTCCCTCTGATGTCATGCCATAAAATTTTTTCCCCGAAAAGGTTAATGAACCCCAAGCCGATTTACCGCTGATAGTGTCATTGAAATTATAAAGGTTTTTATATCCGCTGCCGTTTGAATTTATAGCAAAAATGCATCCATAATCATTAGCCCCTCCATTGTAAGTCATTCCATACAAAACACTGCCCCAAGGTGTTAAGGAGCCGAAAGGCCATCCACCGTTTTTGCCACCGAAACTAAATAAGTTGGTATATCCGCTGCCACTGGTATCGATAGAAAAAATACAGCCGCTATCGTTTGCGCCTCCCAAAAGTGTCATCCCATATAATGTGTTATCTAAAAGTGTCAATGCTCCCCAGGGGTTTTCCCCACTTGCCCCACTAAAATCATGCAAGTCTTTATAGTTAGCGCCTCCGGTATCAATGGAGAAAATACAACCATGAATATAGAATGCCCCCCCATTTACTGTCATCCCGTATAATTTGCTTCCCGAAAGGGTTAAGGAACTTTCCGGAAAGCGGCCGTTTGTGCCGGTAAAATCGAGCAGGTCCTTATACCTGCTGCCATCTGTATCTATGGCGAAAACACATCCGCTGTCGGCCGGGCCACCAGATCCGCCGACATGTGTCATTCCGTATAACCTATTTCCTGAAAGGGTTAATGAGCCGAAAGGCTGTGAACCATTTAAGCCATTGAAAGCAAGCAGCACTTTAAAATTATGTCCGTTCGTATCTATGGAGAAAATATTACCAAATGTTACGCCCGCTCCGCTTGTCATACCATATAACTTGTTTCCCGAAAATACCAGGCTACCATAGGGTTCCACACCGTTTCCGCCACTAAAATCGAGTATATCCTTATAATCATTTCCATTGGTATCTATGGAAAAAATACAGCCGCTGTCTTTTGCCCCTCCGGCTTCTGTCATGCCATATAATACGTTATTTACCAGTGTTAATGACCCTCTCGGATCAGCACCGCTTGTGTCATTGAAATTGTGCAGGACCGTGTATTGAGCGCGGACTGTTACTATTCCTAAAAAAAGCAGGGAACAAAATAAAAAGCAGATTTTTTTCATCCTGTAAAAGTAGTAAATCGATTATATTGCAAATGCTACGCAATTACCCCACACATGTGCATCGGCTAAAATAGGTTATACATACTATTAAAGTGTCTGAATATCAAATAATATAGTATCATTTTAGCAAGTCTAGATAAGTTCAATTGGTGACATAATAATTCATAATTCATAACTCATAACTATTTTTACTACCTTTGCACCCCTAAAAAATAAAAATGGCTAGTACACAAGACATAGGAGTCGGTTCTATTATACGTTTTAACGGCGAATTATGTGCTATTCTGGAATTTCAACATCGCACACCGGGTAACCTCAGGGCTTTTTACCAAGCCAAGATGCGTAACCTCAAAAGTGGCAAATTAGTTGAATATAGGTTCCGTTCGGGCGAACAGGTGGAAGTGGCAAGGGTTGAATTCAGAAACCTGCAATATATATATCACGAAGCAGATTTTGTAGTGTGCATGGATAATGAAACCTACGAGCAAATCCATGTTCCGGCAGTACTTTTCGGGCAGGGACAAAAGTTTTTGAAAGAAGGAATGGAAGTAAAAGTTGCTTTTGAAAGCGATGTTCCTATTTTGGCAGAACCTCCGACCTTTGTTGAGCTGGTGGTAACCTATGCAGAACCCGGCGAAAGAGGCAACACAGCAACTAATGTTTTTAAAACAGCTAAGGTTGAAACAGGCAGTGAGGTTAATGTTCCTTTGTTTGTAAATACCGGCGACAAAATAAAAATTGACACCCGCACAGGCGAATACTGCGAAAGGGTAAAATAATACTATAAATCAATCAAATACCAATGGCAAACCACAAATCAGCTATTAAAAGGACAAGGGCTAACGAAACTAAAAGACTACGCAACCGCTACCAGGCTAAAACTGTCCGCACCCTGATAAAGAAGGAAAGCGAAGCTAAAGGCTCAGCTCCAAAGGACCTTACCAAACTGCTTTCATCCATTGACAAGCTTGCCAAGAAAAACATTTTTCATAAAAACAAGGCTTCCAACCTCAAGTCGAAGCTGATGAAAAGAGCCAACAAGGCTAAGGCTGCCGCCAAGTAAACAATCTCTTTTCTTAATATTTCAATTACCCGTCTGTTGGGCAGACTTATTTTTTTATTAAATTTGTCGGGGCAAAGATTCATTTAGACGATGAAAGAGGTAACGCTTAAAATACCAGATAAGAATTTTCCTTTTTTTATGGAGCTCATAAAAAAGCTGGGCTTTATTGAAATGGAGAGTAAAGACATTGATGTGCCGGAACATCACAAAAAAATTATAGATAAACGGCTAAAAGCGCTTAAAAAAGAAGACCTGCTTGACTGGAATAAAGTGAAAGACGACTTTAACATGGATTGATGCTTTGGTCTGTTGATATTACTCCCGAAGCAAAGGCGGATATTCAGAAGGGTATTCATTGGTATAATGGAAAGCAAAAAGGTCTTGGCAAGCGTTTTCATAAAGAAGTCAAAAATTGCATAGACCGTATAGGAAAAAATCCTTTTTATGGTATCAGGTACAACCAAATGAGGTGTGTATTAGTGCATAAATTTCCATATTTGATACATTTTATGGTTGAAGAATCAGAAAAGAAGATAATAATTCTTGGTGTTCTACATACAAGTTTAAACCCTGAGGAAAATTGGTTTCTTTAAGGAATCAATTAAAACATAACTTCTAACCTGAAACCGAACTTACCTACCAATCCCCTAATTTAGCGTAGCTTTGCACCCCGATTGAATACTCAATGCCCGTTTTTCAATATCGATTTTGAAAACTAAAACGCTGAAAAAAAATAAAGTAAATGTTGTTACCCTCGGTTGCTCCAAAAATTTGGTCGATTCGGAGGTTTTGATGACTCAGCTGAAAGCAAACAATTACAGTGTGGAGCATGAGTCTGAAAAAGAGGATGCATCCATTGTAATTATTAATACCTGCGGGTTTATTGATAATGCGAGGCAGGAAAGTATAGACACTATTTTGCAATATGTGGATGCCAAACAGCATGGAAGGGTGGATAAGGTTTATGTTACAGGTTGCCTCAGCCAGCGTTACAGGCCCGAACTGGAAAAACAAATCCCGGAAGTAGACGGATATTTTGGCACACAAGACCTGCCCCGCCTGCTGAAAACGTTGAAAGCCGATTACAAGCATGAATTGGTCGGAGAGCGCTTGCTCACAACTCCACATCACTATGCCTATCTTAAAATTTCGGAAGGCTGCGACCGTAAATGCTCGTTTTGCGCTATACCTTTGATGAGGGGTAACCATGTTTCTGTTCCCGCCGAGCAATTGGTTTTGCAGGCAAAAAACCTGGTGAAAAAAGGAGTGAAAGAAATAATGCTTATTGCGCAAGACCTTACTTTTTACGGGCTGGATATTTACGGTAAAAGAAATCTTTCGGAGTTGCTTTATAAATTAAGCGATGTGGAAGGATTGGAATGGATTCGCCTGCATTACGCCTTCCCAAGCGGTTTTCCGATGGATGCCATTGACGCCATAAAAAACTGTTCCAACATCTGCAACTATCTGGACATGCCTTTGCAACATGCCTCCGGCAATATGCTTAAAGCTATGCGCAGGGGCATCACTAAAGAAAAGTCAACAACGCTGGTGGAAACCATACGTGAAAAAGTTCCGGAGATTGCCATACGCACTACCTTTTTGGTGGGATACCCGGGAGAAACAGAAAAAGATTTTGAAGAGCTTATGCAATGGACAGAAGCGATGCGCTTTGACCGCATGGGGGCTTTCACCTATTCGCATGAAGAAAATACCCATGCCTATAATTTTAATGATGATGTTCCCGAAGAGGTAAAAAAAGAACGTGCCGGCATGTTGATGGAAACGCAACGCAAAATATCGCATAAGCTAAACTCCGAAAAAGTAGGAAAAAAATTAAAAGTGCTTATCGACCGCAAGGAAGGTGGTTATTTTATAGGACGTACCGAACATGATTCCCCGGAGGTAGATAACGAAGTATTGGTGAAAGCAGATGAGAACACCTATCTTCGCGTCGGAGATTTTGCAACCATAAAAATTACATCCGGCGAGGATTATGATCTTTACGGGAAGCCGGTTATGAAGGTATGAGTTTTAAAAAGACCAATATTTCGTATAAAGAAACAGGGATGTTTTCAAAAGCCCTTACCAGTTATTTGGAAGGGGCTCCCAACCTGAAATCCTTTTATGAATATTCGCCTTCTATGGCTGCTTTTGGCGAGGCTTTGAAGAACGTGGGAAAGTATGAATATCCGCGCAAACTGTTGGCTACTTCTCTTAAAGAGTGTTACAACAGGAACATCCCGGGAATGGCTTCAGATGCTACTCTCAATAATATTAAAAAGCTGGAAGAGAAAAACTGTTTTACAGTTACTACAGGGCACCAGTTGTGCCTCTTTACAGGTCCTCTCTATTTTGTTTTTAAAATAATTACCGTCATAAACCTGGCAGAAAGACTGAACAAGGAATATCCCGCCAGTCACTTTGTACCCGTTTACTGGATGGCAAGTGAAGACCATGATTTTGCAGAAATAAATCACGCGAATTTGTTTGGCAAAAAAGTGGAATGGAATGTGAAGGATACTGGAGGCCCGGTGGGAAGGCTGCCGCTCACTTCACTTTCCTCGGTCATGGAAGATTTGTTTGCTGTAATGGGCGACGGTGAAAACAGCAAAGAATTAAAGCAACTTATTTCAGATTCATATAATGGCGCAGAAACTTTGTCACAGGCAACTTTTTCTTTTGTAAATGCATTGTTTGGAAAATACGGATTGGTTATTTTAGAGCCTGATAATTCAGAGCTGAAGAAAGTATTTTCACCCATAATTACGGATGAGATAATAAATGGAAATTCATTCAGGCTTGTCAGCGAAGCGAATAAAAAGCTTGTTGAATCTGGGGTTGAGCCGCAAGTCAACCCTCGTGAAATAAATTTATTTTATATAGATGAACATGGGCGCAACCGTATAGAAAAGAATGACGGCAAGTTCAACGTGTTGAATACAGAGATGATATTCAACGTAACCGAAATAACGGAATTAGTAAAAATTTTGCCGCAAAATTTCAGCCCGAATGTACTGCTGCGCCCGGTTTACCAGCAAAGTATTTTGCCCAATGTTGCCTATGTTGGCGGACCGGCTGAGATATCTTACTGGTTGCAACTGAAAAGTGTTTTTACGCATTATAAAATTCCTTTTCCTGTTCTTATGCCGAGGAATTCTGCCCTTATCATAAATAATCCTCTCGCTCAAAAAATGAGTAAGCTGAATATTACTGTAAAAGATTTATTCAAAGATACGGAGAGCCTTATTAAAGAAGTCATTACAAGAAGTGACGGTCTCCCTGATTTTGAAAAGGAAGGCGCTAAATTGAAAGAGATTTATGCATCATTAGGCAAAAAAGTAAATGAACTTGATCCTACGCTGGTACCCTTTACCCAAGCTGAATTACAAAAGCAGCTTAATGGATTAAAAACCCTCGAGACTAAACTTATGCGGGTGAAGAAACAGAAGGAAGAAACCTCGGTAATGAAAATACGTAAGCTGAAAGAGTTTTTGTTTCCCGGCGGGGGCTTGCAGGAAAGAACCGAAAACTTTATCCCGTTTTATCTACAGCAAGGACCAACATTTTTCGATTCATTGAAAGAAAATTTCGACCCGTTTGAGTTTTCGGTGCAGGTGCTTACGGAAGTATAATTGAATCCTGGGAATGGGGTAAAGCTCAGTTTTTAAGCCCGACAGTCAAATTACCTATTTAACCAAACTTATACTTCCAATGTAGGAATGCTGTTTGTTTTTATAATCGGTTGCCAGTATTTTATATACATAAATATCCTGCTGGCAAACTGTTCCGCCTTTATAGGTTCCATCCCATCCCTTATTTATAGTGGTACTATGGAAAAGTTGTTGGCCCCAGCGATCGAAAATGTACATTTCAAAATTTTTCACATAGTCTCCCTTCGCCATGAATACATCATTTGTGCCATCTCCATTAGGGCTAAAAGCATCAGGAATGTAGAGGGTAAAAAGAGGGTCAATCACTAAACAGTTAATGGCAGTATCAGCACATCCGTTTACATCGGTTACCACCAATCTGGTACAGTAAGTTCCAGTATCCTGGTATGTATGGCTGGGGTTTTGCTGGGTACTTGTTGAATCAGACAGGTCTCCAAAGGTCCACCACCATTGCACAAGTTGATGAGGGCCGGTGCTGTTGTCTGTAAATTGTACAGTGGGAGAAATAATGGTAATGGGCTGTGGAGAATATGAAAAGGTTGCAGTGGGAGAAGGAAACACGGTAATCATGTTTATTTTATTCAGCGTGAGGCTGCATCCGTCGGCAGGTATAGTAACAGTAAGACCCACTGAATAAACTCCCCCGGTTTGATAGCAATAAACAGGATTTCGGGCAGATGAGCTATCCCCGTTTCCAAAAGTCCATACATACGATGTATTGACGGCTGTGTTTACCGGGGTTAAATTGTTGAACTGAACGCAAAGAGGCGAACATCCCTGTGTGATGTCGGAGGAAAAAGCTATGCTAGACTGCGAGGCTTGTGCAACTGTAGCGACTGCAGGAACCGCACATCCGGTTTCATCAGTAACAGTTACCGTGTACGTGCCTGCGCTCAAGTCGTTGGCGGTAGAGCCATTTTGTCCGCCGGGACTCCATACATAATGATAGGGTGTTGTTCCTCCGCTTGCATTAACCGTTGCGCTGCCCGTAGTGCCTCCATTACAAAATACGGGTGTGCTTGAGGTGGTTGTTGTAATTGAGCTGCCCTGTGTAATAATCCCGGCAGCAGTTTGAGTGCAACCGGTATTATCAGTAACAGTTACTGTATAAGTGCCTGCGTTTAACCCCGAGATAGAAGAGGTTGTTTGCCCGCCCGGATTCCATGAATAAGTATAAGGGGTTGTCCCGCCTGTAGCAGTTGCCGAGGCACTGCCTGCTACTCCGCATGCGGCATTAACCACATTAACGGAAGCGCTGATTAAGGCCGCGGGGGCCGTTATGGTAGCGGAGGCTGTTGCGGTACAACCGCTATTATCTGTGGCTGTTATCGTATAAGTACCTGCATTCATTCCTGTGGCAGTAGAGGTTGTTTGCCCACCCGGGTTCCAGGAATAGGTATAAGGCGTTGTTCCTCCTGCAGCTGTTGCGGTAGCGTGGCCCGGTGCTCCGCATGTGACATTAACCACAGCAGTCGAAACATTGATTGCCGGTGGAGATGTTATGGTAGTAGATGCCGTAGCGCTGCAATTATTATTATCTGTCACAGTTACCGTATAAGTGCCTGTACTTATCCCCGTGGCATTAGAGGTTCTTTGTCCGCCCGGATTCCATGAATAAGTATAAGGGGAAGTTCCGCCTGTAACTGTTGCCGTGGCGCCTGTTTGTCCACATGAGACATTGCTTACGCTGGCAGAGGGTGTGAGTGCCGCCGGAGCAGTTATGGTAGCAGATGCAATTGCGGTACAACTATTATGATCGGTAACAGTTATCGTATAAGTTCCTGCCGATAGCCCGGAGGCTGTACTGGTGGCGCCTCCTGCAGGAGACCAGGAATAGGTGTATGGTGTTGCTCCTCCGCTTGGTGTTTCCGCTGCAGAGCCGCTGTTCGTTCCATTGCATAATATGTTTGTGACGGTCGGAGCATTTGCTGTAAGGGAGTTAGCCGCCTGGGTAATGGTTACCGATGCTGTTGCTGAACCACATTGATTGGATACGGTTACGGTGTAAGTTCCTGCGTTTAGCCCTGTAGCTGTGCTATTAGTTCCTCCTGTGGGAGACCATGAATAACCATATGGTGTTGTTCCCGCGACCGGAGTTTCCGTTGCAGTACCACCGGTTCCGCAAGATGGGCTTGTGCTTGTAGGAGCACCCGTTGTGACAGAAGTAGGTGCAGAAATGGTTACTGATGCTGTAGCTGAAGGGTCTCCGCAATTATCCCTTACTGTTACGGTGTAGGTTCCTGCGGTTAATCCTGTGCCTGAACTGGTAGTACCTCCTGCAGGAGACCATGAATAGGTATAAGGTGTTGTTCCTCCGCTTGGGCTTTCTGTTGCGGAGCCCGGAGCTCCGGCGCATGTTACGTTATGGCCTATAGGAGCTTGTGCTACAAGAGCCGCAGGCCCGGTGATGGTTACGGTGGTTGTTGACGGACCACAAAGGTCTGCCACGCTTACCGTATACGTTCCTTCCGATAAGCCCGAGGCGCTACTGCCGGAGCCTCCTGTGGGAGACCAGGAATAAGTATAGGGTGTTGATGAGCCCCCACTTGCTGATACACTAGCTGTGCCGTTGGTGCTTGAATAGCAAGTTACTGCCGAACCGCTGACACTATTTATCGTTGGTGCAGCTCCTACAGGTGTATTATATTGTATAGTAACACTGCCGTTAGAACTTGCTGTCCCGTTTCCTATAATTGTTGCTGTGGTGCCATTAAAATAGGAACCTCCACCTCCACCGCCCCATCCTTCCATAATACTGCAACTAGTATTTGCTCCTTTGCCACCGCCGCCGCCATTATATCCGCCTCCACCGCCGCCGCCATTGTATCCACCCCCGGCTCCGCCTCCAAAACCACCACGGGCACCCGTATCATCGGTAGTACCGGAGTGACCGTCAGCATTCCAATATGCCCCCCCATACCCGGGGTTGACTGCGGAAAGAGGATAAATGCCGTAGCCTGGATATTGAAACTCCGAAAAGCCACACTGGCAACCGTTCGGGCTGCCTACCTCGATTCCGTTCTCTCCCCAGCCTGCTCCTCCGCATCCGGGACCTCCATCTGAGGATGATGCAACGGTAACGCTACATGTGGATGCTGTTGTGGCTCCAGCTAGTCCTCCACTATTAGCCCCTCCGCCTGTGCCACCAGCAGCGGAACCACTGCTATTTGTGGCAGCTTCAAGAGCTGCCGCGGAAGTATTAGCTGTTTGCCCATTTGCACCGTTTAGTGTTACGGGGCCTGGATTTACAGCTCCTGCACCACCACCACCACCAGCAACTACATATAAGGTACCCGTGGTTCCATCCCATACAAAGCTACCACCACCACCACCACCACCGCAGTTGGAGACTTGGCCAAAACTGAGAGGGGATTCTCCCTGTCCGGCTACAATGATGTCTAATACATCACCGGGGGTGACGGTAAGGACGCCACCAATTTTGGCTGCAACACCTCCCTGATTATAATAAGTATTTGCTCCCGAGCCACCTACTGCTGTAATTGTAAGTGTAGTAACACAGGGCGGCACTTGCCAAGTCTGGATTGTTCCAGCATAATAATGAGCTGCACCAACCCATGTGAAGGGCACGGTGGTTATAGCTACGTTTACAGTTTGCCCTTTACAAATGCTAACCAATAAAAGAACAGGTAATAAAATTACATACGCTGATTGCGATTGCAGGGATGATAATATTTTTTTAAGGGGCATCATTTATTTTAAATAAAGTAAAATAATAATTTAAAAAGACTACAAAGGTAAGAGAAAATTTTATCATTTTGTATGACAAAATTTATAGATCATACGAAAAAAATAGAAGAGGTAGTCTGTATGAATGGAATGAGGCTATGCATAGCAAAAAACTTTTACTTGGTTAAATAAAAAAACCGGAATGGTTTTACCCATTCCGGTCGTTGTGTATAGTAAGGAGACCTGGTTAAAAGAAATTCCTTACATCTACAGGGTTATTGCATTTTCACTACCTTCTTCTCACTTACAAGGTTGCCATCTTTATCAAGGATGCGTATTAAATAAACACCGTTTGCCTGGTTGATATTTAACTGCATGGTCTCATTAGTGCTCGTAGTGCTGCTAATCTTCCTGCCGGTGTAATCATACATTTCAAGTATCATACCTGTTTGTAAGCCGGAGAGTGTGAACTGACCGGTAGTAGGGTTAGGATACAGATTGATATTTTCAACCGCCGGGATAGGTGCTTCTTCTTTATAAGTAGCAGTTACAGGTTGAGAACATGTCACAGCAACGCTAAGGTTATTATAACAGCCATTGGCATCTTTCACCTGCACCACATAGCTGCGGGCTGAAAGACCGGAAGCGCTATCCGTAGTACTCACATCAGGAGTCCAGGTATACCGGTATGGAAGGGTACCTCCCGTTGCTCCAATGCTGGCGCTACCTGTTGCCGTACCACATGCAGGACGACTCAGGCTTGACAAGCTGTCAAACAGAACAGTCGGTTGAGTAACTGCCACCGATGAGCTCGCTGAGTTGGAACAATTATCCGTAACAGTGATAGTGTAGGTCCCTGCTGAAAGCCCACTGACTGTGGAAGTAGAACTACTCACAGGACTCCAGGAATAGATATAAGGAGAAGAGCCTCCGCTTATGGCTACCTTGGTCTTACCGTTGGAACCTCCAAAGCAGCTTATACCCGTTTCAGTAGCTGTGAGTACCATACTTCCAGGTTGAGTGATGTTTACCGATGCCGTAACACTGCATGAACCATCATTTACCGTTACCGTATAGGTTCCTGCTGAAAGTCCGTTAGCAGTA
>Ga0206873_1065_pt1 | contig 33599 bp, 23 predicted proteins | sample Alteio_BWOrgCont_11_FD_152631 | JGI IMG/M metagenome (GOLD analysis project Ga0206873, IMG submission 152631) | Enriched cells from forest soil in Barre Woods Harvard Forest LTER site, Petersham, Massachusetts, United States -... | ecosystem: Environmental > Terrestrial > Soil > Temperate forest >...
AAACGTGTGTCATGGAATATTTCGCAAGCTACGAATCGCGAGGCGCGAATTCCGTCTATTTCACTGGAGCGAACTCCAAAATACTTGATTAGCGAAACGCTTGTGCAACTGCATCGCTATTTCTATCGGCATCTTGGCCCCTTCGCGGCGGGCGGAGACGCTTTTTACTGAATTTGGAATGTTTCATGACTAGTACTAAAGTACTTTGCTCATAAGGCACACAAATCAAGAATTGCCTAAACAGATACTTTTAGCCCTTCCATAAACACCGTACAACTGTACACGACCATTGGGGTCAAATAATTCTAGTGTCCGGGCCTGGGTTCAGCTCCGTTTCATTTCTCCATCTCTGACGCCCCGTCAGCCCGAAAAAGGATAGCCGAGATGTTTAACGATTTTCGATTTAGTGGGGGACGTGTGTCTCGCGTTATTGGAATTTCTGCATTGACCGCTATTCTGTTCGTGGCTGGTTGCAGTTCTAGCCCCAAAAAGCCGGCTGTTGGTGTCGCGATAACGCCAGCCGGCCCTGTGACACTGGAACAAGGCGGAACGGCGTCGCTTACCGCGGCGGTGACCAACGATACCGCCAGCGCGGGTGTGACCTGGTCGCTTTCGGGGGCTGGCTCGCTAACCGGAAATACAACCACAGCGGTCACCTATAACGCGCCGGTCAGCGTCACTGCGGCGAGCGCTGCGACTGTCACGGCCACTTCAGTCGCCAATTCGAATAAGACCGCAACGTTCACCGTTAATTTGGTCCCTCCCCCGGCGATCACGCCGGCTACGCTCCCAGGCGGCAACGTTGGCACGCCCTATAATCAAACTGCATCCGTAACTGGTGGCATCGCTCCCTACACTTTGAGCATCACCGGAACACAGATAACCGGAGTAACTTTCACCGCAGGCGCGACATCCGCGACACTCTCCGGAATTCCCACAGCTGCTGCCACTTATAGTTTTACCGTAAAGGTGACCGATTCCGGCAGCCCGGCGCAATCCACAAGCATGCCCTACAGCGTTGTGATCGGCGCACAGCTGCCCTTGAGTATTACCACCACTTCGCTGCCCGGCGGCACTTTAAACTCGGTTTATGGTCCAGTTTCAATTAATGCGACTGGCGGCTTCGCTCCCTACTCGTTTGGGGCCACCGGGCTGCCTGCGGGAATGAATCTCAGCAGCGGCGGCAGCCTTACCGGGACACCCACGGCAGCGGGAAGTTTCTCCGTAACCATCACGGTCACGGATTCAGAGACCCCTACGGTTGGCACAGCTAACGTGACCCTGCCACTGACGATCACGGCGCCGGCATTGGTCTTATCGCCGGGTACAGGGAGTTTGCCCAACGCCACTCAAAACGCAGCTTACACTACGTCCTTTACACCATCGGGCGGCGTTGGTCCCTTTACCATCGCTATGGATGGCACCTCAGCTGCGCTACCCACCGGGTTGAATTTCAACGGGACTACGGCGTCGACTGCGGCCGCCACCATCACCGGCACGCCAACGGTTCTCGGTACTACCTCCGGCATTATCGTGGATGTGACTGATTCCGAGGCCCCTGCCGTAACCACGAAAGTCACTTACTCGCTCACGGTTGTAGTGCCATGCGGCTCCGGCAGCGAATCGCTTTTGAGCGGCCAGTATGCCTTCGTTCTGAGCGGCTTCGACGGCAGCGGTAATGTGGCCCTGATCGGCGGCGTGCTTACCGCAAGTGGGGCGAGCGGAAGTTCGAATCTGACGGCTGGCGTGGTGGACATGAATCTCAGCGGAGGCGTGCAGACAAATCTCGCGATTGCCTCCGGCTCAAATTACACGGTCGGTTCGGATGGCCGAGGTTGCATGGCCATCACTACCACGGCAGGAACTCAAAACTATCGCTTCTCGCTGGGCGCTTCCGGCAACGGGCACATGATTGATTTCGATGTGGCCGGTCCCTTCACATCCGGCGTGTTGCGCAAGCAGACTGCCTCGGCCTTCTCCACCGCGCAAATCAGCGGCAACTACGCCTTCGGCGTGTCATCTGCTCAAGACAGCACGTTCGGCGGCGGTAAGCTCGCCGCCATGGGCGTGCTGAATCTTAACGGCGGCTCGGTCACGACTACTGGATCGGCGGTGGATTACAATTATTACAACGCAACGGCGAGCACGGTCACGTTGGATGGCGTTTCCGGCGCCACGGCGTGGCCGGCATCGTCCGAAACCGTCAACAGTGGCGGCTCCTACACCATCAGCGGGACCAATGGCCGCGGTACTCTGGCGTTTACCCTCAGCGACGGATCAGTAATCGATGCTGATATTTACGTGGTGACGTCGAACGAGTTCATTATGATTTGCAGCGGTACGCGCTCGTCGACGGTACCAATGTTCGCCGGCAAAGCTTTCAAGCAGTCCGGCGGGCCATACTCGAGCTCCTCGCCGACTGGCAAGAGTGTGCTTTACGATTCAAGCGTCAGCAGTAATGGCGGTACACCCAATAGTAGTGTGTCGATTGGCATAGTCACCTTCCTGGGAGCCCCCAACTTCAGCTTCGCGGGCTATAACAATGGCGGGGGCAGTATCTCAACTCCATCGAACAACAACGCCTCCGGCACCTATGGCGTAGCCTCCAATGGACGGGTGACCCTAACAGTCAGCGGAGGAGGCGGAGGCGGCAACCAACTCCCCGCATTTTATCTATACGGTCCGAGTAGCGCTTTCGCTGTCTTTACGGGTACCGGCGCGGATGAAGGCATAATGGAATCGCAAACCGCGACTTCCGCCGCGAACGGAACCTACGCCACCGGTAGTATTGACCCACAGACGGCGGGCGTATCGGACAATGTGGGCGGTGTCACTTTGACCAGCGGCAGTGCAACCTCCACGGACGATAACAACTCCCAGGGTACTCTCTCTCCGAATAACGCGGGCACAAGCACGTACTCGGTCGATTCGACTGGCGTGTTCTTCCTTCCCGCTTCGTGCACGCCAGGTGCAACCACGGGGACAATCTGCGAAAAGATCGGCACCATTGTGACAGGATCGAAGATTGTCGTGATGAATGCCAACCCAAGCGGTGCTGGTGGAACCAGCAACCCAGCCCTAAAGATCCTGGACCAGTAGGCTTCGCTCCAGCATTTGCGAAACACTGCGTCTCAAACTCAAACGAATCGAAAGGGCCGGCCCCGTACCAGGGGCCGGCCCTTTCCACTTTTGTGTGGACAGGAACAAGATGCCAATGTAAAAGCGTGGCAGCCAACATAGGACTCGAATGCAGGCCGTTGGCACTCTGTTATGGCCATTCTTCGCAAGGTTCCGCCGGGGCGGAGAGTTTGCATAATGGGAGGATGAAATGAAACTCGGGATGCGTGCAGGCATAGCTTTGGGTGCACTGTGGATGGCCGTGGTTGTGTGGCAAACCGGCGCATGGGCGCAGGAAAAAGGCGGCGAAAATGAAACCGGCCCCTACGATGTCGTGACGGGCTGGCCAAAACCGCTGGGGCACCCTGGATGGACCTGGGGATCGCAAGGCGGCGTTTTCGCCGAGAATCCCAATCGCATCATCCTGCTTCAGCGGGGAGAGCTGCCGGTCCCTGAGAAGGCACCCGAAGGCTACACGGGCGGATACGGGGCGTTTGGCACGCCCGCGACCCAGGGCAAGCCGCGGCTCGAGCACTGCATTTTGATTGTCGATGCGGATGGCACGCTGATCGAGGACTGGACACAGTGGGACCACCTGTTCGCCGGCGGGCGCGGGCCGCACAAGGTGCGGATCAGCCCTTACGATCCGGAAAAGCACGTGTGGATCGTTGACGACGAAGTGGACCAAATCTTCGAATTCACGCACGACGGCAAGCAACTCGTTTTGACGCTGGGCGAGCACGGCGTTCGGGGCTCGGACGACAAACATTTCGCGCGCCCCACGGACATCGCATGGCTTCCCGACGGAACGTTTTTCATTACCGACGGCTATGTGAATACGCGCGTGGTGAAATTCGACAAGGATGGGAAATATCTGATGACCTGGGGCACGAAAGGTTCCGCGCCCGGGCAGTTCAACCTGCCGCATTCCATCGCCATTGACGCGAAACGCCGGCTCTACGTCGCGGACCGCTCCAACAGCCGCATCCAGATTTTCGACGAGAACGGAAAGTACCTCGACGAGTGGGACAACATTCGTTCCCCGTATGACATCATGATGACCACCGACCAGTACTTATGGGTTTCCGACGGCGTCAACAACAAATTTCTGAAATACGATTTGAACGGAAAATTGCTTTATTCCTGGGGAACGTACGGTTCGTTTCCAGGCCAGTTCTGGGGCGTTCATCAGTTTTCGGTTGATTCGGCTGGAAACGTGTATGGGGCTGAAACATTCGGGGGGAGGACGCAAAAATTCCGCCCCAAGAAGGGCGCCGATCCGGCAACTCTGATCGGCCAGCCGGGCAAGGTTCCCGTGTCTTGATTTATCTCAGCTTGATCGCCATTGCGTGAACATGCTGGGTTTCTTCTGGAATCTGAATGGATGGAACAGGCTTGCGCTCCCGGTGAATGCTGGAGACCGTGAGTCCCATCATCCGGAGCCGATAGTTTTCCAGCTTCTTCTCAAACTGTTCTTCACCCATGCGGTAGCGCACGACCGAGGACATCACGCAGGTATAATTGCGCTGGGGATTCCCGGCTGCTTTGTAGATCGTTTCACAGAGGCTGATCGGTAGCACGTCACCTGAGAGAACCATCTGGCGAATTTTTTGGATCCCGCGATACTCCGGCTCGCTTGCCTGTTCTTCCGCGCGCAGACCGCTGAGAAAAATCTCAATTTCTTCCGCCCACACGTACGTGTCGGATTCGTTTTCGAGCAGGAGCGAGAGCGAAACCATGCCATCGAGTCGAGTGAAACCGATCTGGGGACGGAAGCCACTCGTTCCATCCATCGCATCCCGGCCATTCCTCCGGCGCCAGATGCGCACCATGACGTAACCCAAGGCAATAACAAAGACGACTAGGAAAAATGCGCGCACGATAATCATGAACCCCGAGCCCCCCAGGCCGAATGCAAGAAGACAAGCAGTGCCGGTTCGCAAAAGCGAACCACACTAAAATTTACGATTCCATAAGATTTATATATGTTGCCTTTAGGCTTGTAAACAAAGACTAATCCGCCTGTATCCAGCTTGATAAGGGCACACCGCCACCAGCCAATTCGGATGTTTTCGTGGCTGGATCTCTTTCGACTAAATCTTTTGAAATCAATTGTTTGTATGGCACATCGGGTTGTCGGGCGAACTTCGCCAAAGAAAATATTTGCGCTCTTTATGTGTTCCTGATGAAATTTAATGTATTTACTTATGCCGCGAATCCGGGAGAGAGCTTTCGAAAGGGCCGAATCTTGTTTCAAGCGGAAAGCGCGGAGATACCTGAGGCATCCCGATCGTTCCAGCCTATTCGCCGGCTTGCCTCTTTTCTTCAACATCGAGGCCCGGGCGTTCTGGGCACAACAATCTAAGGAGAAAGCACCCGCGGCGCTCGCAGCGTTGCAGAGGTTCCCAGTCTAAACAGATATGTCGACAAATCAGATTCCCCAGTCGTCCGATCCGTCTTTGAAACCTGTTCTACCGAAAGTCGTGATTGCGACGACCGCCATGCTTTCCTTCATTTCTTTCTGGCGTGCGGCCGCCATCGTACTTAATGACCTTGGATCGTCCGCCTTCTACGCGGGTGCGATTGCCGAGCAAGCCATCGGCAAGGCAGCTCCCTGGTTCATTTTGGCCATCATGCTGTTCGCATATGCCGTGCGATCCATGTATATCGAGAGCTGCAGCATGTTCGTGCGGGGCGGCGTTTATCGCGTCGTCAAAGAGGCGATGGGCAGCACGCTCGCGAAATTCTCCGTATCCGCCTTGATGTTCGACTATATTTTGACCGGACCGATCAGCGGCGTCTCCGCGGGCCAATACCTGACAGGTTTTCTAAACGAATTGTTTGCCCGCTTGCATGTCAATCTGATCCTTCCAATCAATTCCACCTCGGCGGTCTTTGCGATCGTCGTCACAATTTATTTTTGGTGGGAGAATATCAAGGGAATTCCGGAGTCCAGCGGGAAAGCTCTGCGCATCATGTACGTGACCACAGTTATGGTGGTCGTCATGATTGCCTGGTGCATCCTGACCGTTTGGGTGCGGGGCGCTCATCTTCCGCCATTGCCGACGCAAGCCAATCTGACATTTGCTCCGGATGCCCTGGGCTGGCTGCGCCTGAGCAGCTTGCCGCATACGATCGCGCTGATCGGCATCCTCATCGGGCTCGGGCATTCTGTTCTCGCAATGAGCGGCGAGGAAACGCTGGCCCAGGTCTACCGGGAAGTCGAGCATCCCAAGCTGCCCAACCTGGAAAAGGCGGGCCTCGTTATCTTCGTCTACAGCTTGATTTTCACGGCAGGGGTTTCATTTTTCGCCTCCATGATCATTCCGGATGCAGTTCGGCCGCAATATTTCGGGAATCTCATTAGCGGCCTGGCGTTGAATTTTGTCGGCCCGTATAACTTGAAGCTGGGCTTTGAGGGATTTGTCGTCCTCGTCGGCGTCCTGATGCTGGCCGGAGCCGTCAATACGGCAATCGTGGGCTCGAACGGCGTCCTGAACCGTGTCTCCGAGGATGGTATCCTCCCGCATTGGTTTCGCCACCCGCATCCGCGATTCGGAACTTCGTACCGGATGCTTAACCTCGTCGTGGGCCTGCAACTCCTCACCATCATCCTGAGCCGCGGAGACATTTTCGTTCTCGGCGAAGCGTACGCGTTTGGTGTGATGTGGAGTTTCTCGATGAAAGGGCTGGCGGTGCTGGTGCTTCGTTACAAGCAGCCGGGGAAGCGAGACTTTCGCGTACCGCTGAACTTCACGGTGGGCAATGTCGAGATTCCAGTAGGCCTTGGTTTAATTACGTTGGTGCTCTTTGCCCTGAGCATCATGAATCTCTTTACCAAGCAGGTCGCAACGATTGCGGGCGTGGCATTCACGCTGATCTTCTTTACGGTCTTTGAAATCTCCGAGAAAATCACGCTCAAGCATGGCGCCAAGCACCAGGAACTCGACATGTTTAACCTCGAGTCCGACGGGGAACTGACCCCATCCGCTCTGGGCGTGCGTCCCGGGAACGAGCTTGTAATGATCCGCAACTCCAACGCGCTATACAACCTGGGCGCGGTGCTGGACCGCATCAATCCCCGGCAGCAGGATGTTGTGGTCCTTCACCTTCATGTACTTGGCCGGGCGGGAGCGGGAGGCAATGAAGTTGCACAGGAAGATTTGTTCAGTGTAAATGAGCAGGAGTTGTTTACGCGCGCGCTCTCCCTGGCGGAGAAAAAGGGCAAGTCCATTCACCTGGCTGTCGCGCCCGCGACGGAAAAGTGGGAGGGCATCCTGCGCGCAGCCCAGAGCCTTCAGTCGTCCACGATCGCGCTGGGTTTGTCATCCTGGAGGAATATCGAGGACGAGGCTCGTATCGCAGGCCTGGCATGGGAGACGTTGCCTGAACCGAGACCCAATTTGACTCTCGAAATTTACTCGCCCGACGGCCAGGAAAAAGTTTTCTATCTTGGTCCCCACGCCCCGCGGCTCACGTCGAAGGAAATCGATTTGCTCCACGGCCTCTGGCTCGAACTCAGCAACGAAGTCGCGCCCGAGGAACTCCATCACCACGACGTTGTGCACATCGCGCTCGAGGAACTCAGCAGGAATATCGTGAATGGCCGGCGGCAAGAGATCATCGCCTCGTTGCGCCAGCACCTCGCGGAGATTCGAGACCGCAGGAAATCCACCTAGCAATCCCGCCTGATGCCCCTGGGAACGCCAATCTCCCGATTGGCGCGTTTATTCCGGTGCATTGGAGAATGGCGGGCTAAGGCTAGAACACAGTGCCGTGACTGCCTGATCCCCACATGTAGCGGGCAAAGTGACAGCGTCTAACCTGTTCATTTCATGTCCAACATCGAATCCCGCGGTAATCGCGGAGAAGTCAAAACCGCCCGGTCCCGTGCTCGGCGCCAATGTCTGCCGAGCGCATTTAAGCAAGCACTTTTCCACCGAAAAATAAAACGTTCCACAATTTTTCCACAGGCCGGATGAAATATGATACCGCCTCAAAACGCGCCGGAACATGGCTAGTACAATCCCAAGGGGAATCTAGATGAAGGCAATTCAAGTCCCGAAAACGGGAGGGGTGGAAGTCCTGACCTTTCTGGACCTTCCGACTCCAAAGCCAAAGCCCAACGAAGTGCTTGTGAAGATCGCCGCGGCGGGCGTGAACTATATCGACGTCTATTTCCGCGAGGGGCGCTATCCCGTGACTCCGCCGTTCATCATGGGCCAGGAAGCCAGCGGGGTCGTCAGCGAAGTGGGCAGCGAAGTAAAGGATTTCAAGGCGGGAGAGCGCGTCGCTTATACGGGGATCACCGGCGCGTATGCGGAATATGAAGCGATTCCCGCGGACCGGCTGGTCCGGGTACCGGCCGGCATCACGGACCATCAGGCCGCCGCGGCAATGCTGCAAGGTATGACGGCGCACTACCTGACCCACAGCACCTACCCTCTAAAGAAGGGCGATATCGCATTGATTCACGCCGCCGCCGGAGGCGTCGGGCTGCTTCTCGTTCAAATGTCCAAAAACCTCGGGGCACGCGTGATCGCCACGGTGAGCACCGAGGAAAAAGCCAATCTTGCGCGCGAAGCCGGCGCGGATGACGTGATTTTCTACACCAAGCAGGATTTCGAGGCCGAGACCAAGCGCCTCACCGACGGAAAGGGCGTTCACGTCATTTACGACGGGGTTGGCAAGACCACTTTCGATCAAGACCTCAACGTTCTTCGTCCCCGCGGCTATCTCGCGCTTTTCGGGGCATCCAGCGGAACTCCGCCGCTATTTGATCTGGGAAAACTTGCGCAAAAGGGGTCTTTGTTCGTAACGCGGCCCACACTGGTTCATCACATTGCCAGTCATGACGAGCTTCAGCACCGCGCCACCGATGTGCTGAACATGATCGCGTCGGGCAAATTGAAGCTGCGCATCGAGCATCTCTACCCTCTGGGGGAAGCGCAACAGGCGCATCGGGATTTGGAGGGAAGAAAAACGACCGGGAAATTGCTTTTGATTCCGTAGTGGAGTGGCAGAAAAAGGCCGGCTAAAGAGAGTCACGGAACGTGCCTCACGGCAGGTCTGTAATCGTTGCATGCAATGGTTGCTTACTTAATCCAAGTGCGTTAACATACTTGTTAATCCGAGTGCTATTCGGCCTGACCTTTGATTGCAAGTTTCAAGGAGCCTCATGGCCCGCGCAAAAAGTGTACATAAACCTGCTCCCACAAATCTGGCATCGCTGATCCGAGGCCTTTATGGCCGCGTCGCCCGGCAACTCAAGGTGGACCCCTCTTACGTGAGCCGTGTAGCACGTGGAGAACGCCAATCCGACGTGATCGAAGCTTCTCTGGAGCGAGAGCTAAAGCGCATTATGACTCTGGTCGGCACAAACCATAACGGGGCAGGCCGGCACAAAGCCAAGCGTTCCCGAACGAAGGGCAAGAAGAAAAGAGTAATGTAGAGATTGAAGCCGCGCCGGCAACGATTACGCGACAATCGGACCCAACCGCAAATCTATTGTTGCTGTTGAGCAGGTTGTTGAACCCGCTCCACAATTGGGGGAGGGTCGGGCGCTGCGAGCTTATTTTCACTGAGTTGCTCGCGCCCATCGTCATCAATGTTGGGCCGCACACTGACATCCACGGAAAGTCTCTGCCCTGCGTGCCCCTTATACACACCGCGAACGGGAGCCACATCGCCATAGTCGCGCCCATATGCAATGCGAACATGCTGCAGCCCTAGCGGCTTCCCCAGCGTCGGATCAAGTCCAATCCAGCCGGAACCGGGCAAGTAAACTTCCGCCCAGGCGTGCGATGCGGATCCTCCAATCACTTCTTGCAATTTAGCGTCCGGCGAGGCCGCGCTTTCCGGAACCAGGTATCCGGAAACGTAGCGCGCGGGCAGTCCTTTTTTGCGAACCACTCCCAGAAGCAAGTGCGCGAAGTCCTGGCAAACTCCGGCCCCGACCGCAAGAGAATCCTGGATCGACGAGTTGACGTGCGTCGCTCCTTTCACGTATTTGAATTTATCGTGAATCAGGAAGGACGCTTCTTTGACAAATCCCGAGACAGTTCCATCACTGCTTCGGCTGGCCGAATCGATGAGTTCATCGAGCTGCGACACGTGCGGGACGTATCCCGTCGGCACGATGAAGTCGAGAAATTCTTCTTCCAACTCCGTGCGATGATTTTCCAGTTCTGAGAGTTTCATCCCGCCCGTCGGCAGCATTGGCGCATCGTGCGCCAGAACGACGGATTCCGCTTCAATCTTCAGGTGGAAGTGTTCGGGGAGGATGTTGAATTGATGCACCCAATTCCCGAACGAATCGCGATAGGAAGTGCCGCGCGACACGGGGTCGGTGAGCAGCCGGAACGACAGGCAGCTCTGCGTTTCGTCGTGGATCGGCCGCAGGCGGACCTCGTTGTAGCTCTCCGAAACCGGGCCGTCGTACCGAAATTCCGTAGCGTGCACCAGGTGATATCGGTTCATGCGACCACCGCGTAGTAGAAATAGTTTCGCGCAATGTCTTCGCCAATTGCGCCGCACATCTGCAACATGTCGCTCAAATACGAGTGCAGTCCCAGATGAAAGATTTCCGTGATCCGGTCGTAGCGCAATCGTTCGAGCACCTTGCCCGTCAGCCGTTCGGCCTCGTTCGCGTAGGAACCTGCGCTCGTGCCGCTGATGGCGCGCAGGCCGGCCTGCACTTCGGTCATGCTGAAGCGGATCGAACGCGGATGAAGCGGGTGCATGATCAGCATTTCCGCGACTTTTTCCGGCTCGATCGAGGAATGATATTTCCGGTGGTAGGCCTCATAGGCGCCCACGGACTTGAGCACGGCCATCCATTGATGGTTGTCCCCGCCGCCGATTTCCGCGGGCGCGTCATACAGGATGTGATATTGCACGTCGACGAGCCGCGCCGTCATTTCCGCGCGCTCGATGAACCAGCCGATGCGAAGAAATTCCCAGCCTTCATCGTGCGGAAGGGTCGCGTCGGTAACGCCGTGGAACCTGTGGCTGCCGAAACGGATGGCATCGCAAAAACGGTGCGGCCCCGCCGCCATTTCCTCATCGGGTTGGAATCGATTCACGGTGAAGTAGAAGCTGTTGATGTCCTCCCACATTTCGCGTGAAATGAAATCGCGGATGGTTCGCGCGTTCTCGCGAGCCTTGGTGATGCATTGCACGATGGAGCTGGGATTGTCCTGTCGAAAGGCAAGAAATTCGAAGACGGCGCGCGCGTCGGCTTCCCCATACAAAGCCCGGAAGCGCTCCTCCTCCCCGGCCATCACGATCAGCGGATCCCAGTGCAGCCGGTATTTGTCCTTGGATTGCTCAAGCACGGTGTGAAAATTCACGTCGAGAATGCGAGCGGTGTACTCCGCTCGCTCGATGTAGCGAGCCAGCCAGAACAAGGACTCCGCGATTCGCGATAGCATTTCACTCATCTCCGAAGAGGACCCATGTGTCCTTACTGCCGCCGCCTTGTGATGAATTTACAACCAACGAGCCCTCCTGCAGCGCCACGCGAGTCAGTCCCCCCGGCACGATTGTAACTTTCTCGCCGTCGTAGAGACAGTAGGGGCGAAGATCCACATGACGGCCGGCAAACAACCCGTGTGCCGGATCGTACGAGGGCACGCGGGAAAGAGGCAGAACGGGTTGCGCAATGTAGTTACGCGGGTCCGCCTTGATGCGCTCTTTGAAATCCTCAATTCTTTCGCGATCCGCGGTCGGCCCCATCAGCATCCCGTAACCGCCGGATTCACCCACGGCCTTTACCACAAGCTCCGGCAGGTGATCCAAAACGTACGCGAGATCTTCTTTCTTGGAACATAGATACGTGTCCACGCTGCGCAGGATTGGGTCCTCGCCGAGGTAGTACCGGATGAATGTGGGCACGTAAGCATAGATGGCCTTGTCGTCGGCAACACCATTGCCTACCGCGTTGGCAAGAGCTACATTTCCCGCCCGGTAAGCTCCCATCAGGCCTGGGACGCCCAGCACGGAATCCGGCCGGAAAGTGAGCGAATCCAGGAACTCATCATCCACGCGGCGATAGATCACGTCGACGCGCTTCAGGCCGTGAATGGTTTTCATGTAGACGATGCCGCCATCCACGATCAGGTCGCGCCCTTCGACGAGTTCAATGCCCATCTGCTGCGCCAGGAAGCTGTGTTCAAAATAGGCGCTGTTGTAAATGCCCGGCGTTAGCAGTGCGATTTGAGCGTCGTTTCCGCCGCGCGGCGACAAGCTGCGCAGGATGCGTGCCAGCTCCGCGGGATAATGATTGACGGGAAGAACCTCGTACTCCTGAAACGCGTCGGGGAAAGTGCGCATCATCACCAGGCGATTTTCCAGCACGTAGGAAATTCCGCTGGGGGTGCGCACATTATCTTCGAGGACGCAGAATTCGCCGGTCTTGGAATCGCGCACGAGATCGATGCCGCAGATGTGGGTGTGAATCCCTCGCGGCACTTCGATCCCGATCACTTCGCGCAGGAAATGCTTGCAGGAATAGACGAGCGACCGCGGAATCTGGCGGTCGGCAAAAATGCGCTGTTTTCCATAAACGTCCTGCAAAAATAAATTGAGCGCGACGACGCGTTGGGCCAGGCCGCGATCGATGCGCTGCCATTCGGAATTCGGAATGATGCGGGGAATCAGGTCGAAGGGAAACAGCCGCTCCGTTCCGCGTCCATCGCTGTACACGGTGAACGTGATTCCCTGAAGAAGAAAAGAAAGGTCGGCGTGCTGGCGGCGCTCTTCGAACTGCGCCGGCACCATGGTGCCAAGCTTCTCGAAAATCTTGGCGTAGTGCGGACGCGGCACATCGGGCGCCGAAAACATCTCGTCGTAAAACGGCCCGACCTGATAATCCCCGAATAGCCTCTGTAAAGGCATCTGTGAAGGCACTGAGGCCATGGAACCACTGTAACAAGAGCATTCTAAGATCAGTGTACGAAAGAATCTATCGGTGGTATCAGGATTTCTCTTAATAAAGGCGTTTCCGCAATCTGAGTTTTCCTCCAATGGGGCCAGCCAGTGCGACACCAGCTCCTTCTAAGATGAACGATAACAATGAGATAGAGGTTAGAATGGGTTCGCGGCAGTGCCTTCGGAGTGGTGTTACGACTCCGGATTTGCTATTGTCTGCTGCCGGAATCGGCAGGCTAGGAATTGCCCGCTCCCGGAATGTGCAGATTCATTCCGTTGCATTTTACCGGGTGGCTTCTTTACAAGTGCTCCCGGCAAAAATTGATCTGGCATAATCCGCCAGAAAGCATCGCATGCCCACACAGTCCCCACTCAGCAGCGAACTGCGAGAGCGCTATGAAGCCGAATCCGCACGGCTCCAGCACGATTTTTCCACGAGCAAAGATGGGTTGAAATATTTGCAAGAGAGATCGGCGCTGGTCGATTCCTTGGCCCGCCGCCTATGGGCGCAATTTGGCGTTTCGCTAGGCCTTGAACCCTCCCGGATTGTTTTCGCTGCCTTCGGAGATTTTGGCAGGCAAACTCTTTTTCCCTTTTCGGAAGTTGATATCGTATTCCTGGCGGCAACGGCAGAAGTAGCGGAAAAATTCAAGGATGAAATTCAGAGCCTTACGAAAGGCATGAACGAGATTGGTTTGAAGACTAACGCGGCCGCGCGAATTGTTTCGGAATTCACTCAGATGGATTCTGAAAATTTGGAGGCGACTCTTTCCTTGCTGGACTGCCGGTTTCTCGCGGGCGACCAGGAACTTTTCTCGGATCTTCGGAACCGCGTGATTCCCGATCTCATGGTCCGGGAGTCCCACGCCCTGGTCGAGCGCCTCGCGGAATTGACTCGCAACAGCCACCGCAAGTTTGCGAACACGGTGTTCTATCTCGAGCCGAATGTGAAGGATGGTCCAGGCGGTTTTCAGGACTACGTCACGGCGCGCTGGCTCGCCGCCATGAGCGCGATGGAAAAGCATGCCGGCTGGCCCGACGCGCGAACATATTTTTCTCCCGCGAACCAAACGGCAATGGATTCGGCGCTTTCTTTCTTCGCTTCCGTGCGTTGCTTCCTGCACTTCCGGAATAAACGGGATCACAATCTTCTGACATGGGATGCGCAGGATGATGCAGCGGCCCAAAAAGTTGGAACACAAAATACGGAGGTCACGGGCGTCATCGATTGGATGCGCGTCTGCTTCAGCCACGCGCACGCCGTCGACCATATCTCCGGTCAACTGCTCGAGGAGATGCCCGCCGCTCAGTCTCTCTTTTACAGGCAATTGGAAACCTGGCGAACGGGCTTTTCCGACGAGGATTTTTCCGTTGTGGACGGGTTGATTTTTTTGCAGAAGCCGGAAAATTTATCCAATCCGGACCTTTTCTTCCGCGCTTTCCGTCTCATCGCTCAGCGCGGCTTCAAACTCAGCCCGACGGCCGAACACCAATTGGAGATGGCTAGGCCGCAGTTGGCCGCGAGCCTTCCCAGCGGCGGCGATTTTTGGCGGTTTCTAGAAGATATTTTGCCGGAATTGCACGCGGCGGACGCGTTGCGTGCGATGCACTCCCTTCACCTGTTGACTCTCTTCCTGCCGGAGTTGCGCGGGATTGACGCGCTCGCGGTGCGCGATGTTTCTCACCGCTTTACGGTGGATGAACACACGCTGCAAGCCATCGAAAATTTGCACGGCCTGCGGCAATCCAAGTTCAAATGGGATGAACGCTACGCCGGCATCCTCGGCGAGCTGGACCAGCCCGAGTTGCTCAATCTCGCGATCCTGCTGCATGACACCGGCAAGGCCGTCACGCACTTGGAACACATTCCGGCCAGCCTGGAAATTGCCGGGAAGTGTCTGGAACGCCTGGAACTTCCAGTGGCCGACCGGGAAACCGTCCTCTTTCTTATTCAGCACCATCAGGATTTGGGCGCGGGACTTCGGCGGGATATCTTCGATCCGCGCACCGTGGCGCAATTTGCGGAAAGTATCGGCAGCCCCGAACTCCTGAAAATGCTTTGCCTGTTCACCTATGCGGACATCAAAGCCGTCAATCCGGAAGCGCTCACGCCGTGGAAAGCGGAAGACCTCTGGCAGCTTTACATCGGCACGGCCAATTATTTCAACCGCAGCGTGGATGAACGCGTTCACGGCGACGCGAACGACGAAGTCCTGAACCACCTTCGCTCGCTGGCCGCGGCGGCGGGGCAAAAACTCCAAACATTTCTGGAAGGTCTGCCAAGGCGATATCTTCGCACGCATCCCGTTGACGAAATCTTGCGGCACTTTGAGATGTCGGGCCGCCTCGGCCAGGACCCCGTTCAACTTGCAGTGAAGCGCACCCGCCACTGGTATGAACTCACAGTCGTGACCAAGGACCGCCCACGCCTCTTTTCGACGGTCGCCGGTGCGCTGGCCGCGTGCGGCATGAATATCGGGAAAGCGGGCGCCTTCTCGAACGCTGGCGGCACGGTAGTGGATACGTTTTCCTTCACCGACCGGTACCGGACACTGGAGATGAACCTTCCGGCCTGGGAGCGCTTCAAGACCGCAGTCCACGATGTGCTCTCCGGAAAACGCGATCTGAAACGCATGCTTCGCGAGCGCTTCGAAGCGGAAAAAGATCAGCCCAGCAAGACTGCCGGAACGCTCCAGCTTCAATTTGACAATGAATGTTCCGCGCACAGCACGCTGATTGAGATCATCACGCAGGACCAGCCTGGTCTTTTGTACCGGATCAGCTCCGTTTTCGCCCAGCAGGAATGCAACATCGACATCGCGCTGATCGACACCGAAGGCCAGACCGCGATCGACGTGTTTTACCTCACGACCGCGGGCGGGAAGCTCGCGCCCGAGCATCAAGAACGCCTGCGCCAATCCCTTGTCAAGGAATTCTCCGCGTAATGGGCATTTCGTAGCGCCGGCGTCCCGCCGGCATTTTTGCAATCTTGCGGAACAAAAAAAAGGATGCCGGCGAGACGCCGGCGCTACAAGGTATCGCGCCATTTGTATTAGAAAAGGATTGTGAAGCTATGAGATTCCACGTGAGCGACGAAGGCGTCGCTCACTTCAAAGTCATACACATAATATTGTAAAAATGGTGTATGCTGTTGAGATGGGCAGGACAAACATCGTGCTGGATGACGATTTGGTGCGCAAGGCGCGCAAGCTCACGCGGCTCAAGACAAAGCGCGAGATCGTCGGCAAGGCACTGGAATTGCTGGTGCGCTCGGAAAGCCGCAAAGGCATTCTTCGTTATTACACCAGCGGGATTTGGAAGGGCGACCTCAAGCGAATGCGCCGGAATCGCCCTTGATCCTGGTCGACACTTCCGTCTGGATTGATTTTTTCAGCCCATCACCCGGCCGTGGGGGTGATGAACTGCGGCGAATGATTGATGAAGGCGAGACCTTCGCGCTCTCCGGCGTCGTCGTGACGGAGATTCTGCTGGGCCTCAAACGGGATGTCCATCGCATTGAGCGCTTCCTTTCCATGTGGGACATGCTTGAGCCCCGAGGTTTCTCTACTTACAGTGAGGCGTCCAGTATTTCAAGGTTGGCCCGATCGAAGGGTATCAGTCTGACGACCATCGACACTTTGATCGCTGCAATCGCGCTTGAACATGACGCGAGTCTTTTCAGCTTGGACAAGGACTTCTCCCGCATCGCGCGCCTTACTCCCCTTGTCCTGTATTCCCAGCCCTAATCGCAACGCTAGTCGGAAGTGATTGAAGCTTCGCGCAAGCGCACGTCGTGTCGTTTTTTTCACCTGCATCCCTCATCCAGTGCAACCATTTCGGCGTATAGTAGTCATAGAGAGAGAAAGTTGCGCGGCACATCTCGTGCTCGGAGGTTTGCAATGCTGGTCAAACGGTCCCCTGACCTGAAGTATTCGGACATAACCCCCCGCGATATTTACCTGAATCGCCGCAAGTTCCTCTATGGAATGGGGTTAGCGGGCGGGTTGGCTCTAGCGGGGAAGAATCTGGCGGACCTGGTTAGCCCCTCCGTCCGCGCCTATGCATCCACAAAACTTCAGGGCATGTCCGGGAGTCCTTACAGCACCACGGAGAAAGTTACTCCTGAGCAGGTCGTGACGTCGTACAACAATTACTACGAGTTTGGCACCGACAAAGGCGACCCCGTCAAATACGCGCAGAAATTTGTGACCTCGCCCTGGTCAGTATCAGTCGAAGGGGAATGCGCCAAGCCGCGCAAGTTCTCGATGGACGAAATCCTGAAGCTCGCCCCGCTCGAAGAGCGTATTTACCGGCATCGCTGCGTGGAGGGCTGGTCCATTGTGGTGCCATGGGTGGGTTATTCGCTAAGCACGATCGCGAAGCTCGCGGAGCCTAATTCCAACGCGCACTACGTGGCATTCGAAAGCTATTTTGATAAGAAGCAGATGCCGCTGTGGAGCCGCGCAGGGATTGATCTCCCCTACGTGGAAGGGCTAAGGATGGACGAAGCCATGCACCCGCTGACGTTGCTGGCCATGGGCATGTATGGCGAGACCCTGCCGAATCAGGATGGCGCGCCCGTCCGCATGGTGATTCCGTGGAAATATGGATTCAAGAGCGTCAAGTCGATTGTAAAAATCAAATTCGTCAAGGATCAGCCGCCGACAACCTGGAACATTACGAACGCGCACGAATACGGTTTCTACTCCAACGTGAATCCGAAGGTGGATCATCCTCGCTGGAGCCAGGCCAAGGAAGTCCGCCTGCCGGGATTTTTCAAGAACACGCCTACACAGATGTTTAACGGCTACGCGGATCAGGTGGCGAGTCTCTACAACGGCATGGATCTCAAGAAAAACTACTGAACGGACATCGACCATGAATTCCATTCTGACCAGCAGATGGACGAAGGTATTCGTATTCCTGATTTGTCTCGCCCCGCTGGGCGTGCTGATCTGGGAAGCGTTCACCGGCGGATTGAGCTCGAATCCCACGCAATTTCTCGAGCACGCCACGGGGGATTGGACGCTGCGCTTCGTGGCCATCACTCTGGCTATCACGCCGCTGCGCAAAATTCTTCGGCAGCCGCAATTGATCCGTTTCCGGCGTATGCTGGGACTCTTCGCATTTTTTTACGGATGCTGCCATCTCAGCGTGTACCTCACGTTTGACCAGGTCTTCGACCTTCACGGCATTTGGGCGGACGTATTGAAGAGGCGCTATATCACGGTGGGATTCACGGGCTTCGTCCTGATGATTCCCCTGGCCCTTACGTCTACGGCTGGATGGATCCGCAGGATGGGCGGGAAGCGCTGGGCGATGCTGCATCGCTTGATTTATTTGACCGCCATCGCGGGAGTCATCCACTTCTACTGGCTGGTGAAGTCCGACATCCATTTGCCTCTTGAATATGCCGCGGTGATGGCGATCCTGTTGGGCTGGCGCGTCTATGACCATTATTCAAAGCCTGCTCGCCGGGCGCCTGCAGCGAATCCGGCTCGCAAGGAACAGACATCAGTCGTTCCTGACTAAGGTGGAGCAGGCTTCAACCTCCGGGTTTTGGTCCCACCAAGCATTAACCCCCGCAGGCTTGAACCCTGCGCCACCTCGGCCCCTCGTAATTTGCGTTTTTCATCTCCTCGCGGATAGAATATGTCCCCCCAGCAGATATCTTAGGGAGATATCTTAAGAAGGAAATTGGTTTTTTTTCTTGCAACCTCATTCTGCCGCCGATGAAAAAGTCGGCCTGCCCTACTGGGTGGACCGAGTCCTCGAAGAGCACTCCAACGTAGGCGGGGCCTTGCCTGCGGAACCGATTCACGACCTGCGCATCTCCTTGCGCCGATGCATTCTCATCGCCGATGTCATGATGGACCTCGATCCGGGATGCGATTGGAAGGCCATGCGGAAATCGGCGCGGCGGACGTTTCAGCGGCTCGGGACGCTTCGCGACACGCAAGTCCTGAATGAATGGATCGAGAAGCTAGGCGCTCCGGGCGAGCCGTCGACGGATATGCTTCTGGGGGCGCTGAAAAAAAAGCACGAACTGGACCGGATCGACGCGCGCGCGGCCATCCGCGAATTTGACCGCAAGCAATGGCGGACCTGGCGAAGAGAATGCGCGAAGCATTACCACCATGTCGTATCCGACCGGGCTGCCTGCGAATCCCTGGCCCTCGAACTCTGGGAGAGCGTTCGCGACCTGAATCGCCGGGCGCAGCGCAGCCGCAGCCTCCTCGCCTATCACCGCCTGCGCGTGGGCCTGAAGAAATTTCGCTACGCCATAGAGAATTTTCTGCCGTCGATGTATCCGGGTTGGGCGCCCGATTTGAAGCTTTTGCAGGATTTGCTGGGAGAAATTCACGACCTCGCGGTTCTCGATCAGATGATCGTGAAGAGCCGAAGCCTGTTCGAGGAAACCGTCTTTACGGCGTGGCGCGGGAAAGTGAAGGACGAACGATCTTCGCGGCTTCAACAGTTTCGGGCGAAGATGGCGGGAAAAACGTCTCCGTTGAGAATTTGGCGCGAAGGATTGCCGGCGGAGAAAGATTTGCGTTCCACGGGACTCGCGCGGCTCGGGGAATGGGCGTCGTTCGTGACCCCGGATTTTCCCCGTGCCCGCCGGACCGCGCGCCTGTCCTTGCAATTGTACGATGGCCTCGTGAATTGCGGCCTGACCGGAAAAGAACCCCAATTCGAGGAGCGATTCATACTGCACGCGGCGGCGCTGCTTCAGGAAGCAGGGCGTTTCAAAAAGGGCAAGGCCTACCACAAAGAGTCTTTCCGTATGATTCGCAAGATTTCCCCGCCTCCGGGCTGGACGAAAAGAGATCTTGAGTTTACGGCACTTGTCGCGCGTTTCCACAGGCGCGCGTTGCCGTATCCCGATCATGAAAAGTTAAGAGCCTACGAATTGCCCTTACGCCAATCGCTGATCCGGCTGGCCGCCGTTTTGCGCCTCGCGAATGCGTTCCAGGCGAAGCCCTACCGCGCCATCCGCCGCCTGCAAGTCGAAAACGGACCGGGCTTCCTGGTGATTCGCGCCGAAGGTTTTCGCGAGCGAGATGCCATCAACTCGAAACTCTCCGTCGCAAGACGCTTTCTGGAATTTGTCTTCCAGCGCTCCGTTCACATCCTGCCGCCCGGAACGCGAATGATGGTTCCACGAATCGTGCGCCCAGCCGCCCGCAGCGACGCCGCTTGAGTAGCACAGCCACTCTTGGCTGTGCGGTTTTTGCGATCGTTGTTAGGTCGGGTATCCTTCTTGACCGACTTACAAAAGCGCACAGGCAAGAGTGCCTGTGCTACTAAAACGCAAGCCGCAGCGAGAATTGCATTTCACGCGGATCCTGCGAGCTGGTAATCGACCCGAAACTCGAGGAAGCGCTGAACGTCCTGCCGGCCCCCACAGGTGAGTTAAAGTTTGGGTGATTGAAGAAATCGAAAATATCCAACCGGAACTGCAACTTCACATTTTCGCGGACCGGGAATTCGTTCTGAAGCGTTGCATCGAAATCGTCGAGTCCAGGCCCGGTTACAATGTCACGGCCCGCATCGCCATAAGTGAATGGAGCGGGCGCCGTAAAACAGGCCGTGTTGAACCATTCCGCCGTCGTTCTTGGGCCGCTGTTGGGATTGCAAATCAGATTCGGCCGCTGGGACGGCGCGGACAAGGGCTCTCCGTTATTGGCGACGTCGGTTGGGAGGTTCACCGTCATCGGCGCTCCGCTTTGCAGCGTCCAAATTCCCCCGACCTGCCACCCGCTAAACGCGGTGTGCATCCAGCCTTCTGAATTCCTCAGGAACGGAATCTGATACAGGAAATTGGTGACGAAACGATGGCGGTGATCGAAATCCGACAGCCCTTTTTCCGCCGCCAGATTGGCGGGATCCTGGGGAAAATTGGGCTCGGCATTGTCCGCGCCTGGGTTGGACGCGTCGTCCAATGCTTTTGACCAAGTGTAGGTCGCGTTCAGCGTCAAACCCCGCCAGGGGCGCTGTGTGAATGTCAGCGCCAGCGCATGGTACTTTTCCCACCCATCCCACGTGACGCTCGGGAAACCGCTCATTTGCGGAATGGGGCGCACGTGAAGCGGCCCAGGATTCAAAACATTATCGGGGAAGAGATTCTGGTACGTCTCGTTATCGGCATGCACGGTATACGAGCCGATATATTGCGCCTGAAACGATGTGGTCGAGGAGAGACTCCGCTCGACGGTTAGATTCCACACATTGTTGTATTCGATTTTGAAATTATGGTTGATGTTATTCGCGCTGACCGAGCCCGACGCGGTAAGAATGTCTTCCGTAGTGTGTACGGGAATCCCAGCCACCGTGCTATTCGTCACTGTCTTGGCAAAATAGAACGGCAGGTTCAGCGCTGCGTTTTGAATGATATTGTATGCCGCCTGGTTGGTATAGATTCCAAAACCCGATCGAATCACGGTCTTGTGATCCGGCAGGGCCCAGGCCAGACCAATACGCGGGGCCAGTCGCAGGGGGCGACCCTGAAGCAGACTGCTATCCCATCCGGCCTGCGCGGAAGTGATATACGGAATCGGAATATCCGACAGTAGAGCGGCCGCCGAGGGCGAGGTTTGACCCTGGCTGTTGCTGGCGATAACAAACTCCCCTCCCGGCACCAGGGTGTTTATGATCGCCATATTGTTATTGGCGTCCGTGACGTTCTTGTTGTACTCGTAGCGGACGCCGATATCGAGCTTGAGGCTTGGAACAATCTGCCAGCCGTCCTCAATATAGAGATGCACCCAGTCGGTCCGCCCTTGAAGATTTCCTCGGCCTTGCGAGGCCCCGGACCCTTGCGTCGGAGCCCCCAGAAGAAAATCCCCCAGGGCATTGCCGGTAGCAATCCCGGTATATTTGGGCGTGAATGCGAACGTCCCTCTGGCGTTTTGAGCGTTCACCGGCTCGACATCCAGGTGGAAAAAGTAGCCGCCAAATTTCACCGTGTGCGTGCCGTGGTGCCAGACGACGTTATCGTATAATTCGTAATCATTGTCCTTGCGTGAGACGTACTGCGTCGATTCCCCTAAGGTCGAAAAGCCGGTTATGGTCACATCGGGATATCCTGTGTCCAGTGAATTGGCACTCACTCCTTGCAGCCCTGTTGGTCCCGCAAAATCGGTCCCTGCATTTGGACTGGATTCTCCTCCACCCACCCACATCCAGCCGAACCGCAATTCATTAATCCAGGATGTATTGAAAACATGGCTCCAGGTAGCGGAGAGATTGTCTGTATGCGTTCGCAGGTCGTAGCCAAACGCCGGGAACAGCGCCTCGTTTAGCGCCGACGATCCGAAGGGAAGGAAACCGTTCGCGTCGAAAATCGACGCACGGACGAAGACACTGTCGCTCGCGCTAAGCGTATGGTCGATCCGGGCGTTGTACTGGTTGACGTCTGTGGTGGAGAGGGCCGTGTCGCTCAGATTGTTGCTCCCGGCAAGCCCCGGTGTCGGCATCGGAATTTTTGCCAGCACCGCGGCTGCGACAGGATCGATAATTGGGATCGTGTCGTTTGGATACATGGTTGCGGTGCCCGGCATGTCGACCGTAATACCCGATCCCGTAAAGTTGCCGGTGCGTTCCAAAGCGGTTGGAACGTGGAACAACTGTGTTTGAGACTGGCGGATCCGCTCGCCCTCATAGTCGGCAAAGAAAAATGTTTTGTTCTTCTGAATCGGCCCGCCAATCGACCCGCCGAATTGGTTCTGCTTGTAAGGCGGTTTGGATGCCGCTGGTGCGACGAAAAGATTTTTTGCGTCGAAGAAGTCGTTCCGCACAAACTCGAACACGCTGCCGTGGAATCGGTTGCTGCCGGATTTCGTAATGACGTTGATCACGCCGCCTGATTTGCCGCCAAACTCCGCGTCGTAGGAAGTCTGATTGATATTCACTTCCTGCACATCGTCCACCGAAGGGCTCAAAACCAGGTTGTTAAAGGCCTCGTCCGTGACAGAAACGCCATCGACAAGGTACAGATTATGTCCGCCGCGCTGTCCCAGAATCCCGTAGGTCTGTCCCGTCTGCTGCAGCGCCGATCCCCGCGTGCCTGCCGGCGGGGTCGTCACTCCAGGCGTCAATGCGACCAGGTCGATGAAATCGCGTCCTTTGAGAGGAAGGTCGATGACCTGTTGCTGCTGGATGGTGTCTTGAATAGCAGCCGATTCCACCTGCAACAAACCCGGTGTTACGCTCACCGTCAAAGTCTCGCTTTGTTCTCCGAGTTCCAGGGTGAACGCCTGGCGGAGATGGTCGCCGGCATGGACTTCAACGTTGGGCTGCACAATCTCTTTGAAGCCTTGCAGGCTTACCGTCAGGTTGTAACGCCCGACGGGCAGCTGGGCCAGCAAGTATTCCCCGGAGGAGTTCGTCTTGGTTGTGTATTTTAGTTGTGTTCCGGCTTCGATAGCAGTGACGGTGGCGTCGAGGACGACGGCGCCCGTAGGGTCCCGGACGACTCCATCGATTTCCCCTGTGTTCATTTGACTGGACCCGGGTGCTGCTCCGAACGCTAGAATGCCAGCGAGAAAAATTGCCGCACGGACAATGCTTGAGAACTGCTTCAACACAAATGAGCCTCGACTCGAGAGATGAATGTCCACCCGTTACTACTCCACGAAAGTGTCGAACCGGGACAATCTCCGCGATTGGTCCACGCCCCGAATGTCACCCAACCATCCGCGATACGAGCGCGCCAATCCGGTGAATCTGAAACTACACTGGAATCGAAAGGTCCTGCTGTAAGGATGTTGTAAAAAGGCGTGGTAGGACAGGCTTCAGCCTGTCGCCTTGAGGCGGATCTGCAAAACGAAAATCGACAGTCTGAATCCTGTCTTACTCATACCCACCTCACGAGCGAGGGTCCAAAATGATGTGAATATGAGAGATGCAGGATTCGCCGGGAGAACACTAATCAGGAGGAAACCGCCTCGGTCGTCTTAGCTTCCATTTGCCGCACCGAATGCTCCGCACAAGGCAAATGCAGCGTAAAAGTGCTGCCGCGCCCTGGAGCGCTTTTCACCGTAACCTGGCCGTTCATCGCTTCCACGATGCTCTTCGCCAGAGGCAGGCCCAGGCCGGTGCCATGAATTTGCGCTGCTGTGACGGATGGGCTGCGATAGAACGGCTCGAAGATATGCCGCAATTCCTCGGGAGCAATTCCGATGCCGCGATCCGAGACGCTGATCTGGACTTCCCTCCCGGACAATCCATGTTCGGTGAGCCGCGCGTGAATTCCAATCCACTTTTGTTCGCTGCCGTATTTCAGTGCATTGGTAATTAAATTCTGTACGCACTGGGAAAGGGCCGGGAGATCGCCCACGATGCGGGGCAAGTTCGGCTCGATTTGTTGTTCCACGTGGAACCCCGCCGTTCGAATAAGTCCGGCCGTGCCGGAAAGCGCGGTGTCAAGAATCTCCGGCACTTCCAGGGGACGCAGGCTGTATCGCTGCTGGCCTTCGCGGATCGCGGCGAAAAGCAGGATTTGCTCGACCATTTCGAATAATTTTCTGGCCTGCGCACCGATCACGGATCCGTATTGTTCGAGCTGCGGCTTTCCCTCCACCACTCCATGAGCGATATTCTCGGCTGCTGAGCTGATTACCGTCAGGGGAGTTCGCAATTCGTGAGAAACCGCGGTGACGAAATCCATTTGCAGCTTGGCCAGTCTCTGCGCGCGCGTGCTCGTGAAAATCAGAATCGCCATGCTGATCACCAGCAGGAAGAGCACGCCAAAACCGATCGCCAGATCGCGGCGGCGCGAATCCGCGATAAATGCTCCGAGGGCTCCTCCCCGGCGATGCCTCACGATCAAGCGCCAGTCCTGATCCGTGCCCGCGTCGCGCAAGAGCGGAAACCACGTGACCGCAGCCGCCGCCGGGCCATTTTCCTGCGAAGGCGTATGAAAAATGTGAATCGGAGAACCTTGCCCGTTGCCGCGCAGGCGACCGAAAATATTCATCGTCCCGTCCGCGTCGGCGATTTCCGAGTTGCCGAAGCCTGCGTCCGATGAATAGAGAGGTTGTCCCGCGTTCCTGCCGCTGGTAACGGCAATCTGATAGTCGAGTCCCTCCGTGCCGCGAAAGTATCGCTGCGCGAGCGCCGGAAGAATGTTGTTCCGCACGTCGTCCCGGTCCAGAGCGATCACGATCCAACCCACCGCATCGCGTGAAGAGGTTTGGCGGCCGTTAGGGGCGGAAGCTTTGTGCGCAACGGACCGCACCAGCGCGGGGATTCGCGGCTCAAACTGCCAGCCTGCCAGCGGCCCGCCCGTGTAGAAGCGGTTTGCGAAATCCACGGTTGAGTCTTGCGCCGCCCCAGCAATCGTTCCCCCGGAAATGGCGGAGGACCCATCGGCGCCGGATTTGGAAGGAGGCTGCTGGATTTCTTCGCGCAACTGTTGGAAATTCGAGGGCCAGTCGCTCGGCTCGAACCGCAGGCCCGAATTCGCCAGGCGAAGCACTTGCGCGGTAGGAACTTCGTTGAACCGCAAAATGTATAGCCCCGCAACCAGATTCGGATTCGCCGTCGTCTTTTTCCAATCCGCATATCGTCGCGCGTACTGGTCCCAGTCATCCTGCGTGCTGGAGTCGGGATCGACGCGCAGGGCCGCGCAAACTTCGGAGAAAACGCGGAAGAAATCGAGATGCCAGTTGATCATGGACATCTGCAAGCTGTCGGCCAGCCGGATGCTCGTGGCTTCGCTGACCTGATTGCTCCAGCGGTATTGCAGCGCTCCCAGAGCGATCACCACGATCACGGCAAGAATGATGATGACCGTCGAGAATTCGCGCTCTTTGATGTGCAATTTCATGTTCTGCCGAACTAAGCCTTGAATTTGTACCCGAGCCCTTGCACCGTAAGAATGAATTTGGGCAGCTTCGGGTCGTCTTCGAGTTTTTGGCGCAGGCTGGCGACGTGCACGTCTACCGTGCGGGTATACATGTCCGCGCTATAGCCCCACACTTGTTTCAGGAGTTCGTCGCGTGAAAGCGTCGCGCCGCGATGTTCGATGAGATACCGCAGCAATTGAAATTCGCGCGCGGAAAGATTTACGGGCTTTCCGTCGCGCGTGGCCTCGGTTCCCATGAGGTCCACGTGAATCGGACCAAAATCGACGCCGCCGGTTTGGGCCGCCGGACGAATGGGCGCGCGGCGCATGAGCGCCTCAACCCGGGCCATCAGTTCCAGCATGTTGAAAGGCTTTGTCACATAGTCGTCCGCGCCGATTTTCAGGCCGCTGACTTTATCGCTGGTCTGCCCGCGGGCGGTGAGCATCAAAATTGGTGTGATAAGTCCGGCTTCGCGGATGCACTTGCACACGTCAAAGCCGTCTCGTTTGGGAAGCATGACGTCGAGGATGATCAAATCAAACGGAAGTTGGGTAGCCTTCTCGAAGCCTTCATCTCCATTAGCGGCGCAGTCGACGGTGTACCCTTCATTCCGCAGGCGGTCGCCCACGGTCATTTGCAGGGCCTGTTCATCCTCGACAAAAAGCACGTTTCCGCGCATCCAAACTCACCGCCGTTGCGTCCAATTATTGGGTAGGACGAGGTCTATGTGCCCTGAGAGTACGCGCATCCAGGTTGAATTCTTGACACGTTTTCTCGCAGGGTGTTAGCCTCGATAGATTAGCACAGCCTCCACTAAGCAAACGGAGGCGAACGATGAATCCGAAGCGCTCTACAAGCCGCCGATATCTCGCTTGTCTCCTCTTGTTGTCGGGCGTGTTGGTTCTCGGCATCGTGCAGTGGAGTTTCCTCCCTATACTAATTCAGAATGGCCCGGTAGGGACCGCGGCCGTTTTGGAAATGTCGGCAGGCCATTCGTCGAAATTTGCTGCGCCATTCAAATGCTTGTTCGGTGATGGACTTAAGCCGTGCCTCGTGCAATCGAGGAATACCGTGCGGAGGATTGCTTACAGAATCCCGCATGCGCCGGAAGCCCAATTTTCCGGCAATGATGTTTTTTTTCTCTCCTATCATCCTCTGCGCGCACCTCCTTCCTCATAACGACTGACAGGGCTCCGTCCCTGCGGTAATTCCCGTTGAAAAATTAATGCAGGCCGAATCGTTACGGACGTCGGGCCATGTTTTCTCGCTGAAGCAGTGAGCCGCTTGCGGGCCAGCAGTGCCTACATTAAAGCGATTGGCACGGGATCTGGTCCTGAGTAAGCGCGGATCGTGCCCAGCGATTTTCAATTCAGTAGATCCGAGGAGGCCGTCCATTGAGACGCCATAAATCAATTTCGAGTCTTTTAACATTGCTCATTTCTTCCTCGAGTTTGGCTGGCTGCGGCGCAGGACACAAGGCGGCTGCCGACGACGGACCGAACGCTCCCGTGGCCGCTGTCGTGAAAGTGGCGCGAGGAAACATTGCCGACAACCTGGAAATCGCGTCGGAATTCCAGCCATTTCAGGAAGTCGACGTGTACGCAAAAGTTTCCGGGTACATCCAAAAACTCTACGTCGACTACGGAACCCACGTAAAGCAAGGGCAAATCCTCGCCGTGTTGGAAATTCCGGAATTGCAGCAGCAATTGAAGCAGGATGAGGCTTCCATCCACCGCAGCGAGCAGGAGTTGACGCGCGCCCGCGAAGATTTGAACCGGGCGCAATCGGCGTACACCGTCGCGCACCTCACCTATACGCGCCTCGCCGACGTGCAGAAGTCGCGCCCGGAACTTGTGGCGCAAGAGGAAATCGACGTTTCCAAGGGCAAGGACATGGAAGCGGACTCGGACGTCTCCGCGCAAAAAGCGGCGCTGGCCGGGGCCGAGCAGGCCTTGCTCGTCGCCAAAGCCGCGCTCGGCAAGGACCAGGCCATGTTCGATTACGCGCGCATGACGGCGCCGTTCGACGGCGTCATCACGCAAATTTATGCCTACACGGGCGCGTTGCTTCCGGCGGGGACTTCCTCAAACAAGGGTGACTCCGCTCTTTGCCGCTTGTCGCAAAATAGTCTTCTGCGCCTCGTAATTCCCGTTCCTGAAAGAGCGGTGTCCGATATCCAGATTGGCGAAACCGTTGCCGTCAATGTGTCGGGAATGGACCGAACGTTTGAAGGAAAAATTATCCGCTTCTCCGATCAAATCGATACGAACACGCGGACCATGCACACTGAAGTGGACGTTCCCAACCCCAAATACCAGATGGTCCCAGGAATGTACGCTTCCGTAAAAATTCCGCTTCACGCAGCGGCGAAAGTCTTGACCGTGCCGGTGCAAGCATTTCAAGCCGGGAGTGAAGGGAAGGGAATCGTGATGGTTGTGGGACTGGGAAACAAAATTGAACGGCGCGACGTGGCAGTGGGTTTGCAATCCGCAACCGATGTCGAAATCACCTCCGGCCTGCAGGAAAACGAAACTGTGATTTTTGGGAGCCTGGGGCAGTACCGGCCGGGCGAAATCGTCGCGCCCAAGCTCGTGGAACCGTCGCGCATGGAAGGGGAGAGATAGATGCCATCCTTTGCTGTCCGCCATCCCTATCTGATTATTGTGTTTTGCCTGTTCGTCGTCGTATTGGGATTGACCAGCGTGGCCCGCATGCCGGTGGATATGTTCCCTCCCATCAATATCCCTGTCGTGCTGGTTGCGACCTTCTACAGCGGCATGCCTCCTCAGCAGATCGAAGCCGACATTACGGATACGTTTGAGCGATTCTTCACGCTGGCGAGCGGCGTGGACCACATGGAATCACGATCCCTGCCCGGCGTGAGTTTGATCAAAATTTATTTCCAGCCCGGAACGGACGCGGATGCCGACGTCACTTCGATTTCCAACCTGGCCATGGCGGACCTGCGCAGGCTCCCTCAGGGAACCCTGCCCCCCGTCGTCCTGAAGGTGGACGCTTCGAGTTTGCCGGTATGCCTACTGACAGCCAGTGGCGTAGGCCTGAACGAAACGCAACTGCACGACTATCTGCAATTCCAGATTCGCAACCAGATCGCAGGCGTTCCCGGCGCAACCGTCCCTCCCCCATACGGCGGCAAGTACCGGCAGATCATGGTCTATGTGGACCCTCTCAAGCTGCAGGCCCACGAATTGAGCCCCATGGACGTGGTTCGCGCGACGAACTCCTCTAACTTGATCTTGCCTGCGGGCGACGTGCGCCTCGGCCCGATCGACTACAACATTTACACGAACGCGCAAGTCGCCGACGCGAATGGCCTCAATGAAATTCCCCTCAAGACCGAAGGTGAAAAATCGGTCTTTATTTCCGATGTGGGGAAAGCGGTGGACGGCGCCGCGCAGCAATACAACATTGTCCGCGTGGATGGCCAGAAATCCGTGTACGTGGCGGTCCAGAAGCAGGGAGGCGACACCAACACGATCGCCGTCGTGAACGGGATCAGAGCCGCCATCAAGGATCTGCGCGATATTCCCTCGCAGTTGAAAGCCTCTGTCACCTTCGATCAGTCAGTCTTCGTCAAGGAAGCCATTTCCACGGTGTTGCGCGAAGGCGGAATTGGAATCCTGCTGACCGGGGCGATGATCCTGGTTTTTCTTGGGAGCTTTCGCGCCACAGTTGCCGTTTTTCTTTCGATCCCGATTTCGGTGTTTATCACCTTTTTCATCCTGCACAGCGCCGGAAAATCGATCAATGCCATGGTGCTGAGCGGCCTGGCGCTGGCATTTTCTCGCCTGATTGATGACTCCGTTGTTGTGATTGAAAACATTTACCGCCATCTGGAAATGGGAGAAGAGCCGGCGGTGGCGGCCGTCAAGGGGACCAACGAAGTGGCGCTGGCGGTCCTGGCCATCATGCTGGTTGCGGTGGTCGTTTTCTTCCCGGTCACGTTCCTGTTCGGTGTAAGTTCGTATTTGTTCGGCGCGCTTGCGCTCGGCGTTGTGCTTGCTCTTCTTGCCTCGTACTTCGACGCGGTGACGGTCGTGCCTCTGTTCTGCGCAAACTACCTCAAGGCCATCCACGATCGTGCAGAGGGAGAAGCAGGAAAGAAAAAATCCTGGGGAGCGAGATTCCACGCCGGGTTCAACTCAAAATTTGAAGTCATGCTGAATTTTTACGAGAAATGGGTCAGAAAAGCCCTCGAACGTCCGGGCCAGGTGGTCTCGGGTTTCCTGGTATTTTTCTGTCTCTGTTTCCTCTTGTATCCCTTTCTGGGTGTTTCCTTTTTCCCACGAACCGACGCCGGCCAATTTGTAATCAATCTAAAGGCGCCGACCGGCACGCGGATTGAGCTGACCGACAATTACGTGAAGCGTGTGGAAGATATTGTGCATCAAGTTGTCCCGCCCAAGGAACTGGAAACCATCGTCTCCAATATCGGCCTGACTCCGGATCTTTCCTCCCTGTTCACACCGAACTCCGGAATGCACACCGCGTTCGTGCAGGTGGGCCTGAAAGAAGATCACAAAGAAAGCAGCTTCGTTTACGTGGACGAGGTGCGCGCGCGCATTTCGTCTCAAATTCCGGAATTGCGAACGTACTTTCAGTCCGGCGGCCTGGTGGACGCGGTGCTCAACCAGGGGGCTCCTGCGCCGATCGATGTTCAGGTGACCGGAATGGACCTCAACGCGGCCGATCGTGTAGCACAGGATCTGGCGCGCCGGTTCCGGGCGATCCCGGGAATTTCCGACGTCTATATCCCTCAGGATATGGACTATCCGGCCTTGCAGGTAAACGTGAACCGGGCCCGCGCCAATGAATTGGGCCTCAATCCCCAGGAAGTCGTTGACAATCTCATTACTTCACTGACATCGAACGCGATGATCGCTCCGGGCTACTGGGTGGACCCGAGAAGCGGAAACAACTATTTAGTGACTGTCCAATATCCCGAAAATCAACTGCACTCCGTCCAGGATTTGAAGGCCATGCCGCTGCGCGGCGTCGGCTTGAAACTCCCGACTTACCTCAATCAAGTCGCCGATGTGAGCGTGGTCCAATCTCCCACCGAAGTGGACCACTACCAACTGCAACGCTCCGTGGACATCTACGTGGCTCCCTCCGGCGAAGATTTGGGCAAGCCCGCCACGGCGATCTCGAAAATCATCGCCGATACGAAGCTTCCCCCGAACTTGCGGATCAACATGCGCGGCCTTGTTGTGACCATGCAGAATTCCTTCCGCAGCTTCGGGATCGGCCTGGTCCTCGCCATCCTGCTGGTGTACCTGATTCTGGTCGCGCAGTTCGCCTCTTTTACCGATCCCTTCCTGATCGTGCTGGCCGTCCCCACGGGTCTCGTGGGGGTGATCATCACCCTGGTTTTTACCGGAACAACGCTGAACATCCAGTCGCTGATGGGCATCGTGATGCTGCAAGGGATGGTGGTTTCAAACAGCATCCTGATCGTGGATTTCGCCAACGTCCTGCGCAGCGAGGGACGCAGCGTGGTCGATGCAGTCGCGGACACTTGCCGCATCCGATTGCGTCCGATTTTGATGACGTCGCTCGCAACGGTCGTGGGCCTGCTCCCGATGGCATTCAAGCTCGAGACCGGAAGCGAAGCGTATGCGCCGCTGGCGCGAGCCATCATCGGAGGCTTGATCTCTTCGATTCTGCTGACGATTTTTGTGGTGCCCGCGGCGTACCTTTTGATTTACAGACGTCGCGAGGCGTCGGCTGGCACTCCGGCTATAACGGAGGCGCTCTAATGTGTGGTTCTCACCAGTTTCTGCTCCTCGTACTTGTTTCTGGTGCTGCTCTCGTCACAGTCCCCGGCGAAGCGCAGACTCCGCCGCCTTATTCCACTCCAGCTCCGGCACAACCGCAGGTGCAGAATCAATCCGCGCAGCGCCTGACATTGGCTGAGGCGGAGAGCATTGCCATTCAAAACCATCCGCGGATTCAGGCGGTGGCACAATTGGCTTCGGCCGCCGCAGCGCAGGTGAAGGAAGTTCAATCTCTCTATTACCCGCAGGCGAGCGGGGCTGTCACCGGAACCAAAGCGGAAACCGACAGCCGCATTGCCGCAGGATTTCTGAATAGCCCATCGGTCTACGATAAATTTGCCGACGGCGTATCCGTGACTCAGCTCGTGACCGACTTTGGCCGGACGCACGAACTCTCCAAGAGTTCGCACTTCCACGCCGATGCCGAGCAGGAGAATGTCCTCACCACGCGCGCCGACGTTCTCCTTCGTGTCAATGTGTCTTACTTCGGTGCCATGAAGGCCCAGTCCGTTCTTCGAGTCGCCGAGGAAACAGTGAAGGCGCGCCAGTTGGTCGCGGATCAAATCAGTGCCCTGGCCAAGAGCAGCCTCAAATCCGGCTTGGATGTAAGTTTCGCGAACGTGGACCTGGCCAGAGCGCAGCTTCTGCTGGTGCAAGCGCAGAACGACTTGCAGTCCTCGTATGCGCAGCTTGCCGACGCGCTGGGCTATTCGGATCAGCGAATATTCCAGCTGGTCGACGAACCCTTGCCGGGCGCTCCGCCACCCGATGTCGCGCCGCTCATCGTCGAAGCGTTTCAGAATCGGCCGGAAATCATCAGCCAGGGACTGGATGTGAAGTCAGCGCAGAGTTACGCCACAGCGGAACGCGATCTCTGGTTCCCCACAATCTCGGCCGCCGCGGTGACCGGCCTGGTCCCCTATCGGCAAGACCCCTTGCCCAGCCGCTACGCCGCCGCAGGATTCAACGTCAATGTTCCCATTTTTAACGGACGCCTCTTCAACGCCGAGCATGCCGAAGCGACAGCTCGCAGCCACGCACAGGAGCAATTTCTCCGGGACCTGCAGAACCGCATCGCCCAGGACGTCCGCACGTCCTGGTTGAACGTCAACTCCGCCTACCAGCGCCTTTCTCTCACGGAGCAACTATTGAACGAGACCACGCAGGCCTACGACCTCGCGGAGGGGCGCTACCAACTGGGCTTGAGCTCGATCATTGAACTCAGCCAGGCGCAGTTGAATTTGACCGAGGCCCAGGTCGAGCAAGTCAGCGCGCAGTACGATTACGAAAGCCAAACCGCGAATTTGAATTACCAGTTAGGGCGCGCGAAGTGAGCAAGAGTTGCGGCTTCCGCAATGCCATCTCCGTCCTTGACAACCTAATTTCTCGCGCCCTATGCTGAGGGCCTTGAAAATATCCATTGGTTCCGACCACGCCGGATTTGAATACAAAGAAAAAATAAGGGCACTCTTGTCCACGCTCGGGCACGAAGTCCGCGATTTCGGGACCTTCAACACCGACCCGGTTGATTATCCGTTGTTCATCCGTCCCACGGCGGAAGCGGTGGCTCGTGGCGAGTTTGAGCGCGGCATCGTGCTCGGCGGATCGGGAAACGGCGAAGCAATCGCCGCCAACAAAGTGCGAGGCGTCCGCTGCGCGCTTTGCTGGAATCTGGAAACGGCGCGCCTCGCGCGGCAACACAATGACAGTAACGTCCTCTCTCTCGGCCAACGAATGATTCCCGAGGATCTGGCGCTGGAAATCGTAAAGGTATGGCTGGTCACGCCGTTCGAGGGCGGGCGGCATATCCGCCGCATTGCCGAGATCGAATAAAATCCATCAGGCGTTTCCGAGGTCATCATGAAGCGGTTTTTCAAAATATCCCTCGCGATTGTTTTGTGTC
>Ga0206873_1067_pt1 | contig 33103 bp, 20 predicted proteins | sample Alteio_BWOrgCont_11_FD_152631 | JGI IMG/M metagenome (GOLD analysis project Ga0206873, IMG submission 152631) | Enriched cells from forest soil in Barre Woods Harvard Forest LTER site, Petersham, Massachusetts, United States -... | ecosystem: Environmental > Terrestrial > Soil > Temperate forest >...
TGAAGAGCAGGTAAAAAAAACGCCGAACCGTATCGCTTTAGTATTTGACGGGGCAGAATTGAGCTACTCTCAGCTCAATCAAAGAGCTAATCAATTGGCTGCATATATACAAAAAAATTACAGACCAAAAATAGAAGAACTACTGGTAATGTACATGGATCGCAGTCACCAGATAGTAATTTCTATTTTGGCTGTACTAAAAATTGGGTGCGCTTATGTGCCAGCTGCGACTGACATACCTGATCGCACGTTATTTCATATTTTAAAAGATACGAAGGCAAAGATTGTTTTAACTAATCAGGCTTACCAACTGAACTTCATTAAATTTCTTGAAAGATGTAGCGCAAGCGCTCTCCAAGTTCCTGCCTACTTAAATGTAGATAATTTGAATCTTGGAGATGGAAGCGAATTCAGTCCCGTGAACGTAGCTAGTTCAAATTTGGCCTACGTTCTTTATACCTCCGGTAGTACCGGGGTACCCAAGGGAGTCATGATGGAACATCAGGCATGCGTTAATAAAATTTTGGGAATGATGGAAGTAAGTCAGATGAATCAGCAAGATACGGTTCTATTTAAAACAAATTACATATTTGACGTTTCTTTCACAGATATATTTTGCGCACTGCTTGCAGGTTCTCGTATCGTCGTTACAAAAAATACGTTTGATGTGGAGGAAATTTCGAGTCTGTTGTCCAGCAATACCATTACAGTTTGTCATTTCACACCATCTCAATTTGATGTTATTAAAAATATAAAAGGTTCTCAGATATTTAAAAATTTAAGAATTATCCATTTCAGTGGAGAGGCATTAAATCCTCAATTGTTGAATGATATTGATGAAAAAATTTGTGCCGTTAATTATTATGGGCCAACTGAAACTGGAGAAGTTAGTGCCGACGTCAGAGATAATTTTCTGTACGATCGTCCATCAATAGGGCGTCCATTGCCTAATATCCAACTTTATATTTTGGATGAATTTCTTAATCCTGTTCCATATGGTGTTATTGGGGAGTTGTACATAGGCGGCAATTCGCTTGCAAGAGGTTATTTAAATCAGCCGGTTTTGACGCGTGAAAGATTTATTCGGAATCCATTTACAAATCAAGGTGAAAAAAATAAAAACTCATGCATTTATAAGACCGGGGACTTAGTACGTCGGCTAATCAACGGGAATATTGAATTTGTAGGCAGGAATGATTCGCAAATCAAAATTAGGGGATACCGAATCGAATTGGGAGAGATTGAAAATCAAATTCAAACATTTCCTAATATTAAACAGGCTGTTGTCATTGCCCAGAATAAGATTCATTTAAAAGCTTCAAACTCAATGCAGGAAAAATATCTTATTGCATATTACGTTTCGAGCTGCAAGGTAGATATTTCTGGTCTACGCGATTATTTAATAAAACGATTGCCTGAATACGTAGTGCCTGAAGTCTACTATCAACTTTGTGAATTTCCCCTGACTCAAAATGGGAAGTTAGATATTAAATTACTCCCGCAGATTGAACCGTCAAAGAATAGAACTTATTTCCCACCTAAAAATGCGCTAGAAGAGAAGTTATGTGCAAGCTATGCTGAAGTACTAAATATTCCTTTTAATAAGGTTAGTATTCATGACGATTTCTTTCAGTTAGGGGGCGATAGTATTTCAGGCATTCGTCTACTTTTTAAGTTAGAACAAAATTTAGATATAAAAATTGCAGACGTTTTTAAATTGCGAACACCAGCAAAAATAGCTGAATTTGTTCCTCAAGCTAAAAGTACACTTAAACAGAAAATTGAAAATATCGTTCAGCTTTACCTCAAATACCAATATGCGATTAGAGATGATCAAATTGAAAAAACAGACAAGAAAATTGCTGAAAAACATGCCAGATATCTTGATGGTATTAAAAATCTAAAAATCTATGAGGATTTAAAAGATATAGAAAACGTATTGCTTACTGGTTCAACTGGCCATCTGGGATGCAACGTTTTGCAAAAATTACTTGGGCAAACCACGTACAAAATATATTTATTTGTTAGAGCTAATTCAGTACAGTCAGCGATTGAACGCGTTGCTAAGAAATTCAAGTTTTATTTTGACGCGGATTTAAGCGCCTATGAAAATCGACTGTTTATTATCAACGCTGATATTCGTCAAGCTAATTTCGGATTGAATCTGGCCCAATATAGATCTTTAGTCGAGAAAATTGACAGCGTGATTCATTGTGCTGCGCTTGTAAAACACTATGGTGAATATGACGAGTTTTATCAGTCGAATGTGCTACCAACGATTAATCTACTTGAGTTTACAAAAAAAACGCGAGGAAATGAATTTAACTATATTTCTACGGTAGGTGTTTTAGCAGACGGATATGTTCCGGAAAAAATCTATCACCTTTCTAATGAAGATGATCCTGCTAATGACTTTATCCATGGTAAAAATTTTTACGTACAAACGAAATATAAATCAGAATTACAAGTCCTTAAATATCGCGCAGCCGGCGTAAATGGGAATATCTTTCGGGTAGGTAATTTAGGTATGCACTCCATTAATTACAAAGTGCAAGAAAATATTGATGAAAATTTGTATTTCTCACATATAAAAACGATGCTTCGTTTTGGATTAATCCCTGATGAAATATCACATATGGAAATTTCTCCGGTGGATTGTACTGCCGCCGCAATTGTAAAACTGTTCGATAAATCATCACTGAGTAATCAGACTTTTCATCTTTTTAATCCCAAGACTTGCGATTTAATGAAGTCATTTAATGACTATTCATTTTTGAAGCTTAAAAGATGTGACCTAATTGAGTTCATTGATAGTGTGTTGGAAGAATTGTCGACCGATAAATTAAATGAAGAATTTCATCTTCAGGAAATCTATCAATTATGGTTGCAAGAAAAAGATGAAATTCACACGACTAAGATGCGATTGGCGCAAGAAAAAACAGAAATTATTTTGAAAAAATTAGGATTTTCATGGCCTGAAATTACTGCTCCTATGTTGATTAACTTTGTTAAGCATGCGTTTCCCCCATCAATTGATTTTATAAAGGAGTTGAGATGAGCTCATCCGAAAATATCATGGATTATTTGGCAAAGGTCGCACCTTATATCCCATTTCCAATGTACTGGACTAATTTAGAGCCACGAGTGCTCGGCGCAAATGAAGCATGCCTAGCGGCTATGGGAGCCAAGACAATCGATGATGTTGTGGGGAAGACACCCCATGACTACTATCCCAGAGAAATAGCGGACGACATTTCTAGCCATATTTTGTTGGTAAGCAGGACTCGAAAAGTGCTAACGCAAGAAGATATGATCCAAGATATCAGCTCTGGTAAAACACGATATTACGCAGCGATCAGATCTCCATTATTTGGTAGTGATGGAGAGGTTGTGGGGGTGTTTGGAACTTCTATTGAAATCACTGCAGAAAAAGAATCTGAATTATTAAAAATAGAAAATGAACGGCAGAAAATTTTAGCTGACGAACAAGAACGATTCAAAAAAACTGCTGACCAAGTTGCCCATGACATTCGCTCGCCGCTCGCCAGTTTGTTAATGATTGTGCGCGCATGCCAGAACATGCAGGAAACAGAGCGGGTTGCTTTAAGAGATGCTGCCAATAGAATCAATGATATTGCAAATAATCTGATCAGTAGTTTTCGAAAAAAAGAAGTTGAACAGACTTCAATCATAGAGAAGAGCGAATCTGTTCTGGCGTCCCCAATTTTGCTGCAAATTCTTGCTGAAAAAAAATATGAAATCCAGAATGCTAAAGTTAAAATTGATCATCATTTTAGTCAGACCGGAAACTTCGCATGGTTTATTACTCAGCCCGCTGCTTTCACGCGCATGCTCTCCAATATCATCAACAATTCCGTTGATTCATTCGATCAAAAAGAAGGAAATATCACAGTTCATCTTGATGCAAATAATGAACACGTTTGCATTGCGATTGAAGACAATGGCAAAGGAATGAGTCCTGAGTTGGTGCGAAAAATTTTAAATCAGATTGCTGTCACTGAAGGTAAATCAAATGGTCATGGTATTGGACTTACACAGGTACGTGATGCATTGGAGGCAAATCAAGGGCAATGGGAAATTGATTCTAGGGTTGGTGTCGGCACCAAAATTAAATTAACTTTTCCACGTGCTAAAGCAATGAGTTGGATTGCTGAAGTCGTTGAGTTAAGACCGCACGACACGGTTGTAATTTTAGATGATGACAGCTCTATTCATATGGCATGGGATTTTCGATTCGAAAAAATCTTACAAGAACATTCAGGTTTGAGACTAAAGCACTTTGAAATTGGTCAGGAGGCGGTAGATTTTATCAACGATCTTAATCCTGATAAAAAGAAACAAATATTTTTGTTAGCTGATTATGAATTGCTAAACCAAAATCTGAATGGTTTGGACGTGATTGCGCTAACCCATATAGATCGCTCTATTCTGGTGACAAGCCACTATGCGAATAAAGAAGTGCAGCGGTCGGCCAATAAAACTGCTACAAAAATATTACCTAAGCGATTGGCATCTGAGGTGGCCATTCAGGTAGAAGAAGTACATGATGATAGAAATGCTGGCATGCCAAATAGTGGTTTTAAAAACGTCGATGTGATTTTTGTCGATGATGAACAATATTTATTAGATGGATTTAAATTTTTTGCAGCTGGTAAACTGGTTGATACGTTTTGCAAGCCGGAAGAATTTTTGAGTAAGGCTAATAATTACCATAAACGCACCAAAATTATGTTGGATCAAAATTTTGCGAATTCCGAATTAAAAGGAACACAGATTGCTGAGCATTTACATGCTATGGGGTTTTCTTGCCTTTACTTAATGTCTGGCGAGAGTTTTTCAGATATTAACCTTCCGGGTTATTTGACTGGTATTCAGAAATCAAACCTTGATGCATTGACAGCAGCATTGGATGAATGACTTGGCGTCATGGAATTTGTATGAAGGGGCTGCAACGAATTGCAGCCCCTGATTTTTTCTATACTTCTCTTGCTGTCTATTTTGCGATCAGTAAAATCAATCCACGTCCGCAAATTCCATAACTATATCCTTGCCCACCCAGATAAGTTTCACTGCCCGGTGCACTGACCTGATTCGGTCCTTCCGCCCATGAACAGGTATCGGTAACCCGGTACCAGTTCAGGCCGGAAGGCGGTGCGGGAAGGCTGAAATTGACTGCTGCTGAATAGCCGTTATAGCCAACATAAATCGCTGCTGTAGAATCGCCGAGCGAACTGCCGTTGAGCATATAGGCTATATCGTAATTGGTCGAACTGTTCCAGTAGGTGGAGTCCGGTGTCACTCCGGCCGGGGTGTACCAGGCAAGCTGCGCCGCGGTGTACCAGGTCACCGGACGCAATGATGCGTGCGCCTTGCGGAACGCGATCATCGCCTGAACGTAGCTGTTGAAATTGGACTGCGCGGTGGTCTCGGTGTAGTTGAGCCAGTTGCCGACCGAATCCAGATTGTAGGGATTGTTGTTGCAGTTGATAGAGCGTAAAAACTCATCGCCGCCGGTCATCATCGGCGTACCTGCATTGAGCATCATGAACGCAAATCCGACCCGCGCTGCCATACGTTGATTCACCGAGTTGCCGCCCTGATCCCAACTGTAGTTAGTGGTAGTGCCGCCATCTGACGGGCCATATGGCCAGGCTTGCGAGTTATTTGAACCATTGCAGGAATACAGATCATTCAAGGTCATGCCGTCGTGAGAGACCATGAAGTTCACCGAGTTCCATGGGCTGCGACCATTGCCTTGGTACAGATCGGAAGAACCGGCGAAACGGGTCGCAAGCTGACTTGGCGTCACAGCGTCGACACCTTGTTCATTTTGAGCCTGGCGCAGCGTGTCGCGATAAATGCCGTTCCATTCCGACCAGCCGGTTGGGAAACCGCCAACCTGATACGAGTTGCCGCCGATAGCCCATGGTTCGGCAATCAGGTCCACGCCGCTTCCGCCGGCTGCCGGACGGGGTGGAATTTCGGTGACGATGCGATTGAGCGCGATATTGGGATTCGTTTTATCGAAGTTGTAACAGCCAACCGTACAGGTGTTACCCAAGACCGACGCCAGGTCAAAGCGGAAACCGTCGACGCCCATGGTGCTGTTCCAGTAATACAGAGAATCGACGATCAGATTTTGGGCTATCGTGTTGTACGTATTGTAGTTGCCGCCGACCCCCGTATTGTCGTAGGAGCTTTGCAGATCCGTCGTGAGTTCATAGTAGGTGGGATTGTCCAGGCCGCGATAGGACATCACGTTATACGTGGTCGGATCCGATGTGTTCCACGCATAACCTTCACCGGTGTGGTTGTACACCACGTCCATATAGACCTTGATACCCAACGCATGATAGGCCGCAACCATCGCCTGAAATTCCTGGGTAGGTCCGCCGGCAGCCTGGTTATACGCATAGCGTCGGTCTGGTGAGAAAAAATTCAGCGTGCTGTAGCCCCAGTAATTTTGGCCGACATCCGAATTGGGCGTGTTGTCGTTGGCCTGATTCTGCGTTTCCTGTACCGGCAAAAATTCCACGGCTGTTACGCCCAGACTGGCCAGATAGGGCGCCTTAAGTGCTGCACCTTTGTAAGTGCCTTGATACGCAGTGGCGATACTCGGATCGTTTTTTGTCAGACCACGCACATTGACTTCATAAACGATATCGTCCTTCTGGGCGCGCGTCGGTTTGGTTCCGGTTGAGACGGTACTTGTCGCCAGTACGATACCTTTGGATGCGTCAGGGCCGCTATCCAGTGTGCGATACAGTGAGCCCGACGCATACACGTTGCCGTTGGTAAAAGTCGCAGTTTCCGGATTCTGACTCAGTTCCAGAGCGTACGGATCGTACAGCAGCTTGTTCGGATTGAAGCGGTTGCCATTGGCGTCGACGTCGCTGATAAATCCGGCAGAGCTGCCCAGTGTCCATGTTGAGGTGTAAGGCCAATTCGGTCCCCAGGCCCGGTACCCGTAATACACAGGCCCGGTTATTCCGGCGCTGGTGAGAGCGGAAACCGCGACGGTGACTTGCCAGACATTGGTTGTATTGGGATCTGGTGCAAGAAGGTAAGTTGTAGCCGCGCCCTGTCCGTAACCTGCGCTGAACAAGTCCAGCTCGATTCGTGTGGCCTTGGATGAGTAGAGCCGAAACGTAATGGTAGTTTTTGCACTGTTGTATTTCGCACCGAGATTCTGGGTATTGATGGCAGCATAAGACGTGAGCGGCATGCATGCGCAGCCGGTAATGGCCAGCGCGGCGTACAGCATGAGTGATTTTAGTCGCATGATTTTTTCTTCAATTCATGTTTGTGTTACAGGGTTGACCAGCAGACAGGGCTGGAAACTGAACTTTGATCGCATTTTTATTCGTATAAAATTTGCTGATAAGTAGTAATACTACATTTCAACTTGATGCTTAAAATTGATTCGTTTGAAGATAAAACTGGAGGTGATCTAAGTTTTCTGATGAAACTTTTGCGTGATCATGGGGAAATTTGAATGAAACTGCAAATGGTTTCGATGTTGCGTTGCGGCAGTACTAATTGTGTGTAGTAATAGTACATATCAATGTTTGATGATTGTCATGATGTCAACTTTGATTGATAGCTCCAATCGCTTGCGCTACCGTTACGATGGGCATGCGTTGAAATTGCTTCAGATTGAGCAAATGTGCATCTCCAGATACGATCAGATCAGCCTGTGCGGAAAGGGCGCAGGCCAATATTGCGTCGTCATCGGGGTCGTGTGTAATCGTTGGAAGGATTGCTGCAGGTGTGGCCAGCGTCACCAGGCTTGAGTAGTGCGTCGTCAGTGTTTGTGCGCTGGTTTCGTAAGCGGCGAGGCGTTTGGTGAATTTTGGATAACGCAGCGTATGCAATAATTCGTCGAGCAATGTATAGCTCAATAGCATCGTCAATGGCCCAATTCAGTAACTGGCGCGGCAATCCATTCCATAGCAAACCAGCCACGACGACGTTGGTGTCAAGTATCAGGCGCACTAAATAATAACTGATTGGGTGTTGGCAAGCCGTGCACTAACGAGCCGATTTTTTACTTAGCTCGGCCCGTGCAGTGCGCACGTCTACTGTGATGTCCCGCTCGATTTCCGGTGTCAACGGTTCATCCGGAAAACGTGCCCACATGGCGCGCAGCGTCTCTCCGGTCAGTCTGCGCAATTGCTCGCGCAGCATTGATTCAATCGCCTGTGGTGTCAACAGGCCGGCATGCTGTGCTTCATTCGCCAGGTCGTCGGGTAAATTCAGTGTCAGTTTCAGCGTCATCATCATTAGTCCTTTTGTTGCAGGACATAGTGTAGCCCGACGCCTGGCAGATGACTAGTCGCGTATCTCCAGAACCCGATTGAGGCTTAATGCCGCAAGTGTGCAGAATGCGCCGGATAACAGATACAGGCTGACATACTCCAGACCGAAATGTGCGGACAGTGCCAGTGCTACCAGCGGTGCGAAACCTGCGCCGACCAGCCAGGCTATATCCGATGTCAGCGCGGCTCCGGTGTAGCGATATTTCAACGGGAAATTGGCGCTCACCGCACCTGCTGCCTGACCGTAAGACAAGCCCAGTAACGCAAAGCCAATCAGAATAAAAACATCTTGCCGATATTCGCTGCCGCCCATTAACTGAGGAATAAATCCCGCAAGTATGGCAATCAGCATCGCAAAAATTCCCAGCGTGGTGCGTCGTCCATATTTGTCTGAAATAATCCCGGAGGTGATAATGCCCAGTATCATGAATCCTGCGCCGATGACTTCAATCTCCAGAATTCCGCTGATCGGACGCGGCGAGTACAACATAATCCACGACAGCGGAAACACCGTCACAAGATGGAATAGCGCATAGCTGGCCAGTGCGCACAACGCGCCGATGATGACGTTACGACCTTGCGAACGTCCCAGTTCAATCACATTGGCCGGCTCCAGCTCTTTCTGGTCCAGCAGGCGCGCAAAGGCGTCGGATGAGACCAGCTGCAGGCGCGCAAATACGGCTACGACGTTAATCGCAAAAGCCACGTAAAACGGATAACGCCAGCCCCAGTCTAAAAAATCGGCCAGTGACAGGGTTGCCGACATATAGGCAAATAATCCGCCGGCCATCATGAATCCGATAGGTGCGCCCAACTGGCCCATCATCGCAAACCAGCCACGCCTGTGTGCCGGTGCATTCAGCGCCAGCAGCGACGGCAATCCATCCCAGGAGCCGCCCACTGCAATACCCTGGCCAACACGAAACAGGGACAGCAGAAGAATCGAGGCGTAACCCAAATGTGCAAAAGTGGGAAGAAAGGCAATGCCGACGGTAGAAACGCCGAGCAGCAGGAGTGCAATGGTCAGTTTGGTCTCGCGGCCAAAGCGCTTCTGGATAGCCATAAAGGCAACCGTGCCTATCGGACGGGCCAGAAACGCAAATGCAAAAATGACAAACGCGTACAAAGTACCTTCAAGTCGTGGTTCAAATGGAAAGAAAACTGAGGGAAATACAAGAACTGAAGCGATCGCGTATACAAAAAAATCGAAATATTCCGATGCACGTCCTATGATGACACCTATGGCTATTTCGCCGGGTGTAATAGATGCCTCTTCCCGGTTGCTATGTTTGTCATCAGCGCTATGGATTAAGGTATTGGACATATGGATGGCTCCTCCAGTTAGGGTACTACTGTCTCACTGAACGTCGCCTTTTTCCGGTGGGGCCGGGTAGGACAAAACGTCCAATCGTTATTGTTTGTTTGTTGAAGTACATTAACATATTTTATAAGCTCATATGAAAAATTCAGAGCCCACCGATCCCACAATAATGCCCATGCTAATCTCCAGGTCTCTCAAGCTATTCCGCAACGCTGTACAGCGTTTGCCATTAATTGGGGCAGGACTTTTATTGGCCGGATGCGACACTGTCGTATTACATCCGTCCGGTGACGTCGCTGCCCAGCAAGGCCATCTGCTTGTCGTTTCGACATTTTTGATGTTGATCATTATCGTTCCGGTGATTGCGCTCACCTGTTTTTTCGCGTGGCGCTACCGACATAAAAATACCGAAGCTACCTACGAGCCGGAATGGGATCATTCGACCAAGCTGGAACTGATCATCTGGGGCGCGCCTCTGTTGATCATTATTGTTCTCGGTCTGTTGACCTGGATCGGCACTCACACGCTGGACCCGTATCGTCCGCTGGAGCGGCTGGATGCAAAACGGGCTATGCCTCTGAACGTAAAACCGATGGTGGTTGAAGTCGTTGCGCTCGACTGGAAATGGCTGTTTATTTATCCCGATCTGGGTATTGCCAGCGTCAATGAACTTGCCGCGCCAGTGGACGTACCGGTCGAGTTCAAGATTACCGCATCGACCGTGATGAATTCATTCTCGATTCCGGCGCTGGCCGGACAAATTTACGCCATGCCCGGCATGCAGACTACGCTGAACGCCGTAATCAATCGTCCTGGTGATTTCGACGGGTTTTCAGCGAACTACAGCGGTGCCGGATTTTCGGATATGAAGTTCAAATTTCACGGCATGAGCAAGGCCGATTTTGATCAGTGGGTGCAATCCGTCAAGACTGGTAGCGAGCTGTCTCGCGGCATCTATGCCGAACTGGAAAAGCCAAGTCAGCGCGAGCCGGTACGGCATTACGGTTCTATCGATGCCGATCTGTATCACGCCATTTTAAATCGCTGCGTCAGCGGCAATGAGCAGTGTCTGGATCAGATGATGCAAATGGGCCCGCAAGGCAGCATGAGCGCGGCTGCCAAAGCAGAAATAAACGCGACTTCCGGTGCGACGAAACTTGCCAGCATAGGTAACGGAATAAGCAAGGAAATAAGCAAAGAAATATGTACCACCCCTCAGTTATCCTCGGGAAAAAATAATGTCAGAACCAATTAATTTAACGAAGCTGATCTTTGGTCGTCTGACCTGGGACGCCATCCCCTTCCACGAACCTATTCTGCTGGCTACTTTCGTCATGGTCGCCCTGGGCGGCATGGTCGTACTGGCAGCGATGACCTATTTCAAATTATGGACACCGCTGTGGCGCGACTGGGTCACCAGTATCGACCACAAACGCATCGGCGTCATGTACGTCGTACTCGGCCTGGTTATGTTGTTGCGCGGCTTTGCCGATGCGCTGATGATGCGTGCCCAGCAGGCCATGGCCTTTGGCGGCAACCCCGGCTTTCTGCCGCCGCATCACTACGATCAGATCTTTACCGCGCACGGCGTGATCATGATCTTTTTTGTCGCCATGCCGCTGGTCACCGGACTGATGAACTATGTCGTACCGCTGCAAATCGGCGCACGCGACGTGGCGTTTCCGTTTCTGAATAACTTCAGTTTCTGGATGACCACGTTCGGTAGCATGCTGGTAATGGCGTCACTGTTTGTCGGCGAGTTTGCCCGCACCGGCTGGCTGGCATATCCGCCGCTGTCGGGGATTTTGGGTAGCCCCGATGTCGGTGTCGATTACTATATCTGGGCGTTGCAGATTGCCGGGGTAGGGACCTTGCTGTCGGGCGTGAACCTGATAGTCACCATCGTCAAAATGCGTGCGCCCGGTATGACGTTGATGCGTATGCCGGTATTCGTCTGGACTTCGCTTTGCACCAACATCCTGATCGTTGCTGCATTCCCGGTGTTGACTGCCGTACTCGCGATGTTGTCGCTCGACCGCGTGGTCGGTACCAATTTCTTTACCAATGACATGGGCGGCAGCGCCATGATGTATGTCAATCTGATCTGGATCTGGGGTCACCCTGAAGTCTACATTCTGATCCTGCCCGCGTTCGGTGTGTTCTCCGAGATCGTGCCAACCTTCTGCAGCAAACGCCTGTTCGGTTACACCTCGATGGTATACGCCAGCGTCGTTATTACGATACTTGCTTACCTGGTCTGGCTGCATCACTTCTTTACCATGGGCTCGGGTGCCAGCGTCAATTCCTTCTTCGGTATTACCACGATGATTATTTCGATTCCGACCGGCGCGAAAATATTCAACTGGTTATTCACCATGTATCGTGGCCGCATCCGTTTCGAATTGCCGATGATGTGGACTATCGCATTCATGATCACGTTTGTTATCGGCGGTATGACCGGCGTTCTGCTGGCGGTACCACCTGCCGACTTCGTGGTGCACAACAGCCTGTTCCTGATCGCTCACTTTCATAACGTGATTATCGGCGGCGTGGTGTTCGGCATGTTCGCCGGTATTAATTACTGGTTCCCTAAAGCATTCGGCTACAAGCTCGATTCGTTCTGGGGTCACTGCTCATTCTGGTTCTGGGTTGTCGGTTTCTACGTCGCCTTTATGCCGTTGTATGTACTGGGTCTGATGGGCGTGACGCGTCGTTTGAGTCACTTCGACGATCCATCGCTGCAGATCTGGTTTGTGATTGCAGCTATCGGCGCCGGCCTGATTTTCCTGGGTATCATCTCGTTCATCATTCAACTGGTGGTGAGCTTTTTGCGCCGCGAATCATTACGTGACACGACCGGCGATCCATGGGGTGGCCGTACTCTGGAATGGTCGACATCGTCGCCGCCGCCGGATTACAACTTTGCTTTCACGCCGCTGGTGCACACCCGCGATACCTGGGCTGTGATGAAAAGCGACGGCTATATACGTCCCACTTCAGGTTTTGTCGATATTCACATGCCTAAGAATACGGCTGCCGGATTTGCGATTTCCGCGATTGCAGCGGTGGTCGGATTCGGCCTGATCTGGCAGATGTGGCTGGTAGCCGGAATAGGTTTTGTCGCCATGATCGCCGCCACGATTTACCACACCTTTAATTACAATCGCGATTACTTTATTCCGGCAGCCAAGGTTGTCCGTACTGAAGATGAACGCACTTTATTATTGAGCAGCCATGTCTGAAACTACTCTTACTGCCAACGCCATGGGCACTAAGTCCGGCAACAGCTATTTTGTTGTGGACCATCATCCGGAAAACGGCACTCTGCTGGGATTCTGGCTTTATCTGATGAGCGACTGCCTGGTCTTTGCCTGCCTGTTTGCCGCTTACGCGGTATTGGGTCGCAACTATGCAGGTGGACCATCCGGTGGGATGATCTTCGATCTGCCTATGGTCGGCATCAACACCTCATTGTTGTTGCTGTCGTCTATCACCTATGGCTTTGCCATGCTGGAATCGCAGAAGAAGCAGGTACGCAATACCATGCTGTGGCTGATCGTCACCGGCATACTCGGCGCCGGCTTTATCGGATTGGAATTATATGAATTCGTGCATTTGATTCATGACGGCTTCGGTCCGCAACGCAGCGGTTTTCTGACCTCGTTCTTCGCACTGGTCGGCACCCACGGTCTGCACGTCACCTTCGGTATCGTCTGGCTGATCACCTTGCTGTTTCAACTTAAGCGTCACGGCCTGACTGCGGCCAACACCCGACGCCTGATGTGTCTGTCGATGTTCTGGCACTTTTTGGATGTGGTCTGGATCGGCGTCTTCACCTTTGTTTATTTGATGGGAGCACTGCCATGAGCGCGCATACTACATCCACACATGCCCATAACGATCACGCTGATCACGACGGCCATGTCAGTCACAGTACCTTTAAAGGTTACGCAACCGGGTTCGTTCTGGCCGTTATCCTGACCGTTATTCCGTTCTGGCTGGTGATGGCCAAAGTATTCGATAAATCCAGCACCACCGGCATGTTGTTGCTGGCCATCGGTGCGGTACAGATCGTGGTGCATATGATTTATTTTCTGCATATGAATACCAAATCCGAACACGGCTGGTCGATGCTGGCATTAATTTTTACGGTGATGGTGGTCGTGATTATGATGAGCGGCTCGCTGTGGGTAATGTATCACCTGAATCACAATATGATGCCGGGCATGATGGATACGACGGTTGAAACCAAACCGGAATCGATCAATGCAGCGCCGGCTTCAACCGCCCTGACTGTGGCGGTTCCACAGAAAGCAGCCGGTACCCAGCAGGTACCGTGAATTCGGCGGTAGATGAAACCGTGACAGATAAAACTCAGTCCCGCAGCAACTTCACGTTAGCCGTGATAGTCGTTTGCGGGACTTTGCTTTTCTCGCTGTTCGTCGCACTGGGCTGCTGGCAAATCCAGCGTTTAAGCTGGAAACTTCAACTGATAGCCAGGGTGGAGCAGCGTGTGCATGCTGTCGCAGTCGCAGCGCCAACCCGGCTGCACTGGTCTGAGATGACCGCAGCATCCGATGAATACCGCCATGTGCGCGTGCAGGGCGTATTTCTGGACGCGTACACCACCAAAGTGCTTGCCTCCACCGTCATCGGTCGCGGATTTTGGGTGATGACGCCGATGCGCACGGACGACGGTAGCGTCGTCTTCATTAATCGCGGTTTTATTCCCTTCAACGCAACCCCGGCAGCCTCGCCTGCCAACGCTGTAGTCACCGGACTGCTGCGTATCACCGAACCCGGCGGCGCTTTTCTGCATCACAATAATCCCGCTGGGCAGCTCTGGTATTCACGTGACGTGCAGGCCATGGCCGCGGCCCGCCATCTGACCGATGTCGCCCCTTATTTTATCGATGCAGATGCGGCACAAGCGGTGGTGGAAAGCACGTCAGGAAACGCGGCAGAAGGGGCAGCAGAAACTGCAGCAGAAACTGCAGCAGAAACTGCAGCAGCCAAGCAGGCCAGCGGTGTGCCGGTCGGCGGATTGACAGTCATTAACTTCAATAACAATCATCTGGTCTATACTCTCACCTGGTTCGCGCTGGCGCTGATGGTTGCCGGCGGCGGTTTTTATCTGGTTCGTTCAGAGCTGAAGGTCCGTAGACGTTATCGAAGTTAACATGAAAAATATCTTGATCGCCGCTGCCAAAGAACAATGGAAACTGGCTTCAAATCCTAACAATATGGTTGGACGCAAAAACGCTTCCCATCTGATTCAGTTGCGCTGGATCGCAGTCGCGGGACAGTTGACCACCATCGCCGTGGTCAACCTTATTTTTCACATTCCGATTCCTACCCCGGTCATGCTGGGCATCGCCATTTTTCTGATCGCGTTCAATATCGCCAGTGAATTGCGCTGGCATGAATCTGTGATTATCTTCAATGGCGAACTGTTTTTAGCCTTGCTGGTTGACGTCGCCACGCTCACTGCACAACTGTATCTGAGCGGCGGGACGCATAATCCGTTTGCGTTTCTGTATTTGCTGCAAGTGATTATCAGCGCCATCCTGCTGGATGTCTGGTCGACCTGGTTCATCATCATTATTTCGAGCGTCTGTTTGGCCGGGTTATCGATGTTTTCGATTCCGCTGAATTTGCCGCATGCCAGTAACGGTTTTTCCAGCCTGTATGTGCAAGGTCTGGTTATTTGTTTTGTGCTGAATGCCGCATTGCTGACGATTTTTATTACCCGTTTCAACCGCAATCTGCGTGCCGGTGAGGCACAACTCACCGCGTTGCGACAACAGGCCGCCGAAGAAGATCATATCGTGCGCATGGGTTTGCTGGCGTCCGGCGCGGCACATGAACTCGGCACACCGCTGGCAACGCTGTCGGTGATTTTGGGCGACTGGCAACGCATGCCGGAATTTAATGCGAACAAGGAAGTACAACAGGAAATGCATGAAATGCAAACGCAGCTGAACCGCTGCAAGAATATTATCAGCGGCATCCTGCTGTCCGCCGGTGAGGTGCGCAGCGACTCGTCGGCCAAGACCACCATCAATACCTTCTTACAGGACCTGACCGACGAATGGCGCAGCAACCGGCCGGTCGTGTCGTTTGAATTTGATAATCGCATCACGCACGATATTCCTATCGCTTTCGATACGTCGTTAAAGCAAATGATTTTTAATGTGCTCGATAATGCGCTGGAAGCGTCGCCGCAATGGGTCCGCCTGGAAGCCGGGCTAAGTTCGGACCGGTTGGAGCTGACAGTGACCGATGCCGGTTCGGGATTTGCTCCGGCGATGCTGGCGCAATTCGGCAAGCCGTATCAGTCCAGTAAAGGGCGGCCGGGCCGCGGTTTGGGTTTATTTTTTGTCGTCAACGTTGCGCGTAAATTGGGCGGCACTGTCACTGCAGCCAATCGTAACGAAAATAATCCCAATGCAGAGTGCGGCGCGATTGTTCGGTTTGCGTTACCGATAGAGGCGATCCGTCTTGATGACGATAACGAGGCAAAGTGGAGCGGTTCTGATGCCTGATGAACGCCTGTTACTGATCATCGAAGATGATGCGGTTTTTTCGCGCACGCTGGGACGTTCGTTTGAACGGCGCGGCTATCGGGTTCTGCTGGCAGAAAATATCGTGCAGGCCAAGGAATTGCTGGCGTCGCACAGCCCTGGTTATGCGGTAGTCGATCTGCAATTGCATGGTCATGTTTCCGGCCTGGACTGTGTGCAACTGCTGCACCAGCATGATGCTACGATGCTCATCGTTGTCCTGACCGGTTACGCCAGCATTAATACTGCAGTTGAAGCGATCAAGCTGGGTGCCTGTCAGTATCTGGCAAAGCCATCCAACACCGATGATATTGAAGCCGCCTTCAATCACGTTGCCGGTAGCGCCAAAATCCCGTTGACCAACCGGGCTACCTCGATCAAAACCCTGGAATGGGAGCGCATACACGAAGTGCTGGCTGCAACCAATTTCAATATTTCCGAAGCCGCCAGACAGTTGGGTATGCACCGTCGCACGCTGGCGCGCAAACTGGAAAAGCAGCGGGTCAAATAAGGTTTCCCGAGGCGTCTTGAGCTTACTCATTCTTTACAAATCTTTACGCGGATTTTCAGAAAGCGGCCTCACCCGATCGGGTTTTGCGCCGTTAACTGGTTATCATTCAACTAGCTATCAATTCGGGAGATTCACATGGTATCGGGTATCGGATCGGCAATCTCTGCCACAACCTCAGCCAGTAGCAGTTCCAGCATCGCAGCGCAACTGGCTGCACTGGAAAAGCAGCTGGCGGCATATCAAAAAGAACTGAAAGCAGCCAGTAGCAGCAGTGGGTCGGGCACCAGCGCCAGCACCACGACGCAGGTGCTGACGGCGCAAATTGCTGCCATCGACGCGCAGATTGCACAATTGAGCAATGCCAGTTCCAGTTCTACCTCCAACGCATCGTCTACCCCGCCTTCGTCCAATTCATCGTCATCCGGCACAGCTGCGACGGCGTCAACTGCTACCGGTAGTCAGTCGACATCCGGCATATCATCAAGCAATTCGACGACTAACGGGCCAACCACGCCCGCCGCCAAAGCGAAAAATGATTTAAAGGGCAATAACATCGATGTGACAGCCTGACCATCTGACCGATAGCGTCAGGCTACCGTATTGACGACACCTCCCGTTGGTCCGCTGTTTTGCAGATTGGTCGACAGTGCGGACAGGAAGTTGGTCAACGTCGCAGAACTGCTGGTATCACCCAGCGCACTGATCATGTTCTGAAAATTAGTCGACAGTGTTGCGTCAGCCGACGTGGTCGCGCTGCTACTTGCGGTCGATGTACCCGAGCTGGATGCACTGAGTTGTTGTATCAGACTCTGCAGATTCGCCTCCAGTCCCGCCGGGCCTGATGTACTACTGGTTGCACTGGTCGAACCGACGCTACCTGTGGAACCTGTGGCGCTGCCTGAACTGGATGAGCTGCCGGAACTTTGAGCCTGCAGCGCTGCCATTAAACTTTGCAAAAAGGCGCCGATGGCCTGATCGGCGCTTTGGCTGGCCGTACTCGACGTTGTTGACGACGAACTGGTACTGCTGGCAGCACTGGTCGCTGACGACGCGGTACTGCTGCTGCCGACCCCGATAGATGACAGCGCATCCGCAATCGCACCCAACAATCCGCCACCGCCGGACGGTGGCGGGGGCAGGGTGCCGACGCTATCGGCATTGTTGGACTGACTGGTGGATGGACTGTTGCTGAGCTCGCTTAACTGGCTAAGCAATAAACTATAACTGTTACCTGACACTGCGCTGATAGACATGGGAATCTCCAATAAATGAAAAAGCGGAGCTTCAATATATCGCCAAGACTGGGCCACGCGCGAGAGTGGAACAGGTAAATCCAGGTAAAGTTAGGTAAAGATGGGCGTTGTTTGCCACCTAAGCGCAGAACTGAAGGGTAAATTGTTCTCTGTTTATCGAATTCGTTTTTCTGAAAGTTCTTAACGTTGCTAGCTATGACAGGTAACGAGAAGAACAGGGTATGACGCAGGTATTATTAATCGACGACGATGTTGAATTGCTGGCGATGCTGAAGGATTATTTCGGGCGCGAGAATATAGATGCCGTGGTGGCACATGACCCGGTTGCCGGTTTCGATCTGGCGATCTCGGGCAAGTTCGATCTGGCTGTGCTCGACATCATGATGCCGCGCATCAGCGGGATAGAACTGCTCAGAAAAATACGCCAGCAAAGCCAGATGCCGGTGCTGATGCTGACCGCCAGAGGCGACGACAGTGATCGCGTCATCGGTCTGGAGCTGGGTGCCGATGATTACGTGACCAAACCGTGTTCGCCGCGTGAACTGACTGCCAGAATTCGCGCCATTTTGCGCCGTGCCGGCAGAACCGCGGCAGACCAGGCTATGCCTGAAGTACTAAAAACCAGCGATTTGGTCCTGTGGCCGGAAAAGCGTCTGGCACAATGGAATCAAAAGAACCTGGAGCTGACCAGCACCGAATTCAATCTGCTCGAAATCCTCGTTCGGCACGCCGGTCATCCGGTCAGCAAACAGGAGCTCTCCATGCGCGGACTAGGCAGAGTGATGGCCAAATTCGATCGCAACGTCGATGTGCATCTGAGTAGCCTGCGTCAAAAATTGGGCACCATGGCCGATGGTCGTTCCTGTATCCAGACGGTGTACCGCCTGGGCTATCAATTCATCAAGGAGTGAGATTGGGACGTTTATTCTGGAAGCTGTTGATGTTCACACTGCTGGCGCAACTTATTTCGGTACTGGGCATAGGTCTGGTGATGCATATGGAAAATGCCGGCAATCCGCATGCCGAATTCCAGAGCCAGAACAGACCCGGTCAAAACGATCGGATGGATGATCGCGTTCTGGGTGGTCCTGTGCCAGATTGGCACGGGCAGTTTGCCGGGCCGCGTGGTATGGATAATCATCCGCCGGATGAACATCGACCGCCACCCGTCGGACCTATCCTTTCTGCAGTGTTATGCAGCCTGTTGTTTTCAACTATGGTTGCCTGGTATTTTTCCAAACCGATCAATATTCTGCGTTCGGCTTTTGAATCCGTAGCAGACGGCAATCTGGATCTGAAGGTAGTGCCAGATATGGGTAAGCGCCGCGACGAGCTGGCCGATCTGGGACGTGATTTCGACCGCATGGTGGATCGTCTGCGCGGTTTGCTGGACGGTCAGAGTCGACTGATGCATGACATCTCACACGAACTGCGCTCGCCGCTGGCGCGGCTGCAGGTTGCTACTGGACTGGCACGTCAGCAGCCGGAAAAACTCGACACGTGGCTGGAGCGTATCGAAACCGAAACGGTGCGCATGGATAAACTGGTGGGCGAGGTGCTGACGCTGGCCAGGCTGGATGCGGGCGTGACCAATTCCAGTCGGGGCAACCTCGTGGAAAGTATCGCCATGGCTGAACTAATTGCCGATATCGTCAGCGACGCGCAGTTTGAAGCCCAGGCGCTGGGCAAGCGTTTCGAGTTGTCGGGTAACTGCGCGGCTCTGGTGCGGGGCGATGCAGAACTGCTGCGCAGGGCAATCGAAAATGTGGTGCGCAACGCCTTAAAACATACTGCAGCGGCCAGCACCGTTGTGCTGGAAGCCGGCATCGTCGGCAAGGAATTAAAGCTCGGCATACTCGACCTTGGGCCGGGTGTTCCCGAAGCCGAGTTGATGCGTATTTTCGAACCATTTTTTCGCGGCTCCGGCAATCAGCAAAGTTCAGACGGTCATGGGCTAGGACTGGCTATTGCGCAACGTATTCTAACGACCTTCGGTGCCAGCATTTCTGCTCGTAATCGGGAGGGCGGTGGATTGTGCGTGGAGATTTGTCTGCCAGTCATGGTTGGCTAGAGAGCTAGCTTATGTGACATTGCCTTAAAAGTATTAGCTACGAATCGACAATCGCAGAACGTATTGTGAAATTAAGTCTGCCGAAAATAAAAAGATTCGCATCCTACATAAAATTGGTGGGTACAGGTTTGCGAGTTTCCAAAATACAACGAACTATTCAAAATGCCCTAAATAGGGCATAGCCAATTGTCGACTAACCCTGTAACTTCGCTCCGGTTTGCCCATTTTCTTCAACACATTGAGATTGCTTGTCGGATTGTAAGCCGGTCTTCGATGGTGTTGATCATGCAGTACATGCCGCATAGCACATGAAATAAGCGACGCAATACCGGTCGAAAAAAATATAAATACAAAGGGGAAGTTATGCGGAATCTGTTTGCATCACGTGCTCACGTGATGAGGGCCTGGGGTATCCGATTTATATTTGTGCCCCCTGGCTTTGCTTGGCTGTTGCGATGCAGCCTTGGCAAGTACTACCGTTCCATTATTTGTTACTTGCCGTACCGCCCCATAGAGATCAGCCAGCTCAATCCATATTAATCATTAGTACTACATCAACGATCTGAGGCAAGAAGATCGACCAAGGGGAATATTTGTGATAAAAAAAATAATATCCGGATTCTGGATCTCGGTAATACTGATGTGCGCGATGATGCAGCAGCCAGCCATGGCCCAAACGGCCCAAACGATTACCTTTGCTGCAATATCCTCCAACCTCACCTACGGGACTCCCCCTTTCACTGTATCGGCCACAAGTAGTTCTGGCTTGCCGGTGACATTTACCACAACGACAGCCAGCGTTTGTACCGTATCGGGTACGACAGTGACTGTAGTCACCGCAGGTACTTGTACGATCAATGCGAAGCAAATAGGGAACGCAAGTTATTTGGCCGCATCTCCAGTAGCGCAATCCGTCACGATCTCTAAAGCAATACAGGAGGTCACGTTTAGTACGCCGCAGTTCAGCACAACCTATAGCACAACTTTTACGATCGCGGCCACCAGCGGTTCAGGTCTGGCTGTTACGTTCACGTCAGGCACACCCTCGTCGTGTACGGTATCCGGCAGCACAGTGACTACGGGACCCATCGGCATAGTACCGCCCGGTACGGTGGGTACTTGTGAGATCATTGCCACTCAGGCCGGTAATGCTGATTACAGTGCTGCGTCGACAACGCAATTTGAGCAATTAACCCAGTTACAGTCACCACAGGCCATTGTCTTCAATACCGTAACTAGCACACCCAATGACATGGCTTTTCAGCTCTTAGCCACCAGCAATTCAGGTCTGACTGTTGCGTTTACGTCAGTCACACCCTCTGTGTGTACGGTATCCGGCGTCACAGTGACACCGGTGATGATGGGCACCTGTACGATCAATGCGAATCAGGCTGGCAACTCCGTTACAGCACCTGCCGCGCAGGTGACGCGATCAATCACAATTACCCAACAACGTCAGGCCATTACCGTCATTGCCCTGACCAGTGAACCCTATGGCGCACCATTTACGCTGTCTGTCGGCAGTAGTTCTGGTTTGGCGGTGACGCTCACGTCGGCCACCACATCGGTATGTACTGTATCAGGCATTACAGTTACGCCAGTCGCAGTGGGTACCTGTACGATCGATGCGAATCAGGCAGGCAACACCGCTATCAGCGCCGCCGCGCAAGTGGTGACGTCGATTGCTATAACACCTGAAGCGCAATCGATTACTTTTGCAGCATTGCCCGTTTTAACTTATGGTGCGGCACCATTTACCGTGTCTGCCACCAGCTCCTCAGGTTTGGCAGTGACAGTATTTAGTTCTGCTACGACATCGGTTTGTACAGTCTCTGGTTCGATAGTGTCCATCGTTGGGGCAGGAATGTGTACGATATATGCGAACCAGGCCGGGAACGCCTTTTACGGCGCAGCACCTCAGGTAGCGGTGTCGTTTTCTGTAGCAACCGAAGCGCAATCGATTACCTTTGCAGCGTTGTCCGCCAAAACTTTTGGAGTTGCGCCATTTGCCGTATCTGCCACCAGCACGTCCGGTGCGGCTGTGACTTTCGCTTCCGGCACCACTGCAGTTTGTCAGGTGTCTGGTTCCACTGTGACCGTAGTCGGAGCAGGAACGTGTACGATTAACGCGAATCAGGTCGGAACCACAAATTACAGTGCGGCACCTCAGGTGCCGCAATCGTTTTCTGTAGCGCAGTCAACGCAGGCAATCACGGTCGCAACGATACCAACGACCGCCTTTAGCACTGCACCAGTTGCGATTTCGGCGAGTAGTACCTCACTGTTGGCAGTCGCTGGGACTTCGGCGACCCCATCTATTTGTACTGTATCCGGCTCTTCAGTCACGTTGATCACGATTGGGACATGTACGATAGACCTGAACCAGAGCGGCAATACGAATTATCTCGCGGCACCGCAAGTCGCCACCTCGTTTACGATCGGACAAGGTGCGCAAACAATTACAGTTCCAACAGTAGCTGCCACGACGTTTGGCGCTGCGCCATTTACTGTCTCTGCCACCAGCACATCGGGTTTAGCTGTGACGGCATTTAGCTCAGCCACACCTTCGGTTTGTACGGTTGCCAGTTCTACCGTGACGATAGTTGGCGCAGGGACGTGTACGATAGACGCGAACCAGACAGGTAACGCCAATTACAGCGCTGCGCCTCAGGCTGCGACATCATTTGTCGTCGCAGCGGCAGCACAATCGATTACCTTTGGGACATTGCCGACACCGATGTTTGGCGCTGCGCCATTTACTGTCTCTGCCACCAGCACATCGGGTTTAGCTGTGACGGCATTTAGCTCAGCCACACCATCGGTTTGTACGGTTGCCAGTTCTACCGTTACGATAGTCGGCGCAGGGACGTGTACGATAGACGCGAACCAGGTAGGTAACGCCAATTACAGCGCCGCGCCACAGGCAGCTACATCGTTCTTGGTAGCGCAAGAATCACAATCGATCAGCATGTCAACAATTCCTCCGCAGACTTTTGGCGGAGCAGAATTTTCCATTTCGGCGACCAGTACATCAGGCTTGACTGTCTCAGTATTTACTTCAGCCACTGCATCAATTTGTACTGTCTCCGGCTCTACCGTCACGTTGGTTGGTGCAGGTACATGTACGATTCAGGCCAATCAGTCTGGCAATGCGAACTACAGCGCAGCACCGCAGGCGGCGGTGTCGTTCACTGTAGCGACGGAGGCGCAATCAATTACTTTTTCGGCCTTGCCTTCAACAACCTATGGCGCTGCGCCATTTACAGTGTCTGCTACCAGCACATTGGGTTTAACGGTCGCATTCACTTCCAGCACCACTGCAGTTTGTACGGTTTCCGGAACCACGGTCACAATAATTGCGGTTGGCACGTGCACGATAGATGCCAATCAGCCAGGTAACGCCAACATCGCGGCGGCCACGCAAAACGTGAATACCTTTACTGTTTATGCGCCACCGACCATCAGTATTTCTGGACCGATTAGCGGTGCAACGGTTGCGGCATCCTACCAAATTACATTCACTGCGAATGCATCAGGCGGTACTCTGAATGGCGTTAGTTATTACACCAGTGCTGGCACGTTAATCGGCACGTCAACCAGCGCGCCTTATTCTTATACTGCAACCGGCGGATTAGCCGCCGGTAGTTATTCGATCTATGCAGTCGCTTCAACGAGTACATCAGGCGTCACGACAACTTCTGCGCAGATTACGCTAACAGCAGAGGGAACCGGCACCGGTGCGCCGGTCAGCAGTTCGACACCAACACCCGTTACGATTTCTGCGCCATCATTGCTCAATCCGATTGCCGGATCGTTACCTGGTAGTTTAGGAGTGAGCGTCAGCGGTGCAGCAACGTACAGTATCCCGCTGGCTATTCCTCCAGGCGTGGCAGGTCTAACACCAGGCCTGACTTTGGACTATGCTAGTCAGAACGCCAATGGTTTTCTGGGTATGGGCTGGTCATTGGGCGGAATGTCATCAATTCAGCGTTGTAATAAAACGATCGCCCAAGATGGCGTTACGGGTGGGGTGAATTTTACCGATACGGATCGTTTGTGTTTAGATGGTTCTCGCTTAATTTTATTATCTGCCGGAACAGGCGCAACAGGTAATCCAGATGTGGATTACTGGACGGTTGGTGCGACTTACAGCACCGAAATGGTCAACTTTAGTCGCATCACTTCTTACGCCGGTACACAAGGTATGGCTTTCAAAGTAGAGACTAAATCAGGTCGAATTCGGTACTACGGTGATCAGGGCGATGGTTCTAGCTATATCGCTGCACAAGGTCCTAATAGTGGTCATGCCCTACTCTGGGCCCTCGGTCAGGAGCAGGATTTATCTGGAAACTATTTCACAATTTCTTACTTGAATAAGAGCGCGACCACGGGAGAATATTTACCTTCCCAAATCCAATATGGCGGCAATAATCAAACCGGCTTACCTGCGCACTTGTCGGTGGTCTTTAATTATGCGTCGACACCGCGACCGGATGCCACAATCAGATATATTGCCGGTTCGCATAACGATATGGCTTCCCTGCTCAGTAGTATTAAGGCCTATAACGGCCTGTTTAGCAGTGGAACAGCCACCGAGGTGCGTGAATACGATATGACATATACGACGAGCACTTCCAGCGGTCGCAGCATGATTTCATCCGTTCAGATGCAAGCGTTAAATCCGCAAAAAAATCTTATGGTGGCATTTCCAGCGACGACATTTAGCTGGGGACAAAGTGCTGCGCCCCAGTTTACTGAGACTAATTCAGACCAATCCTTCGACGGCCCAGTAGCGCCGTTAATTAGTGGGGTCGTGGCCTATTCAAATATTATTTGGGCCGATTTTAACGGCGACGGCATGACCGATGCGTTAGTAGTCGACCCCAGGAAAGTTGTCGCTGGCACAAATCAACCACAATACTATATTTATTTGGCGCAAAAAGGAGGGGGCTTTGCACCGCCAATTTTGTGGACGGTTCCTGCGACGATTGCATCGATTATCGCAGCGCGCAAGGCAGCCACAAATACGGGTGAATGGCCTACAACTATAGATAATAGTTGGGGATTTGTTGGTGATTTTGACGGAGATGGGTCCAGCGATATATTTTTATTGGGCGGCTATGTTTGTCTCTCCCAATTAAAAACATCGCCGACACCAGCCAATGCGTTTGCCTGTACCGATACGGGAACCAACACATTAGCAACCAGCGGTCTGGGTGCCAGTTTAGTGAGCTTTGACGCGTCGGATTATTTGGTCATGGATACAACGGGTTCGGGTCGTCAGGATATTTTGATGCGTAATATTTTGCCGAAGGAAGGAACACGCTGCGTCGCTACGACGACAACGGGATCTCTGGGATACCAATGCGGTACTTATACCGGAACCGATTACGCTATAACCGGAACATTGAATCAAAACCCCGGGCATGTGATAGTCGGACGAGGCTTTGCTGTAAATTCTATTGGCAACTTCAGCGGCAGCGGTCGACAAGACTTGTTTCGATTTGAAGTTCCTCCCTCCGGTGTAGGAAGTCTATTTTTAGAAGTGTGCACAAGTGGCTTAACCGCTATTACTTGCGGTCAATGGGGCGCCATGCCATCAACGCACAGTAACGGTACTGCCGGGAGCACATACCTTGACTATCCGGCCTATATCCAGGGTGTATCCCTGGTTGCGGATGCCAACGGGGATGGGTTAGCAGACGTTTTAGTGTCCGGTACCCAGCCGGCCTCTGGTACCGGCACGAATGCGGCGATCTGTTATTCAACCGGTGTGAGTTTTGATTGTCATGAATTGACCACTGCGCAGGGCACAGATGCCGTTATTCAGCATATCGGCCCCATTGACAGCGACGGGTCAATCAAGACACTTTCTTACGTGTATGACGCAACAGGCGAGTCGGGCACATGGCGCACATGTACGATCCAAAACAATAGCGTATTGAGTTGCCAATCCATTGCGGGTGGTGCTCCCATGGCATGGATCCCGTATTTACAACCAAATACCTTGCCGGATCCGATTATTCAGTTTGGTGGATATGTAAACGATGGCACGTTCAATATGCTGGCCTATTCACCCAGTGTGGATGCTTCCCAACCTGCGATTTATAGTCCGATATCAACTGGAGGAACGGCGTGGAGAGGTTATACTTTGGCGCCGAATGCCGATCTGGCTGTGGATAAATTGGTATCGGTGATCAATGGCATAGGCCGTTCCAGCAGCGTCACTTATACGCAAGCCGGGCAGGCAGCTGTCTATACCCAGTATGCAAGCGCAGGCAGTACACCGGTCTTTCCGACTTTCCCAATCCAAACCGTGTCCAATCCCGGTTATCTGGTATCGGCACTCAATGATTCCAATGGCCAGGGTGGTTCATTGGAAACGACGTATCAATACGTCGCGCTGAACACAGATGCAAGTGGTCGCGGCTCGTTGGGTTTTGCTTCGGTCAGTTCAACTAATGTACAAAGCGGACTGTCCACATCAACGATATTTAACCAGACTTGGCCTTATTCCGGACTGGTTGCCAGTGTTCAAACCACTGCCACCCATGACAACAGTACGGTGCTTTCAACCACGTCGAACTTGTATGCCACTAACTCTTTACCGGATACTTACCCTGGCATAGGTGGTACGGAAACCAGTGTTTGTGTGATCTGTTTCACGTACATTTCTTCGACCACAACAACAAAGGCGGATCTGAATGGAGCTGATTTAGGCACGACGACAGTCAACGCAATTAGTTACGATAATTTCGGCAATCCTTTGACCAATACCATCAGCAGTAAATTTGCTGCCGATACGACGTCCTTTGTGACGAGCACAAGCAATACGTGGGATAACGACACCGGCACTTGCGTCGCCAGTCACGGTGCGACTTATGTTGTCGGTAAAATTTGCAGTACCTCAATCAGTAAAACAAATCAGAGTGGGGCGACATTGACGCGTACATCTGCGGCTACGTACTTTGCAACCGGACTGCCGCAAACAGAAACGTTAGAACCGACCCACACGACATTACCTTCCGACGATTTGCAAGTCATGAATACTTATACCCGTGACGGCTATGGTAACGTGTTGACAAATGTTCAGAGCTGGTTAGATCCGGTCAGCGCCAATCCATTAAGTCGTACCAGTACCATGAGCTATACCAGCGACGGTCGGTTCCCTGCCTCGGCGACGAATGCCATGGGACAAACAGAAAGTTATACCTTTGACCAAGCGACCGGTGTACGAACCCAGCTCACGGATATTAATGGTCTGATCACGACCTGGACGGTTGACGGATTGGGGAACGTGTTGAGTCAAACCTCCCCGGGCGGCAATGTGGTCAATACCATCGTCAATCAATGCGCAGGCGATTGTCCAAGTAATGCCACTCTGGTTTCTGTGACGACGTATCTGAATAATAATCAGCAAATTGCTGCGCCGACTTTGAGCTATGCTGATCCATTAGGGCACGTGATACGTACGATGAGCTATGGTTTTGACGGAAGACCGATAGCGACAGATCACAGCTTTGATACACAAGCACGACCACTCGTTGATTATCAGCCGGTGTTTGTAATTGGGCCAACTGCCGGGTATGCATCGGGCGTCCTTGCCGCACAGCGCAGTGGCATTGACGATTTGAATCGCACCACAGAATCTGAAACTCTGGATACGGGTGGTACTGTACTTAATACCATCGTCACCTACGCCGGTGCAGTGCGCACTGTTCAAAACCCGCTTGGTGAGACACGCACAAAAACAAGCGATGTACTAGGGCAGCTTGTCTCAGTAGCCACCGGTGCGCTCCCGAATACACCTGCAACATTAACCTCATTTGCGTATGACCCATTCGGTAATTTAACCTTGACCACCGATCCAGCTGGCAATCAAATCGCAGTCAGTTACGATGCAATGGGTCATAAGATTCAATTGAACGATCCCGATTTAGGCATCATTCAATACCGCGTTGATCCGGTAGGCAGAACCTGGAAGCAAATCAGCCCGAATGAAAATGCCGCAGGTCAGACAACCACGTTTCAATTCGATATGCTGGATCGTATGATCAGTCGCATCGAACCTGATTTAAACAGCCATTTCATCTATGACGTTACCGCTGCGTCGGGCGCGGCATTAACCGCTTTGCAGATTACGACCTGCCAAAACAATCTTAGCTGCGGAAAGCTAGTTGAAAGTTATACGGCGCCTGCAGCCAATGGCAATGTGGGCGCAGTCAATAATCTCAATAACACCACAGAAACCGACACTGTCTATACCTATGATGGTTTGGGACGTCCGTGGAAAAGTATTGTGACGTTGGATCCAACAACATTTAACGTGTTTAATAGTGAAACAGATTACGATGCATGGAGCCGTCCGATTACTCAGATTTATCAGCGCGGTACAGCCGGTGTCAATTTAGATCCGCCCAAAGTATTCGATCTGCGCTATAACAATATGGGTTACCTGCAAAGTGTTCAGCGCAGCGGATTAAATCTATGGCAAGCACTAACGCAAGATGCTGCGAACCGGGTAGTGACGGCTCAATTAGCGAATCCCCTTGGAGCAAACGAAGGGTTGATCGCTACCCGCTGTTACGACACCAATACAGGACGGTTAGATGAGACCGTGATAGCCCCCGTTGCCGCCAGCGTACCCTGTGGCGCGACACCGGACATAACGACCGTCATGGAGAGCTACTATTACGACGCATTGGGCAATGTCAGCCAGCGCAATGAAGCCTGGAATCAGGGCATAACCGGTACCGTTGCCAGCCAGAGCTTTAGCGAAGGATTTACTTATGACGGTTTAAATCGGATTCTGACCAGCACGGTGACCAATCCGACGCCACAACCGCAACAGACCTACAGCTACACGATTGATGGCAATCTGCTCAGCAATACTGCAGCAGGCATCTATACCTATACTGGCGGCATCAGCGGTGGTCCGCATGCCGTAAAAACAGTGAGTGGTGCAGCGACCCAGTTTACCTACGATGCGGATGGTAACCAATTGACAGGGAATAGTCATGTCAACACCTGGACCAATTTTGATATGCCGTTGACGATGGGGTATACAGGCAATGGCGCTGCGAATTCAAGTCAATTCACTTACGGTCCGAATCACGAACGTCGCACACAAAGCCAGGGTAGTACCGCAATTATTTATTATGGTGGTGCCCAGGAAGTGCAAAGCGATGGCAGTCATAACGTCACTGAAATCAAAACCTACTGGCCGATGGGGCTGGGTGTGGAAATTGATCGCCCGGCTCAAGTAGGCAGTGAACTGGACTGGACGCACACCGATCAGTTGGGCAGTGTGATTGCGATTACGGATATTGATGGGAATTTGAAAGAAGCGCTGGGTTACGACACCTGGGGTAATCGTCGCAATGCTTTGGGCGCGTTGGTGTCGATTGCCACTACATTGGCTGCGACGATTAATGAAAATACAGACGATAAGGGATATACCGGCGCGGAACAAATTACGTCGTTAGAGTTGGTTCATCTCAATGGACGTTTGTATGATCCGCTCATCGCCAGATTTATCAGCGCAGATCCCCATGTCACGAATCCCACGAATGGTCAGAACTTTAATCGTTATTCTTATGTGTTGAATAATCCGGCGAACATGATTGATCCGACGGGATTTGATGGCGAATGCGGCATAGAGAATTGTGTCACTATCCCCGGGTTCCCTGGCGGTGATTCTGGTTCTTTTGATAGTGGTGGCGGGGGGGGAGGCTCATCATCTGGTGCATCAACCGCAAGCATAATATCTGGCGTGCAAGCAGGTGCAGCGGCAGCTCAGTATGCTGCTCAATTAAGCCATAAGCAAACTGGGGCGCTTGAGGGGGTAGCGAGCAATGGCCTTCATTGGTATGTTGCAGGCGATGGTAGTATTTGTGTTCAAGGTTTTAGCTGTCCAGCGGGAGGAACGGGAGGTGCGACAAACACAGGCGGTAATCAACAAGCTGAAGGTACGGGAGAAAACCCCATACTAAGCCCAACTGGAGCTGGTGTAACAACCGCAGTCACTACTGCAGTGGATCAGTTAGGCAGCTCGAGCTTTGTAAAAAATCTGATTGGTTTTAATTTAGCTAAAACGGTCTCTGACGTCGGTAAGTTTGCCGGTAGCGCACCTGTTGGAGGTATATTGCCCGTCGTCGTAAACACCGTCACAGGGAATTACCAGAGCTCTCCGAACCCTTTGGCTAGTGTAGTTTACGATTTTTACACCGGTACGCTAATAACAGGAGCATCACTTGAGGCGGGTGCTGTGACGCAGGCATTATTAACAAATACAGCGTTAGCTAGTGCCGCTGAAGGTGGAAATTTTGTTACGGGAGTTGCAACGGCAGTTGTACTTACCGCTCTTCCACCTATGATAAATAAACTTTACAATGATTTTGTCACCATCGTAAACCAAGTAAATAACTCATACTACAATTTTGAAATTGGTCAAAATAACTGTTTCCCGAAATCGGGCTGTTAAATTGAGCATGAAAAATTACTCAGACAGGAACTTGAAAGATACCTTATATGGAATTAGAGAAAGAATGCCCAAAAGCGCCCATTGTGTTTCCACAGATTTCCATAGTTTGTGGGATTATGCAGACGCTCATGTTTTTATTTTTCCACTCAAAACAAGGAGTAACAATATGGCTACCAATAATCAACTTACTAGGATTTTTTGCCTGCTGTACGGATCTAATCGTTTTGCACTTATTTAAAAAATCAAATTCTGACTTTAAGACATTTCGATTTGTGTTCTTGTTGGACTTGCTAAATGGTTTCTTTTTTGCGGCAGCGATTACATTTATTCCACCAATATTCACTACTCAAGAAAACATGTGGATCTATACCGAACACAAAGTCGAATGTTCAGTTGCAGCTTTAATACTTGTTTTTTATTCTCTGCTTAGAGAAGCAAGGTCAAGCATAAAAAAAATCCAACTGACAAGAGCTCGTTTGTTATTTAGTGGGGTAGGATTGGCGGGGAATAAAATAATTGGATCACCTAGCGCACTGCCAAGTCTCATAATTATAGTGGTGATCGCGATTAGCTATGCGACTTCGCGTACGATCGGCCGAATTGACCTATATTTATTGGTTATTTTTTTCGGATCGATATTTGTCGCTGCGCAAGTGTTAGCATCGTGTCTGGCGGCAGTTGACCAACTTTTTGTTAGAGGGGGGGCGGACAATTGAGGTTCCCACTGTTCTCCGGATACCAGGCAACGCGATTAAGCCGCCAAGTTTTGCTCTGAGTTGAACCACTGCTCATAGAAAGTAGCAGGACTTTTCCCGTTCAGCGTGGAGTGACGACGCCTCCGATTGTAAAACAATTCAATGTACTCAAATAGGTCGGCCTTGGCTTCATTGCGAGTCGCGTAGTGCGTTCCATGAACGCGCTCGTTTTTCAAACTGTTGAAGAAGCTTTCAGTCGGCGCATTGACGCTCCTATGTCAAGTAATCGTTGCTGCCGTTGCCAAATCGTAAGCGTCCAGCGCAACCACCTATGACCAGCAATTAATTTCATGCACTCTCCAGACTTGATCATTATGGAGAGCAAAGCATGTCAAGATTCAAATCCTTAATAAACAAAGCAGACTGGCTGCACCATGTCAGCACGTGGCAGGCGTCTGGTATGACGCAAGCAGCGTATTGTCGTGAACACAAACTAAATGCCACCACATTCAATGGTTGGATCACGCGTGGCCGCAAGGTGACGCCAGCAGCGCGTCTCACGACCGTGCCGATTGTAATTCAACCCGACGCGCCAGTAGCCTCGGCGCTGTCGCTCTTCGTCTTGCAACTTGGCACCGGATGGAACTGACTCTACCTGCCGATGTGCAGATCACCTGGTTAGCCCGATTGCTCAATGAATTAGCATGATCGCACCCAGTCAGATTTGTTGCGTGATCGAACCTGTCGATATGCGCCGTGGCCTGGACAGTTTGTCACAATGGATACAAACCAATCTGGGCAGCACGCCATGCGATGGTACCGCGTATGCATTTAGCAATCGCCCTAAAACACGGTTGAAGCTATTGATCTGGGATGGCACTGGCGTGTGGTGCTGTCAGCGCCGATTGCATCGTGGTTCGTTTGTCTGGCCCAGCTCTGAAGATCGATGCTGGATGATCACGCAAGCACAATGGGATTGGCTCATCAAAGGCGTGGACTGGTAACTCCAAACCTACCTGGACCAGAAGGTACTTACCGTTGAAAGTGCGCAGCACACCGAATCAAAACCGGCCAGGGTTGACGGCGTCACCCAGCCAATATTGATCAATATTTTTAAGCCCCCACTTGCTGACCAGCTCTGTGGATATGATTTTTTCGTTGTGTCCCGGTTTGGCCAGGTCGATCAGTTCCGGCGTGACATAGCTCATCGATTTGGATGAGAAAAATGCCCGCACTACCGGCTGCAACAGCGATTTGTCGTTCTGCCCGACGATGACTCCCAGTCGACCCGATTTCAACATTACCAATGAACCGGCCGGATAGATACCCACGCTTCTGACAAACGCCTGAAAAATGTGCGGATCAAAATGGGTGCCGGTCCATTCCGACATTTTTTTAATCGACTCAGCAGGGCACCATCCTTTCTTATAGGGACGATTGGAGGTAATGGCGTCATACACGTCGCAGACCGCGCCGGCCTTGGCCATCAGACTGATTTTTTCGTCGCTGTATTTATCGGGATAGCCGGTGCCGTCGACCTTTTCATGGTGATGCAGGCACACGTCCAGCACCACCTTGCTGATGTCTTTATTCCTGGACAGGATCTGGTAACCGGCCAGCGGATGCTGTTTGACCGTGTCAAATTCGCCATCGGTCAGCTTTCCGGGTTTATTCAGTATCTCGTTCGGCGTCGCCATTTTACCGATATCGTGAAACAGACCGGCCATGCCTGCTTCTTTGACGTCTTCTTCACATAAGTGCAACTGTCTGGTCAGCGCGATCATCAGCGCGCAAACCGCAATCGAATGCATATAGGTGTAATCGTCTTTGGTTTTCAGACGCGCCAGGCCGATCAGTGCGCTGGAAT
>Ga0206873_1068_pt1 | contig 32936 bp, 38 predicted proteins | sample Alteio_BWOrgCont_11_FD_152631 | JGI IMG/M metagenome (GOLD analysis project Ga0206873, IMG submission 152631) | Enriched cells from forest soil in Barre Woods Harvard Forest LTER site, Petersham, Massachusetts, United States -... | ecosystem: Environmental > Terrestrial > Soil > Temperate forest >...
TTTTACACCGGCAATATAATTTTTCTCTTGTGCATCTTTCAGCAGGTTTTCGAGATATGCCAGCCTGTCCCTGCGATACATCTGGGCGGTATTATAGACAATGGCTTTTTTCTTGTTATATTTTTCCATCATGTCTCTTGCAAGCGCATCCACTGCCACCTGTGTCCATGTTTCTTCAGCGTCAATTAATACCTGCACATTATTTTCAAAAGCCTTACCGCATATAGCATCTACTCTTTTTTTAATGTTGCTCCAGGCTTGTTCCTCATCAACACTAAGTTTGGTTCCGGCGCTCACTTTTTCCAGTACCTCTATCCTTCCGATTCCCGTAGGTTTAAATACCCCAAAAGGTATCTGCGGGTTTTTTGCAGCCAGCTCAAGGGTTTTAATTATTTCCGCTGCTGTGTTATCAAAATCGGGTTCGCTAACCATACCCTCCACCGAATAATCGAGGATAGAGCCTATGTTATACTTTCCAAGCGTTTCAATAGTTTTGAGGCATTCGTCTATATTTTCTCCTCCGCAAAACTGCTTGAAAATGGTAGCTTTAATAATTCCATGAATAGGGAGATGGGTTTTGATGGCGAAATCAGTCATCGACATGCCAAGGCTAATGAGGCTGTTGTTGCTCATTATTTTAAAAAGCCAGTAAGAACGTCTCAGGTCGTTATCTGTTTTGCTGGAAAACGCATTAGCGGTGTTGTCGAATGAAAGCATAATTAAAAAGTGGCGCAAATATAGAGAATAATAGGTGGCTTTTCAGTGATGTTTTATCTTGGCATTCTTTGCGTGAACTGTATTTCAAATGCAAAAGGCTTCACGCAAAGTCCGCGAAGGAGCAGCCCGCAAAGGGCACAAAGCTAAGCAGGTGGTTGTTTAAATAGTACCTTTAATTAAGTAGTTTCATTTTTAGAAACATCTTCTTTTTAATGCGGAAAAACCTCCCCCGCAATCAGCATAGCTTCTGTAAAGCTGTTTACATCTATAGAAAGCGGGATATTTTGCTTTTTGAAATAGCTTAATAAATTTTCTGTCGGCATATTGCCTGTGAGCTTATCGCTTGCCATGGGGCAGCCCCCAAACCCCTTTATGGCAGAGTCAAAACGCCTGCACCCACTATCGTAGGCTGCCTTTACTTTTTCCTCCCATTTATCGGGCGTGGTATGCAAGTGTGCTCCAAATTCCACATCTTTTAATGCCGGTATCAGGGCTGTGAACAGGGTCGTAATATTTTCAGGGTTAGATACTCCAATGGTATCTGAAAGCGCAATAATGCGGATACCCATTTGGTGTAATTTATGCGACCAGTGAATAGCAATATCGCTGCTCCATTCGTCTCCATAGGGGTTGCCAAATGCCATAGACAGGTAAACTACCAGTTCTTTTTTATGCGCTATACATTCATTTTGTATCTCTTCCACCCGTATCAATGACTCTGCAATAGTCGAATTGGTATTCCTTTTCTGGAACGTTTCTGAAATAGAAAAAGGGAAACCCAAATAATGAACTTCATCGAACTGTACCGCATCTTTTGCTCCACGCAGGTTAGCTATAATAGTGAGCAATTTGCTCTTGGTATTAGACAGGTTAATCTTTTTCAATACTTCAGCGGTATCCCTCATTTGAGGAATGGCTTTTGGAGATACAAAGCTGCCCACGTCAATTGTATCAAAACCCACTTTCAAAAGGGAGTTTATGTATTTTACTTTTTTCTCGATGGGAATAAATTGCTCTATTCCCTGCATGGCATCCCGTGGACATTCTATTATCTTCATGAAAAAGACTTTTGGTAAAAATAAATATTTTACCATTCAGGTATTTGTCATTTTTAGGCAGATTTTTCAAAAAAGACCTATATTCGCACCTCCAAAACTTTAAAAAACCCTAAAAATGTCATATTTTTTCACATCCGAATCAGTTTCAGAAGGACATCCTGATAAAGTAGCCGACCAAATTTCAGATGCGGTACTCGATGCCTTGCTTATACAAGATCCAAACTCTAAAGTTGCCTGCGAAACCTTTGTTACTACAGGTTTAACTGTAGTAGGCGGAGAAATAAAGACCAAAGGCTATATCGATGTTCAGAAAATAGCAAGGGAAGCCATCCGTAAGATTGGTTATACCAAAGCAGAATATATGTTTGATGCCGATTCATGTGGAGTAATATCCACCATACACGAACAATCACCCGATATTAACCAAGGCGTTGAAAGGGCCAAAGAAGAAGACCAGGGCGCCGGTGACCAGGGGATGATGTTTGGCTATGCCTGTACCGAAACCGATAATTATATGCCTCTTGCCATTGAAATAGCCCATTTGCTGGTGAAAGAACTCGCAGCTATACGCAGGGAAGGCAAGAAGATGAAGTACCTCCGTCCTGATGCTAAGTCCCAGGTTACCGTTCAATATAATGACAAAGGCAAAGCTGAACGCATTGATGCCATTGTAGTATCGACCCAGCACGATGAGTTTGATACCGAAGAAGCGATGTCAGCTAAAATACGGGAAGACGTTATCAGTATCCTTATCCCCCGCGTTAAAAAACTACTTCCTTCTAAAGTGAAAAAACTTTTCAAAGAAGACATTAAATATTTTGTAAACCCCACCGGAAAGTTTGTCATTGGCGGTCCACATGGCGACACAGGCTTAACGGGGCGGAAAATCATTGTAGATACATACGGAGGAAAGTGCGCTCACGGAGGCGGAGCTTTCTCCGGTAAAGATTCGAGCAAGGTTGACCGTTCAGCTGCTTATGCTGTACGCCATGTTGCTAAAAACTTAGTGGCTGCCGGTGTATGTTCAGAGGCGGAAGTGCAGGTTGCTTATGCCATAGGTGTGGCTCAACCGGTTTCTATTTGTGTAGATACATACGGAACGGCAAAAGTGAGGGATAAAGAAGGCAAAAAGCTCACGGATGGCGAAATAGCTGCCCGTGTTGCTAAAATATTTGACATGCGCCCATCTGCCATTGTAAAACGTTTTGGTTTACGCAACCCTATTTTCTCCGAAACAGCAGCCTATGGGCATATTGGCAGAACGCCCGGTATAAAGGAAATAAACGGTAAAAAGTTCGAGACCTTTACCTGGGAAAAGTTAGACTATGTTAATACCCTGAGAAAGGAGTTTGCCATAGCCGAAGAGAAGGAAGTGGAAGTAGCCTAATTTTCACTCATCTTCATTATTTTGTCAGTAGAAAGGATTTATTTCCTATATTTGCAGCCCCAAAAAAAAGCTAGTTATGTCAAGAATATGTCAAATAACAGGTAAAAGAGCGATGGTAGGAAACAATGTTTCCCACTCTAACAGCAAGACTAAGAGGAAGTTCAACCCAAACTTGCAACAGAAACGTTTTTACATTCCCGAAGAGAAGAAGTGGATTACTTTGAAGGTATCTACCTCAGGCTTAAAGGTAATCAACAAACGGGGCATTTATGCCTGCCTGAAAGAGGCAAGGGCAAAGGGACTTATTTACGATAAACCGAAGGCAGCTCCGACTCCCGCTAAGGCTATGGTAGCTCCAACTTCTGCTAAGGCTACTGCAGCTCCTGCTAAGGCTAAGGCAACTCCTGCTAAAGCTAAGGTAACACCAGTAAAATCTAAATAATCATGGCAAGAAAAAGAGGCAACCGCATACAGGTAATATTGGAATGCACCGAGCATAAGGCAAGCGGGCAAGCGGGAACATCAAGGTATATTACCACCAAAAATAAAAAGAACACTCCTGAAAGAATGGAATTGAAGAAATACAATCCCATTTTGAGGAAGATGACGGTTCATAAAGAAATCAAGTAATTAAAAAAACTATAAGTCATGGCAAAGAAGACAGTAGCGACATTCAAATCCGGTAAAGGGAAAGATTTTGTTAAGGTTATAAAGATGGTGAAAACCCCTAAGGGTGGTCATACATTTAAGCAGGAAATCGTTCACAAAGACCACGTGAAGGATTTTCTCTCCTCCAAATAATCATTCATAGTCTTTTATGGAAAAACTTTCTTCCTTAACGCGGGGGAAAGTTTTTTAATTTTAGGGAAGTAGATGACAAATTAATAGGAGTAAAATGAATTTGCGCAACATATTTGGAGGGGGAAATAAATCAGGTTTTGACATAGGACTTGAAAAAACCCGAAAGAACTTTTTTTCGAGGCTTGCCAACGCGATTATGGGCAAGACAACTATCGATGCCGAAGTGTTGGAAAACATTGAAGAAACGCTTATTTCTTCCGATGTGGGTATAACTACAACGGTTAAGATAATTGAGAGCTTGCAGAAAAAAGTGGAAGAAACCAAGGGGGTAAAAACCACCGATATTTATGGTTTACTGAAGGCGGAAATATCCAGGCTTTTAACGAATAATAGTAATGGAGTCTCGATAGAACTTCCTAAAGAAAAGCCTTACGTTATAATGGTTGTAGGAGTGAATGGAGTAGGTAAAACCACTACTATCGGGAAATTGGCTGCTCATTTTAAAAAATCCGGACTCAATGTAATGCTTGGCGCTGCTGATACTTTCCGTGCTGCCGCTGTTGACCAGTTGCAAATCTGGGCAAAACGTGTAGATGTGCCAATTGTTTCGAGAGGGATGGGCGCAGATCCCTCGGCTGTGGCTTTCGATACGCTGCAATCGGCTGTTGCTCAAAAAATGGATATAGTGATTATTGATACCGCCGGCAGGCTCCATAACAAAGCGGGGCTGATGAATGAGCTTTCCAAAATCCGCAGGGTAATGCAAAAGGTAATTCCTGTTGCGCCCCACGAAACCTTGTTGGTGGTAGATGCATCTACCGGGCAGAATGCTATTGAACAATGCAAGGAGTTTACCAAAGCTACTGAAGTAACGGCGCTTGCCCTCACCAAATTAGATGGTACCGCCAAAGGTGGCGTGGTTATTGGCATATCCGACCAGTTTAAAATACCTGTGAGATATATTGGCGTGGGCGAAAAGATAGATGACCTCCGCCTGTTTGATAAAGATGAGTTTGTAGAAAGCTTGTTTAAGCAGTAGCATTAGTTTAAAGGCAAATATTTCATATCTTTACATCTTATTGATGCATAGTCAAATGACAAGAAAGAAACTAAAAATCGTATCTCTGAAAGATAAAAATTCTGATTTGGAGTATTGGCTGTCAAAAACCCCGGAAGACAGGCTTGAAGCGATTGAGATTCTCCGGCAACAATACATTAAATTTAGGAAAGATGTTCAGCAAGGACTTCAAAGAGTTTGTAGAGTTATTAATCAAAAACAAAGTTGAGTATCTTATTGTAGGAGGTTATGCAGTAGGTATTCATGGTTATCCAAGATACACAGGCGACCTTGATATTTGGCTGAACCCTACCAAAGATAACGCTGCTAAAATTCTTACGAGTGTAAATGAATTTGGCTTTTCCTCATATAAACTAAAAGAATCAGACTTTACTAAAGAAAACAACGTAATCCAATTAGGGTATCCTCCACTTCGCATTGACCTATTGACTCAGATTGATGGGGTTACATTCGAAGAATGTTTTAAAAACCGTAAAGAAGTTACTATAGAAGGAGTAAAATTAAATTTCATCGGATATAATGAATTACTAAAGAATAAAAAGCAATCCGGTCGTTTATCGGACTTAAATGATATTGAAAAGCTGGGAAATAAGGATGAATGATTTATATTCCTAATCAAATGTCCCATCTTTTTTGGTTATTGGTATCTTATTCAAATAACCTTCAAGTATTAACCATAATGAGGCCTCTTGTTTTATGCCAGTAAGAGTTTCTGAAATATCCTTTGAGCTGTAACAATTACTTATAAATTCAAATAGCATTTTATAAAGGATTTTCCTTCTTACTAAGGCCTTCGTTAATTTCGGCTTCTTCATTTTTACAAATGTGATTATCCTGTCAAAAAGAAGAATTATGAGCCCAAAAACCATGAAAACGCTTGGAATAGTTTTAATAATTATTGGAGTTATTATGGGAATTTACGCATTAAGTGTGAGTGTTAGCGTATGGAATGGCGAAAGCAAAAAGCAGGAACAAAAAGAACCACCGCCTCTGAAAGATTTGATGAAAAAAGTAGTTGGTGGTAATTATTTAGTCACTACTTCTATCTAAAACATTACCTAAATTTATTTTCCATTCTGTGCCTTATACCGCAAATAACCCAATAGGGATACGTAATAATTCTCCGAATGAATTACCCGACATAATGTTATTCATTAAAATATCGTATCATTGGCTGTAACTCTCCTTCTGTCAATATTCCCGGGGCAATGCTTTTTTCTCCTTTTATAGTTACGTAAGCTATATGACTTCCCATAAGAGGGAATGTCAATCTTGTTATTTTGCCTTTTTCCCCCATGCCGATTACAACAAGTTTTTCATTGCTTTTTCTTTTCTTTAAAAGAGATACCAAAGTAGCAATATCTTGCCAATGATTTATAAAGGTGGCCATTTTTATAATTGCAGGTTGCGCTCTCCGCATTTTATTTAATATACTGTATAACTCGCTTTCAGATGGGGTTCCCTTGTTATTGTGCCATGATAAAAGCAGGCGGGTTTTTTCTTTCTCATTTAATTTTTTTAAGATGGGATTACCATGTGCTACATCAACAAAAGTAAAACCAAGTTCAAATGCCTTTTTAAGAATATTATTCTGTTTAGCTATATCTCCTGTAAATAATCCACCCTCTTTTTTATACCTGAATGTAAATATAGATGGGAGTTTAGTTGCCCTTTTTAAAGTCGCTACATCTTCTATTTTAAAATTAGCAATAGAATCTGCCCTAAGTTCCACCATATTTGCAGAAGCTAGTGCACCCTTCAGATTTTTCAAAAAGAGTTCAAGGTTTTTTCCTTGTACTACAGTACATATCTTAAATTCCTTCTTCATTGGGTTAGTGCTTCTCTCATGGCATTCTCCGGGGCTTTCATGCCGGTATATAATTCAAATTGCAGCATTCCCTGTTGCAGCAGCATTTCCAGCCCGTCTATAATAATTGCATTTTTTAGTTTAGCTAAATTAAGCAATTGTGTATTCCCCTTTTTATAATTCACATCAAATAGTATGTGCTTGTCAGTGATGCCTTTACCCGAAAGGGGCGTAGCATCATCTTCCCTTCCTACGGATGTTGCATTGATTATTATTTCAGCGTTATACACATCTTCACGTTTATCCCAGGGAAATAATTCACACTTCGATTTTTGAAAAATAGTTAATGCTTTATCCGTACTCCGGCTATATAAACTTATCTGGCAATTTTCTTTGGAGAGCCCATATACTATAGCACGGGCTGTGCCACCAGAGCCTAATACCGCTACTTTTTTATTTTTGAGCGAAGTATATTTTAGCAGTGCATTTATGGCCCCTTCCCAATCTGTGTTGTAGCCTTTTAATGCTCCGTTATTATTCAATACAGTATTAACTGCTCCTATTTCTTTTGCGGTTTCATCCATATTGTCAAGATACTGAATAACTGTTTCCTTATGCGGAATGGTACATGCAAAAGCATGAATATTCGGAGCCCGTAACTCTTCCTTCATTGCATCGGCAAGTTCTTCCGGCTTCACCTGTTTTGCAAGAAATGTGTATTGTGAATCTATACCCAAAGCCTTATACGCAGCATTGTGCATGGCGGGAGACAAGGAATGTGAAACAGGATCTCCTATTACCAAACAGATTTTTTTTCGAGTATTATCCGGCATGTGATACACCCACTTTTGATACTATTAATTCAACTACTTCTTCGGGAGTAAGATTATCTGTCGAAATTACTTCATCAGCAAATTTTTGATAAAGAGGTAATCGCTGAAGGTATAGTTCTTTTGCTTTTTCAGTATCGGTAAATAATGGCCTTGAATCTTCTTCTTTTACCCGCCCGGCAATAGTCTCAAAGGATGCAGATAAGAAAATAATATTGCTATTTTCTTTCAGAATGTTTATGTTTTCAGGATTGGTAATTATTCCACCCCCGCATGAAATTATACAATTTGTTTTTTCGGCAAAACTGGAAATGACTTCTGTTTCAAGCTCCCGGAAATAGGGCTCACCCTTCTTTTCAAAAATTTCGTTTACACTTTTAAGCCCTGAACGTTTTACAATTTCATCATCCGTTTCTAATAAGGGTAGTTGCAATTCTTTTGACAGAAGCTTACTGACAATGGTTTTTCCTGTACCCATAAAGCCAATAAGAACAATGTTCCGATCATGTTTATTTATATCAACTTTCACCCCGATATTTCTGAGGGTATTCCAAAATTCGGGAAATGATTTCTTAACCACTTGTGGAGATTCTATCTGCAAATTTTCCACCCTTGTTCCTGCTATTGCAAATGCCATAGCCATACGGTGGTCGTTATAGGTGTTAATCAATGCGCCTTTGGGTTTTCCACCATGGATAGTAATTTGTTCCCCATCAGATACGCAATCAATACCCATTTTTGTCAGTTCATTTTGCAATGCGGTAAGCCGTTTTGTTTCCTTTATTTCCAAGTTTTTTAATCCCTTCAGTATTGTAGTGCCTTTTGTAAATGCCGCTACCACAGCCAGTGTTTGGGCAACATCCTGCATATCCCGCATATCTTTTGTGATACTGTTTAATGCCTTTACACCTGTAACCTCTATATAATTTTCACCTCTTGTTATCCTACATCCCATTTTTTCGAGTAGCTCTGTAAATTTTATGTCGCCTTGTAAGCTTGATGGAGAAAGCTTATTGATACGGATAGTACTTTGCGTAATTGCTGCGAGAGCAAAGAAATAAGAAGCGCAGGATGCATCTCCTTCAATAGCGTAGTCAGAAGAAGTATAGACAGATTTAGTTCTAATTAAATATTTCTTTTTATTGTCTTGCTCGACACTTACACCAAAGTTTTTCATGACGGAAACGCTCATATCAATATACGGTGCAGAAGCAACTTCTCCTGTTGTGATTATTTCCAAATCAGTATCAAGTAGGGGAGCAACCAAAAGCAGTGCGGAAATAAACTGGCTGCTTGACGAAGCATCCATATTCACTTTTCCGCCATAAAGCTTTCCTCCATTTATTTTTAAAGGTGGAAAACCGGGCTCACCCATGTATGTAATATTTGCACCTAACTGTAAAAGCGCATCTACAAGTCCTTTAATAGGACGTTGGTACATGCGAAGTGAGCCTTCCAATGTGGTTTCTCCGGGTATGAAACAACACAAGGCAGTGAGAAAGCGCATTACAGTCCCGGCATCCTCCACATCTATTTTACCACGAAATTCTTTAAACTTTCCTCCGTTGCCTTTTACTGTAACACTATCTCCATCTCCTACTATAGATATACCCAGTTGTTGTAGTATTTTTATCAGGAGTGAACTATCGTTTGCATTCGAACAACCGGATAAAGCGCTTGTACCTTGTGCGATAGAGGCTATTATAAGAGCCCTGTTCGTGTAGCTTTTAGAGCCCGGCACATTAATGTGGGCCTTTATAGGCTTGATTAAAGGGTGGATGCATGCAATGTTTTTTTTCAACTGCATAGCTTCTATTTCAATATATAACGCAAGCCTTGTTCCATAATTTCACCGGGCAGGTCCACATCTACTTCCACTTCCCCGATGCCTTTAAGGCATACCCACTTTATTTGCTGCCGGACATTTTTCTTATCAGACAGCATCTTTTTTGAAATAACATTTTTGTAGATGGCCTTAGTCTTATTAGGTAGCTTAGCCTTGCTGATAAGCTTTTCAATATCCCTGAATTTTTTTTCCGAAAGATACCCCGACAATAGTGACATCCTTGCTTCGGCTATCATTCCAATAGCCACAGCCTCTCCATGCAGTAGTGGAGTGGGGGAGTTACTGCAAGCCATTTCAACTGCATGTCCTACGGTGTGACCAAAGTTTAACTTCTTGCGTTCGTTCTTTTCAAACGGATCTTTGCGCACAATTTCACATTTAATATTGGAGGAAACAGAAAGCATTTTATCCAATTCTTTGCTGCTAAGCGAGGTAAAATCCTTTTTCAATAAATGCTTGAAAAGGTCTTTATCTGCAATAATGGCGTGTTTAATAATTTCTGCAAAACCCGATAGGTATTCTCTTTGTGGAAGAGTAGAAAGAAATACTGTATCACTGATTATAGCCACCGGGGCAGAGAATGTCCCTATGGTATTTTTCAGCCCGTTGAAATTAAACCCGGTTTTACCGCCAATGGCTGCATCTGCCTGGGCAAGCAGCGTAGTGGGTACTTGCACAAAATGGATGCCTCGCATATAAGTGCTTGCAGCAAATGCTCCGATATCGCAAACCATGCCTCCTCCAATATTTATAACCAGCGATTTTCTATCGAAACCTTTTTTTGAAAGCATTGTCCAGATTTTTCCCACAGTAGAAAGTGTTTTGGCTTTTTCATGGGCAGGAATGGTAAGGTAGTAGGCCTTTTTACCAATAACTTCATGTATTCTTTTAGACCAATGATGAGAAACATTTTCATCTGTGATAACTAATACAGAAGAATATTTATTAAAGGGAATAGCAGATTTTATTTTGTCAAATATACCTTTACCAATATGTATCGGTACTGTAGTTTTTTTACCCGGAACAGAGAAGTTAATGGAGTTCATAAAGTTACTATGAAATGCCGGCAGTGTGGGGCTTGGCTTTTTCTATAGGCGGCACAGCAATGTTCCTAAATCCGGAAAGCACATTCACTAAGCCCTGTAACTCGCTGTGGGTAATATGTTGCCCTGAATCTGTCCTGGATGACCCGGCTTCAATAAGTATTCCGTCATAAAGGTATTCGTCCTCCGAAAACTTTATCTTCATAGCTTCCAGGGTGCCGTCTACAATCTTATCACGCAGTTTCACCCCGAAGGAATGGCTGGGATCAAAATACATTTTCGCTCCCGTAAACAGTTTAATTCTTTTGGCAGATTCATGCAATGGCATGTTGCGGTACATACCGCTTTCCACAATATTTACACCTCTGTGAATAAAAATAATTCTTTCTTTAAACCGGGAAACGTAACTACTAAGCCCAAGCCACGCTTTTTCCATAGATGAAAGCTCTGTGGAGGTAACACTGTCATATTTTTTCTTCCCTTGCCACTTGGGGTTTTTAAGTCCCAGTTTCCATGTTGTACCTTCCAGAAACTGTATTATTTCAAGAAAATGCCAGCCTATTTGGGATATAGCGGGGTTCCACAATAACATATCATTGCCTTTGAGCAAGCGCTCATAAAGCGGAACCTGGATGAGCGGCGATACAATTTCAGTTGCAATAAGCAATCCTGTTTCGTTGGCAACCTGCTTTGCCATTTCAATCCCGGGCATCATAATAAAGTCATTTATGCCGCCGCCCTGCTGATAAATAGACAGGTTGTGCATGAAATGAGAATAATCTATGCCTAAGTCTTTGCCTTCGGGTTTGTAATAGGTGCGCGATTTCAGCCCCACTACTCTTACCCCCGAAATAGCCCTCTGCATCGCTCCCAGTGAATTACGTACCTCCATAGAGGCTAAAGCATATAATTCGTAGATGTTGTCTTCGTTAATAGAGCAGGGACCTGCTATTATAGAAACCTCCGGATTCTTTATATCTTCCATCATAAATTGTCATGTAAAATTACACAAAAAACAGAAAAGCGGAGATAATGGAGGTGTAAGTGTTTAATAAACAGTAGATTTTATTTACTCATGGCTTCCCAAAATCCACTTATCCATCGGAATGAAGGGCAGTTCCGTACTATCTCGCTTAGCATCTCAAAGGTACTGAAAGGGTGTAATAACCTAAATGAAAAAGGAATAAATTTGGATATTTTTGCGAATCGTGACAGAAATAAAACTGACAGAGGAATTTAATCTTGCGTATCGTTTTGTAACGGAAACGAATCAAAATATTTTTCTGACCGGTAAAGCGGGAACAGGTAAAACGACTTTTCTAAAATACTTACGGCAGAATAGCCGTAAAAATATGGTAGTGGCTGCACCTACGGGAGTAGCTGCCATCAATGCCGGTGGTGTTACGCTGCATTCATTATTTCAATTGCCGTTTGCCCCGTTTGTTCCTTCCAAAGATTCGACCCATCAAGAAGCAGTAAACAGCCATTCTCTTTTGTCACAGATTCATTACAATAAAATAAAACTTGATTTGTTGCGCAACCTGGAGTTGCTGATAATAGACGAAACCAGTATGGTCGCTTCTCATACGGTGGATGCTATTGATACTATTTTGAGAAGCGTGAGGAGAAGATACCATGAGCCTTTTGGAGGCGTTCAGCTATTATTTATTGGCGATTTGCACCAGCTTCCACCTGTAGTGAAAAAAGAAGAGTGGGAGTTTTTGAAAAACTATTATTCTTCCATTTTCTTTTTTGACAGCCTTGTTTTAAAGGAATATGCACCTGTGATGGTAGAGTTGAAGGAAATATTCCGGCAGCAGGATAATGCCTTTATTGAGATACTGAATGGTGTGAGAAATAACAATCTTACTTCCGGAAATTTTGAGTTACTCAACTCACGTCTCAAGAGAAATTTTGTGGCTGAAGATGATAAAGGCTATATTACCCTTACCACTCACAACTACCAGTCGGATGCGATAAACAAAGAGAAATTAAAAGCTTTGCAGTCTCCAAAGCTTAGTTATCAGGCATCTGTTGAGGGAAATTTTCCTGAGCATGTTTTCCCTGCCGAACAAGAACTTGAACTGAAAGAGGGCGCGCAAGTGATGTTTTTAAAAAATGATACCGAAGGAAGAAAATATTTTAATGGAAAAATCGGAACAGTTACGGTTCTTGAAAATGACCATATAAAAGTAAAATGCAAAGGAGAGGAACAAGAAATTGAAGTGCAAAAGTACGAGTGGAAAAATATGAACTACACCCTTAACCCCAATACCCGGCAGATAGTGGAGGAAGAATTAGGCAGCTTCCGGCAATACCCCTTGCGGCTTGCATGGGCGATAACCATTCATAAAAGCCAGGGGCTTACTTTTGATAAATTGATTATTGATGCAGAAAATGCCTTTACCAATGGGCAAGTATATGTGGCCTTGAGTCGATGTACTACATTGGAGGGGTTAATTCTTACCTCCCCTGTTAACCAAAGATTCCTCGGAGCTCACCAAGACCTAAAGGAATGGACCGAAAAAAATCAGGATGAGAAGAATTTGAAACAAAGGTTTGAAGATGCAAGGCAAACATTTATTCAAAATGAATTACAACGGATTTTCACATGGAAAAGCTGGTTTTATGAGCTTAAGGAACTAAATGATGTGATGGAAGAAAACAGGGAAAGCCTTACTTCCGAATGTTTTACATGGGTTGATAAACTTAGAAAGGAACAGAAATCTCTTGATGAAGTGGCCGGAAAATTTAAAGATTATATGGCTGGAATATTCAATCAAAATCCGGATGTGGAAACAAATCAGACGTTACAAAAGAGGATAAAAGATGCAGCCAATTATTTTTCTAATGAAATAGGCAAATGGAAAGAAAGTTTCACGGAACATCCATTTAATATTAAAACAAAAAAGGTTTCCCGCAAGATGGATGCTCCTCTGGAGGAAATCAATATTGCAGTGCATACAATTTTGCAGAAAATAAATTTTTGCAAAGAAGGATTTTTGTTGAACGCTTATCTAGACGATGGTAAAAAAGCAAGTGGGGCTATAGGGAAAATAAAATCTTCTCATGCAGGTAGCAGAGAAATGATCGGTAGTGATGTGGGCTCGGGACTTTCCAATCTTTACAACCGGATTAATGAACTCCGGAAAAAATATGCAAGGGAAGCAAATATTCCGGTATCCCGGGTTTTTAGTAATAGGGTCATTGAAAAGATATGCGAAAATATCCCCTCTGATAAAGAATCGCTACTCAATGTTAAAGGAATTAATGCCGCTAAAATACGACCGTATGCTAATGATATTATACAAATTGTGAATTCATATTGCAAAGAAAAAAATATTGAACCCAAGAAAATAACGGACACTGTTGGAGAAACGCTCCGGATTTTAAAAAACGGTAAAACTATTGCCGAAATTGCTATAGAAAGAAACTTTGCTGAAAGCACTATTGAAGGTCATCTTGCAAAAGCAATTGAAAATGGACTCGTAAATATTGAGGAAATAATGCCTATAGTAGAAGTGCAAAATATAGCCGGTTACTTTACTCCCGGCGGTGGAAATATCCAGCTTGCAGGTATTAAAGAAAGAGTCCCGGCAGACGTGTCCTGGGGCAAACTGCGAATGGTGCTCGCTTGGTTGCAAAAGAGCCAGTCAGAAAGTTAGAGGAATGTAGAATATCGAATAACGATTTAAAGAATATCGAAGTGAGAAACTGCCTCTCACTTCTTAAATCTACATTCAATATTCAATATTCTTAAATCAGGATATTACGCTTCCACTTCCGCAGTAGCTTTCTCACGACGTTTGCGCTCGTTTTCATCTAAAATGATTTTACGCATACGGATGCTCTTGGGAGTAACCTCTACATATTCGTCTTCCTGTATGTATTCAAGAGCTTCTTCGAGCGAGAAAACAATTTTAGGCGCTAACGCAACGGCTGTATCGCTGCCGCTGGCACGCATATTGGTAAGCTGTTTTGCTTTACAAATGTTAATCACCAGGTCATCGGGACGTATGTGTTCCCCAATAATTTGTCCGGCATACATTTCTTCTCCGGGCTCAACAAAAAATTTGCCGCGGTCCTGCAATTTATCAATGGAATAAGCAGTACCTACGCCTCTTTCCATAGCTATAAGTACGCCTGCAATCCGTCCGGGAATGTTGCCTTTGTAAGGTTGGTATTTATCAAAACGGTGAGCGATGATAGCCTCGCCTGCAGTGGCAGTAAGCATTTGGTTACGCAAGCCAATTATTCCTCGTGAAGGTATGTTAAATTCCAAATGTTGGTAATCGCCTTTGGGTTCCATCACCATCAGTTCGCCCTTATGTTGGCTGACAATGTGTATGGCTTTGCTGGCAGCCTCTTCGGGGCAATCAACGGTTAATACTTCATAAGGTTCACATTTCACGCCCTCAATTTCTTTTACAATTACTTTAGGCTGTCCCACTTGCAACTCATATCCTTCACGGCGCATGGTTTCAATAAGGATAGACAAGTGCAATATACCGCGTCCGTATACGAGCAATGCATCGGGTGATGCCGTTTCTTCCACACGCAGTGCAAGGTTCTTCTCTGTTTCACGGAATAAACGTTCACGCACGTGGCGTGAGGTTACAAACTTGCCTTCTTTGCCAAAAAACGGTGAGTTGTTAATAGTAAACAACATATTCATGGTAGGCTCATCCACATTAATAGTTGGAAGGCCTTCAGGGTTTTCAAAGTCGGCGATGGTATCGCCAATGTCAAATTTTTCGATTCCAAATACAGCGCAAATATCGCCCGCCTTTACCTCATCGGTACGCTTACGGCCAAGTCCTTCAAAGGTGTAAAGTTCTTTTACCCTCGATTTGTCAATCTTTCCGTCCCTACGGACAATGGAGATGGGCATACCTTCTTTAATTACGCCTCTATACAACCTTCCTACCGCATTTTTGCCGGTGTAAGAAGAATAATCGATAGAGGTGATTTGCATTTGCAAAGTCCCTTCATGCTGAGGTGCAGCAGGAAAATATTCAATAATTTTATCCAATAATGGGCTTATATCGGTAGTAGGTACTTTCCAATCATTCGACATCCATCCATTTTTGGAAGAGCCATATATTACTGGAAAACCCAATTGGGCTTCGGTAGCATCCAATTTGCAGAACAAATCAAAAACCGCTTCGTGGGTTTCGTCAGGGGTGCAATTGGGTTTATCTACCTTATTAATAACCACAATGGCTTTCAATCCGCGTTCCAATGCCTTGGTAAGCACGAAACGGGTTTGGGGCATAGGACCTTCAAAAGCATCTACAAGCAATAGTACACCGTCCGCCATATTAAGCACACGTTCCACTTCACCGCCAAAATCCGAGTGACCAGGGGTATCTATAATATTGATTTTTACGTCTTTATAGTTAACGGAAGCATTTTTGGAGAAAATGGTGATACCGCGTTCGCGTTCCAAATCATTACTATCCATAATGAGCTCTCCTGCTTCCTGGTTCTCGCGAAAGAGGCTACATTGTTTTAATATCTTGTCTACCAGCGTAGTTTTACCGTGGTCAACGTGGGCAATAATGGCAATATTTCTAATCGATTTCATGTGTGGGTTTTACAAAAGTTTGCAAAGGTACGATAAATTATCGGTTTTTTGTGTGGGAGGGGGTATTAAGGCAGTATTATGTTTGTTAATATAAAGTTCATAAAGGTTCGTATCTGCTCTGATGCGCCTCCCCTCCAAGGGGAGGTGGGGTAGGGATTAGTATCCCAACACCGGCCTCAGCCACCGTTCAATCCCCTCCTGCCTCCCCTTTAGAGGGGAGGTAAAGTCACGTTCTGTGAGATAGAGTTTATTGGGGTTTTATCTACAATGATGCGCCTCCCCTCCCGGAGGGGAGGTAAAGGCAGTATCTTATCGAATCATTTATGTAAATCTATTTATTTTTACTCCTCTTTTATATTTGTATATAAATGAAAGCTATTGAAAAACCATTTTTCTATGGAGCTTCTCCTGAAATATTCAGAAGAGCTAAGCTATTGCGTGGAAATATGACAGAAGCAGAAAAAGCATTATGGCAAAGATTAAGAAAGAATCAATTGAATGGATTGCGTTTTTACCGGCAACATCCTATTGCTAAATTTATTGTAGATTTCTATTGTCATTCGAAATTACTTGTTGTAGAATTGGATGGAGGTGTGCATAATAAAATGGAAGTTTCTGAACGGGATGAAAACCGTGAAGTAGAGCTGGAGAAACTCGGACTTAGAATTTTAAGATTTAAAAATGAAGAGGTTATAAACGATATTCAAGAGGTCATATTAAAAATAGCAAACGAAACATTTCTTCAGACATAGGTAAAGGCTGAAAAAGGCAATTAGAAATTTTCATCTACGCTGATGCGCCTTCCCAAAAATGGAAGGCCGGGATAGGCTGCATAGGTCAGAGACTCATAAAAGCACTTAGAGACTTTTATCTACTAGGATGCGCCTCCCCTCTAAGGGGAGGCTGGGTAGGGATCAATACCCCAACACCGGCCTAAGCCATCTTTCCACCTCATCAATACTCATGCCTTTACGTTTGGCATAATTTTCCACCTGCTCTTTATTTATTTTCCCAAGAGAGAAATAATGTGATTCAGGGTGCGCGAAATACAATCCACTCACAGCGGCTGTAGGGTACATCGCCATGCTATCGGTAAGTTCTATCCCTGTTTTTGGGTAAATCTCAAATAATTCAAAATGTTCAATCTTTTCCGTATGGTCGGGGCAGGCAGGATAGCCGGGCGCAGGGCGTATTCCGCGGTAACCCTCTTTTATTAATTCCTGGTTAGAGAAGTTTTCATCGGGCGCATAACCCCAAAATTCTTTTCTTACTTTTTCGTGCAGTAACTCTGCAAAAGCTTCTGCAAGGCGGTCGGCAAGTACTTTAATCATGATGCTGCTATAATCGTCATGTTGTTTTTCAAACCTTCGGATTAACCGTTCAATGCCAAGCCCAGTCGTAACAGCAAAGCCACCAATATAGTCAATTCTACCACTTTCTTTTGGAGCAATAAAGTCTGCCAAAGCAAGATTAGCTTGGCCTTCAGGCTTCTTAGTTTGCTGGCGCAAAGTGTGTAATACCGTTTTCACTTTTGCCCTTGTCTCATCTTCATAAACTTCTATGTCGTCCTCATTTACCGTATTGGCAGGGTAAAACCCGGCAACGCCTTTCGCCGTAAGCCATTTCTCGCTGATGATTTTATTCATCATCTCCTGCGCATCATCAAAAAGCTTTTTCGCTTCTACGCCACGTTCAGGGTCATCAAATATTTTAGGATAGCTTCCTTTCATTTCCCATGCATGGAAAAAGGGAGTCCAGTCAATGTATTTTGCAATTTCACCAATAGGAAAATCAGGCAACGATATATTACCAATTAAAATTGGTTTTACAATATCTACCTGTGTCCAGTCCGATTTCATTTTGTTTCTGCGCGCTTCAGCAAGGCTGCAAAATTTCTGTTCAGAATTTTTGCTCTTGTGCATGGTGCGCAACTGCTCATATTCCCTTTCAACGGTTTTCAGAAAATCATTCTGATTGCTCGACAAAAGGCTGCTCATCACATTCACACAGCGCGATGCATCATTCACATATACAACAGGGTGGTCGTATTCGGGAGCAATTCTTACTGCAGTATGTACTTTCGATGTAGTAGCTCCGCCAATCAGCAAAGGAATTTTAAAGTTGGTCCTTTTCATTTCCTTAGCAATGTGCACCATCTCATCCAGTGAGGGAGTGATAAGCCCGCTAACGCCTATGGCATCTACATTTTCTCTAATGGCTGCCTCTAATATTTTATCACATGGAACCATCACGCCGAGATCAATAACCTTGTAGTTATTACAACCCAGCACAACTCCCACAATATTTTTTCCAATGTCGTGAACGTCTCCTTTTACAGTAGCCATAAGGATTTTACCCGCCACATTGGTGCCTTCCGATTTTTCCGCTTCCATAAATGGAGTGAGGTACGCAACCGATTTTTTCATCACGCGGGCGCTCTTCACCACTTGTGGTAAAAACATTTTTCCCGAACCAAACAAATCTCCCACAATACTCATTCCAGCCATTAGCGGGCCTTCTATCACCTCCAATGATTTGGAATAATTTTTTCTTGCTTCTTCTGTATCCTGTTCTATATATTCATCAATGCCCTTGACTAAAGCATGAGACAAGCGTTCATTCACGGGCAACTTTCTCCACTCTTCGTCCTTTTCAATTTTTTTCCCTTTTGATTTTATTGTTTCGGCATACGTCAACAAATGTTCTGTTGCATCTTCCTTGCGGTTGAGTAATACATCTTCAACCAAAACGAGTAAATCTTTTGGAATCTCATCATAAATCTGCAACATACCGGGATTGACAATGCCCATATCCATACCTGCTTTCACAGCATGATAGAGGAAGGCAGAGTGTATGGCTTCTCTCACGGTGTCATTACCACGAAAAGAAAAAGATACATTGCTAACGCCGCCACTCACCTTCGCCAGCGGTAGGTTTTCTTTTATCCACTTCGTAGATTCAAAATAATCCAGCGCATTGCGCTTGTGCTCCTCTATCCCGGTTCCAACAGGGAAAATATTCGGATCAAAAATAATATCCTGCGGAGGAAACTTTACTTGTTTGGTAAGAATATCGTAAGCTCTTGCACAAATCTCTTTTCTTCTTTCCAGCGTATCCGCCTGGCCTTTTTCATCAAATGCCATAACAATAACAGCAGCCCCGTATTTCCTGACTTTACGCGCCTGTTCAATAAATTTTTCTTCCCCTTCTTTTAAGCTGATGGAATTTACAATAGACTTTCCCTGCGTGCATTTCAGTCCCGCTTCAATAACCTCCCACTTCGATGAATCAATCATGATAGGGAGCTTTGCAATATCGGGTTCGGCTGCCACAAGATTCAGGAATTTTACCATAACGGCTTTAGAGTCAATCATGGCTTCATCCATGTTGATATCAATAACCTGAGCGCCTCCATCTACCTGGTCTCTCGCGATAGTTAACGCGCCATTATAATCACCGGAGGTTATAAACCTGGCAAACTTTTTAGAGCCTGTGATATTAGTACGCTCGCCAATATTCATAAAATTACTTCCCGGAAAAAGCGTAACCGCTTCCATTCCGCTCAGGTGAAACAGCGTATCTGGTTCAGGCTTTTTGCGTGGCGTTGCTTTGGAAGCCGAATGGGCAATAGCTTTAATATGTTCAGGCGTGGTGCCACAACATCCGCCGATGATATTTACAAAGCCGTTTTTCAGGAAATCATCTACAAATACGCACATGGTTTCGGGTGTTTCATCATACTCCCCAAACTGGTTTGGTAAACCCGCATTCGGATAACAGCTCACATAATAGGGAGCTTTCTGGGACATCTCTTCCAAGTAGGGACGCATTTCTTTGGCCCCCAGTGCGCAGTTTAGTCCTATGCTAAGCAAATTCTCATGCCGTACTGAAGTCAGAAATGCCTCTACCGTTTGACCCGAAAGTGTTCTTCCGCTTGCATCGGTAATGGTTACCGAAACCATTATAGGCAAGCGTTTCCCGGTCTTTTCAAAATAAGATTCAATAGCAAATAATCCGGCTTTAGCATTCAGGCTGTCGAAAATAGTTTCAAGTAAAAGCACATCTACTCCGCCCTCTACAAGCCCTTTAATTTGTTCTGTATATGCAGCTACTACATCATCAAAATATACCGCCCTGTAACCGGGGTCATTCACATCAGGCGATAGTGAAGTGGTTTTGTTTGTAGGACCCAATGCCCCTGCTACAAACCGTGGCTTATTGGGATTTTTTGCGGTATATTCATCCGCTGCCTTCTTCGCAATTTTTGCAGATGCAAAGTTCAATTCATACGTCAAATCACTCATGTGGTAATCTGCCAGCGAAAGAGGATTTGCATTGAAAGTATTAGTTTCAATAATATCGGCTCCCGCTTCTAAATAGGTACGATGAATATCCTCAATCATCTTTGGTTTGGTGAGTGAAAAGATATCGTTATTACCTTTTATTAAATGTGGATAATCTTTAAAACGTTCTCCGCGATAGTCTTCTTCCGTTGGCTTATACTGTTGTATCATTGTACCCATAGCGCCGTCTATCACTAATATGCGTTTCTCAAGTTCTCTTTCTATTGACATATTTCTTTTAGTAAAATTCTTTACAAAACTTCTATTCTGTCTCCTATTATTTCTCCATGTTCATAACCGCCATAACCTAATGCTTTTCGCACACGCTTTAATGTTGCATGAGCTACAACCCTCGCTTTATCTTCACCTTGTTTCAGCTTTTTATCTAACTCATTTTTATTGTTCATATAGTGAGTATAAAGCTCTCTTTCTTTTTTAAATTTCTCCACTAAAGTGAGATACAATGCCTCTTTTGCTTGTCCATAGCCATAACCACCTCGCAAATAGTTTTGCCGCATTTCTTCTGTTTTATCTTTTTCTGCAACAAGACTATAAAGTTTAAATACCGTGCATTTATCAGGGTCTTTGGGTTGTTCAACAGGAGTGGCGTCAGTTATTATTTTCATAATTACTTTGCGCAATTCTTTATCCGGCAGAAAAATATTAATGGTATTGTTGTACGATTTACTCATCTTTTGCCCGTCAACTCCGGGTATCAGCATTACCTGCTCTGTTGTGGTAGCTTCCGGAACAACAAAGGTATCACCATAGCGGTTATTGAAAGAGGAAGCAATATCACGGGTTATTTCAAGATGCTGCAATTGGTCTTTACCTGTCGGCACATAATGCGCATCATACAAAAGAATATCGGCGGCCATTAGCACAGGATAGATAAATAGACCCGCATTCACATCTGCCAAACGATTTGACTTATCTTTAAAGGAATGTGCATTGGCAAGCATCGGGTATGGCGTAAAGCAGCTTAAATACCATGTCAGCTCACAAACTTCAGGTACATCGGACTGGCGGTAGAAAACCGTTTTATCGGTATCTAAACCAAATGCAAGCCACGCGGCCGCTACTCCATAGGTGTTTTCTTTAAGAACCCTGGCATCAAACACTGTTGTGAGTGAATGCAAGTCAGCTATGAACAAAAATGCATCGTTCTTGGGGTTATTTGCCATATCAATAGCCGGCTTGATAGCCCCGAGGATATTCCCCAGGTGGGGTATGCCTGTGCTTTGTATGCCTGTTAATATTCTTGCCATATGAATAACGATAAACTATAAAAGAGAGTACAAAATTAAATAATTCCTTGTGGGACTTTATAAGCCTTAGTCAGCTTACCTAACATGCTTTAGTTGAAAACCAACGGAAAATAACGGCTCCTTCCTGTGTAAGCTTCTCAGAAAGAAGCCAGAAACATTCGCCAACGGCTATGGAGTGTGCGAAAATAGTAGCGTATGCGGTTGCGAAGGAAATATATGCCAGCTGTCATGAAAACAAGGTAAGTTACAGCAAGGAGGTATAAAATACCGGAATTAATGCCTGTTGCAATAGCGCCATTGGTATGTGCGCTGGATGCCACCCCTGCTGCACAAACAGCGCATTGGGCGCTTGTCCAGAATGGAAGAAGCAGGATAATAAAACAACTTGCTATTTTAAAGATATTTTTCACGGTGCAAATATACAAAACTTTTTACACTTATCCTCTTGTATTCCCTTACTCGTGGGAGAATGTCAAGGCATTTCCTAATCTCATTTCCCCCTTCTCTATTTATAGAGAAGGGCAGGGGATGAGTATTAAATCAGAAATTATAATAGGGAGATATCATTAAATACACCACTACTCCCGTAGTTGTAACGTAAATCCATATGGGTAATGTCCACCTGGCAATTTTGCGGTGCCTGGCAACCTGGTTGGTAAGTCCCCGGTAAAAACTCAGCAGCACCATTGGCAGCACTATTGCCGCAAGTATAATATGAGAAGAAAGTATAAACAGGTATACCGGCCTCCAGGGATTGTCCTTTGGAAAAAGGGTTTCTTTGCCAAAGAAATGGTATGTCACATAACTTAAAAGAAAGATTGCGGAAAGGGTAAAAGCAGTAATATTCAGCCTTTTGTGTAGAATTATTCTTTTATTGCGGATAGCGATATAAGAAATGGTGAGCAGTACCGTACACGTTCCGTTAAGGAAGGCATTAAGAAGGGGGCAGTGTTTGACAATGTCCGGCACTGTACTTGGTTTTGGTATAAAATAAAGAAGGGTTACAAGAGCCGGTACAGCAATAGTAACACCAATAATTATCCGGGCGGCAATTTTATCATTCATGGCTCAAAAGTAAGGTTTTAATGAGAGATGACTTATATTAAAATTAAGGCATTGATTTTCTAGTAGTTCATTTTTTAGTGGTTAATCCTATATAAAACAAGAGTACTTTTGTTGAAATACTTGGCTGCTATTCACCACACTTTTGCCGACATGCCCATACTCCTTAACAAAGCCCCTTTAAATGTAGGAGATATTACCTACGAAATAAAGGATGGCATTCTGTTTATTGAAAGGCACGTAAGAGCCCAGTATACCTTAGATAGTTTTCAAGAAATTGTTATGAAAAGGCTGGCATATACCGAAGGCTTTTCATACCCTCTCGTTATATTCGGAAAGGATATAATTTCAATTGACAAAGCGGCAAGGGGATTTATGGCAGGGGACGCCGCTAAAAATACCTTATCACGGGCTTTTGTATTGGAAAAAGCGCAAGGCAAACTTCAGTTGCAGTTTTTTATGGAAACCAATAAGCAGCCTGTACCGACAAAGATTTTTTCGGAAATGGAACCTGCCATTGAATGGTCAAAACAGTTTAGGATTGGGGCTTGAGGGATTGCTTTAAGGGAACAGAAGAAAGCACAATTCATAGGATCGATCAGGTAGAATCTGATAATTTTTCACTTTTAGTCCCGATAGCTATCGGGATTTATTTTTCACTCATTTTATCCTTATCTTTGAGCCCATGAAAATAAATCCTCCGCAGACTCTTCAGCAAATTGCATCTGTAATAGGAGCAGAGTTCGACGGCAATCCCAAGCACCTGATAACGGGTTTAAACGAAATCCACCGGGTGGAAAAAGGGGATATTGTTTTTGTTGACCATCCAAAATACTACGATAAAGCACTTCAGTCGAATGCCACTACTATTATCATCAATAAAAAAGTAGCTTGCCCGGAAGGTAAAGCTCTGCTGTTTTCTGATGATCCTTTCAGCGCTTACAATAAAATCATAAAGCATTTTCACCCCGATAATTTTTCTCAAAAAGAAATGTGTAGCCCTTCGGCTAAAATCGGGAAAAACACCATCATTATGCCGGGAGCATTCATCGGTAACAATGTAGTGATTGGAGATGATTGCGTAATTCATCCCAATGTTGTTGTTTATGACGAAACTATTATTGGTAATCGTGTAACCATACATTCAGGAACCGTTATAGGAGCCGATGCATTTTATTATAAAAAACGCCCGACACATTTTGAGAAAATGCTGTCTTGTGGCAATGTGGTTATTGAAGATGATGTTGACCTGGGTGCTTGTTGCACCATTGACAGGGGCGTATCGGAGCAAACCATAATAGGAGCCGGAAGTAAGTTAGATAATCATGTGCATGTGGGTCATGATACGCACATAGGCAAAATGTGCCTTATTGCTGCACAGGTAGGCATAGCAGGGGTTGTAACGCTGGAAGACGGGGTTACCCTTTGGGGGCAGGTAGGCATTCCAAGTAACATACATATTGGTAAGGGAGCCGTTTTATTGGGACAATCAGCGCCAAGTAAATCATTAGAAGGCGGCAAAGCTTACTTTGGCAGCCCTGCCGGTGAAGCAAAAGACAAAATGCGGGAACTTATTACCCTGAAAAAAATTACCGAAGAACGGGAAGGGAAAACAGGAGAGTGAGGAGTTAAACTGCTTTACAAATCACAATCGTAGTTAGCAGATTCCTCATTACGTTTCACTTCATTCGGAATGACAGATTCAGTATGATATTATAGGAAGGAGGGTGCGGGCTTTGCCCGCACCCTCCTTCCTCCTTTAAAATAAAGAAGATGCTGTCATTCCGAACAAAGTGAGGAATCTAAGACTTCTCCAAAAATTCTTTTAGTCCTTTTCCAATAATAAATGTCCAGCCTTCCACAAAATTTTGTTTTGCAAAATCAGAAGTATTTGGGAAAGTTTCCAAGCCCGTATGGGTTAATTTTAATCTCGTTTGATTATCGCCTCCGGCAAACAACTCAAAGGTTACATAGGAAATCCCTTCATAGCCCTCGTACCGCCAACTATAGGTAAGTTTCTTGCAAAATATTACTTCTGTTATTTTACATAAATGCACGAAACGCTTATTATCTTTTCCGGTTGCTTCAAACTGAAATTCAAAACCCACTTCCGCTTTAAATTCTTTAATGTCAAAATACCACTTCACCATTTGCTCTCTGCTCGTAAGTGCTTTCCATACCTTGATTGCAGGAGCATTTAAGTTGCGTTCAATTATTACCGGTTCGTTATCCATTTTAAATTCTATTCCGTTTTAGATTGTTTAATCCCTTTGAATACGGCATAAATAGCCATGGCATGTCCATGTCCTAAATCAAAATCTTTTTTCAACCAGTTTACAACCTCCATGGCTTTAACGCCGGGCTTTAATAAGCCCTTCTTTTCAGCAAGCTTTTTAAAGTCCTCCGGTGTTTTGCCGGTCTTTGCTTTTATGTTGTCGAGATATGCTTGAAATGACATAGTCGCGATTTCTTACACAGTTGCCCGTAGTCTCTTATGATAATATATATAAGAACCGATCAGCGGAATGAACCATATAATCATAAATATCCATTGAGCAGCAGGGGTTCCAATGGCAATTTGTGAAAAGGTTGCGCCCAAAAAATCAAAAGTAATTCCTGCATAAGCCCATTCTTTTATGCGGGGATACCCGGGAACAAGTATGGCAATAGCGCCTAACAGCTTAGCTACAGATAGAAATAATGCGATTGACCAGGGATATCCCAAGTGGGAAAAAACATCCCTGGCTTGTTGAGCGCCAAACAAATCAGGCAGAGAGGATAAGAGCAAACTGACACACAGCAAAGCAGTAAAAATCCAGTAGATGGTGTTTGTTTTTTTCATTTTGTTTTAGATTTATTTATTATTTATTTTGGTTCATAGCAAAGCAAAACATTTCCCGAACTGAAAACTCTTGATTTAATAAGCCTGAGGTCAAGTTTGCCATCTTTATTTTTGAATAAAGGATTGCCTTTGCCCAACACTAAAGGATTTATCATAATCCGATATTCATCAATTAAGTTTAATTGCCTTAGCGTGGAAGAAAGATTAGCGCTGCCCATTATCATAAGGTCTTTACCGGGCTGTTGTTTTAATTTTTTGATTTCCTCTGCAATATTTTCTTTGATCAGCCTTGTATTGTTCCATCCTGCTTTTTCAAGTGTTCTGGAGAAAACAATTTTCGGCATTGTATTCATCTTTTCAGCTATAATCGGGTCATCTTTAGTACCGGTCTCGGTGGGCCAATAGCTCTTCATTAATTCATAAGTAATCCGTCCGAATAAAAGAATATCAGCGGATAATAGCTGCTCGCTGGCAAATTCATTAAACTCTTTATCCACATTATGCCAGTCAAGTTCTTTATTGGGTCCTTCAAAGAAACCATCAAGCGTCATAAAATTAAATAAGGTATTAATATTCTATTTTAACCTCGTTAAATTTATTAGCTAAGTTTCAGGTAGTTGCAAATTTACCATTTTTCGCATTTAGCCCTTAATTTGATTTTGCATTTGTTTTACCCAACCAGTATTGGGATGTAGCCCTATTTTAGCTATATTTGAAATCAATAAAAATTACATTTATCATGGAAGAAATTGAAAAAGAATTAAAACGTATCAAAGTAGCTATTGACAAAATTTATCAAAGGCAAATGCAATTAGAAGAAACATTAGCTCATTTGGAAAAATCCAATCGAAAAACTTTTAAAGACGTTAACGCCACTTTTCAAGCAATCGTTGGAGACTACGCCGAGACCGTCGGAGGTCTGACAAAAGTTTCTTCATCTTTGGTGACTCTTCGTATAAAACAAAAATCGGAAGAGTTACAGAGTCGGTAATCTTTTTCTTCTTCTTAGTCATAATGTTTGAAATTAAATAAGGGAGAGTGACATACCCAAAATCAAAAGGCGGGAAAGACGCCAAATCTACAGGAGCAATACTTCTCCCTTATTATTTAGTATAACTCAGAATAGAATTATTCTACAACCCCGTGTTCCATCTTCCCAAAATCAGTATTATCTTTCAGGAAATGAGTTTTCTTAAATAGCTTATCTACATTGATTGGCGATTTATCTAAGTTCTTTAAAATTTCCCTCATAAGTCTATCCGCCTCACCTCCCTTTCCTGCTTTTCTCAGGGCATCATAATAATAAATACCGCTTACTAAGTAGGTATAGTATATCTTAATTGCTTCTCCTCTTTGCAATTTGCAATGTTTAGAAGTAAGAATTTCGAGACCGCTCACTTTGTAATCGCTTGCTAAATCTTCAAGTGTTGAATTATTTTTCATATTATTGAATTGGTTCTAAGGGCTCACCTGAGTGTGGGGCAGGTTTTGTTTTCTTATGACTAACACTTTTCTTTTCAGGTTGTTTCTCCTTATAGAATATTATGCTTTCAAGAACATTTTCTCCATCTACAACAGCCATATCCGAAATTACTATTTTCAACGGAGATGAATCATTTCTAATATTAATGATTGTTTTTTCTCCTGTATTCTCATTGATCGCAGAATAAGAAGTTCTATTGTCTTCTCTATTTCTATCATGAAAAGAAATATCAGCATATAATACTGCGTATCCATTCCCCTGATTCCAGGCAACTGCTATTAAATCTCCGTCTATATATTTTAAAGTGAATTTATAATCTTTTCTATTTTCAGATTCTACACTTTCACCATTTATGGCGGCAGAAACATAATTTGTTTCAATCACAACATATTTTGTTTGACTCACACAGATACTGGATGTGATTAAGATAAACACTAAAAACACAATACACCTTTTCATAATTATAAGTTTTGCGGTTCCACATCCCTACAAACCTTGTTTATATAAAAAAATCAGCGTGGGACATTTAGCCATTTGTAACGAGGTACTACGACGCACCCACAATCCAAATAAACTAAAGCCCACGCTTGGCGTGAGCGTTCAGCTATCTTTCTTGGATTGTTAGAAATGTCGTAGTTTCCGTTACAAGAATCAGCTAACGCTAATATTTTTGTTTTCTTTTTACATTATTCTATCATTTTGTTGCTCAAATATAATTCTTTCCGTGTTACCTTGGCATTAAGCGATTCTCTTACTAAATCTGTAAACCTTTGTACGTCTGTTAATTTGCGGGTATTGTATCTAAAAGCAGCTTCCTGTGCATACTCATTCAAATAAATCTTATCTACTTTCCGATAAGTACCCATTATTTCCCGTTTAATAAAGTTCCAGAAATTTTCAATATTATTCGTATGGAAAATTTCATCTACTTGATGTTGTCCCTTGCTATGATCTATTATCTGGTGTTGATACCGCCCATCTAATCCACGATAAACTCTATACTCATCTGTACAGATTATAGAACCCTTCTTTACAGTCTTTCTTATTAATCTTCTCATGTACTTTCCATTCAATGAATCTAAAGTCCACAAAATAACTTTTCCATTGCGTTGCAATATTCCAAATACCGGGGTCTTATCTACAACAGAACGCCCTTGACTGTATTTGAATTTCTTATCCCAATGCCTATTCTTATTCTTGCCACCAACATACGTCTCATCTGCCTCAATTATCCCCTCAAGCATTTCCTTGAACTGATTGCTTCTACTCATAACCTTTCTTATCTTTTTCATCATATACCAGGCATTGCGCTGTGTTATTTCCAAGTGCTTAGCAACTTGGTAAGATGAAATACCTGTTTTATTAGAAGATAAAAGATACATAGCAATTAACCATTTCTTAATAGGAATATTGCTACTATGAAAGATAGTTCCCACAGTAATGGTGAAATTTCTTTTACAAATAGAACATTTAAAAGTCTTATCATTTTTAAACCGATATATTTTCTTATCGTTTAAACAATGAGGACAATATGGTTTTCCTTTCCATAATAAATGTTCTAAAAATTTGCGGCAATCTATGTCTGTATGTAGCGCTTCCAATAATGAACTAAATCCTTTAAAGGTATATTTCTCCTCTTTCATTCAGTGTTATTTCTCCTTAATAACTGCGGCACGTTTTAAATTTACCTAAAAAGTGACGAAATTTTTCATTAAATCTTATATCCTACTGGAAATGAGCCTAATTATTTTTGTTTAAGGATATTTTGCGCCTATTTAGACGTCTTTTTACCTTTTAAGGGGAAAGTATAGGGCTACGTCAATAAAGACGGGATAAAGCATATATTTGCATAAGAAAACCCGTAGTTAAGAGCTACGGGTCATTATTCATATTCCTCAACACAAATTAAGAAAACATGAAAACCATTAAATGGATTTTAGTAGAAGAAAAACCAGATTGCTTTGTATATTATTTCGTACTATCAGACGGTAAGGAAGGATTTCATATAGAATATAAATAACTGAAATTAATCAAGAATTTTAATTTCATCGTATCCTTCGTGCATAATCACTTCTATTCCGTCCATATCTAATTCTTCTCTTCCTTTTTCCAGTTCATCATCATTCATATCTACTTTCACTTTTATGGGTATCTTTGTTTCCCTTACTTTATTGATTAATGACTGATATTCTTTTACGGTACTAACTGTTTCCATAGCTTTATTAATTGGTTACGTAAATATAATAACTCTGATTGAAACAGTTTCAGAATAGGTTAAAATAGAATATTAATACCTTAAATAAAATTAATTTTCTCATTTTATTGTAGAATCGAATTTTTATTATTTAGTTTTTAAAGAAGTTGATTAATTCGGGTGCAATCGCTTTCATAGATACATCGTGGGTTTGGCCTTCCAGGCTTTTAGATTGGGCATGGGGTATTGCTTCCGCCAATTTTTTGGAAGCATTTTTAAGCGATACCGGACTCTTGGAACCATTCAGTACTAATGTAGGTATATTAATTTTTGCAGCCAATGCTGTTGGTATGGTGAACCCATCCAAAATTGCAGCATCGTAGGGAATGGTGTGGGCAACAGCTTTTAATTTTTTCCACATGGGTGTAAGGCTCATAATAAATGGAATTATGCCCGGCAGCCCAACCATATCTTTCATAAAAAACTTAATTGCAGCGGCTCTCTGTCCTGAAGCTATAAGTTGTTTCAATTGTGCGGCAGTATCTGCAGGAGGATTGTGCCCACCCATATTCATCACATAAGGAGCTTCATACATGGCAAGCTTTTTAATGGGTAGTCCGCTTGCTACTGCCCTGAATGCTAAAGCAGCGCCGGAAGAAAAACCTATAATATATGCTGAACTTCCCGTTTCGTTAATGAGTGCTTCTATATCTTCAATCTCCCGTTCAACAGAATAGGGCGTAGTATCTCCACTTTCATTTCTGCCCCTTCTATCATAGTTGACCACACTGAAATTATTTGCAAGTAAAGGCGCTAATTTAGACGTAGGACCAAACGCCCGGCTGCATAATGCACCGTCTACTATAATAACGGTTGACCCATTGCCTGTTTTACTATATGCAATAGAGGTGCCGTCTTTCGATATTACTTTTGACATAATTATTTTTATTTTAGTTTTTTCAAATAATCTGCAAACTTGTCGAGGCTTTGGTTCCAGCCTTCGTTCATGCCTTCGTATGCAAAGCTGAATTCAGGTGCTAATTTAGTCACTACCGCATGAATGGTGACTTTTGTTTTTCCGTTAACGTCCTCCAATGTAATAGTATTAATGCCTTCAATACCTGCCTCTCCACCCTCACCGATAAATGCCATAGAAGTAAAGACCAGTTTTTCCGGGGGAACAATTTCCTTAAACATTCCTTTCATCCAGTGATTGGGGAAGTCCGGGTGTTCCATGTGTATACGTAATGCTCCGCCGGGTTTCAGGTCAATCTCACATGTAGGAGCAGTGAAGCCATGTGGTCCCCACCATTGTGCCAGGTGTTTGGGCTCTGTCCATGCCTTCCATACTAATTCCCGGGGCGCATCGAAAATGCGGCTAATGGTTAGTTCTCTGTTTTTAGTTTCCATATTGTTTGGATTTATTTATTCATTTTTGCCAGGTATTCATCAAGCTGGTCAAAAGTTCCGCTAAACCCTTGCTGCATGCTGCCAGACATATTTCTAAAGAAGTTCAATTCTGCTTCAGTAGCATTTATCGGCGAGCCTTTTAGTTGAACAGTCGTTTTTCCTTCTTCTTCGGAAAGCGTTAAAATATTCATCACTTCCATCGGAAAATCATTACTGAAGGGAGCCCTAACTATGTTCGCATCTTTATCGGAAAAAGAATTGGTGAATACGATTCGTTCCGGAGCTACTATTTCCAAATAATGGAACTTGCCCCACATCACGCCATGTTCCGATTCTAAATAGTAATGAAAGAGACCTCCGGGTTTGAAATCAAATTTGTGTACTTTTATATGAGCGCCTTTCGGTCCCCACCACTGAGCCAGGGCTTCAGCTTCTGAAAAGGCTTTATATACAAGCTTTCTGGGTGCATTGAAAACACGCTTAATAATCAACTCCTTCCCTTTTGATATTTCAGACAAATGTTCTTCCAATCGGGCAATAGTTTGCTTTTGACCTTCAACGGCTCCATGTTTTTCAACCACAAAATTGTATTCTTCCGCACTATCAAAGACCATCCGCATAGTGAGTTTTGTTTTATCTCCTAATTTCTCGAAGGTCACTATAGCATCAAAACTAGGATTAACATGTCTATATCCAATCCGTTCAGGTTTTACAAGTTCGGTATAGGTAGTTTCATTCGGATAATCCTTGCCATCAGGGCCATGCATAGTGTGAAACCACTTGCCGCCCGGTTTTAAATCCAGTTCATGAATAGTATTGGTAAACCCGGTAGGACCCCACCACTTGACTATATGTTCAGGCTCAGTCCAAACTTTCCATACAAGTTCTCTTGGGGCGTTTAGGATACGTGAAATCATAATCTCACGGGTTGCAGTTTTACTTTTAGTTTCTGTTTCCATAATAAATTAATTAATGTTTGATTATAAGTTTTGCGGTAAATTATTCTTTATCGTAAGCTTCCTGCAATTTCTTTATTTCGATTTTGCCCATTTGCATCACAGCTTCCATCACCCTTTTTGATTTGGCAGGGTCTTGGCTGTACATCAGTTTACCCAATGTGTCGGGAACAATTTGCCATGTCATGCCAAATTTATCATCAATCCATCCGCATCTGTTAGGTTTCCCTCCCTCAGAGAGTTTCTCCCAAAGTTCATCCACTTCTTCCTGGCTAGTGCAGTTCACAAAAAATGAGGTCGCAGGCGAAAATTTAAATTGAGGACCACCATCCAGCAACATAAATCGCTGTCCATCCAACTCTATTGTCGCTGTCATTATTTTGCCTTTTCTTCCCGGAACATCGCCGGGTAGATGATTGGCATTAACAATTTTTGAATTTTTAAAAATGGAAGTATAAAAGTTTATGGCTTCTTCTACTCTGCCATCAAACCATAAGAATGGGGTGATACCTACCCGTTCGTGTTCTGATGAATTTGATTGATTTGTTTTCATTTCTTTTTAGATTTTTTTTTGTTTTTAGACTGGAGTTTATTTAAATAAATTTCAAGATTATCTAATTTTGATTCCCAGAATTTGCGGTACTGTTCCAGCCAATCCGATACCTCATGGAGCTTATCTAATTTAGCTTCGCAATAATGATCGCGGCCTTCTTTCTTAATAATAACCAAACCACATTCGGTGAGTATTTTAATATGTTTTGAAATAGCGGGCCTGCTCACATCAAAATTCTCTGCCACCGAATTCAAATTTAAGGATTGGCTGGAGATTAACCCTAGAATTTCTCTTCTCGTCGGGTCGGCTATGGCTTGAAATACGTCTCTTCTCATGACAATATGTAACAATTCGGTTACAAATATATGTATGAAACCGATAGGTTACATAATTTATTTTATTAAATTTTAAAGACATTTGACTTTATAGCTGGAAATCAGTGAATAAAATTTCAAAAAATTGTCCTACCACTTCTTATTCCTCCTACTAGTCAAATACCCAACAATAGAATATACAGCGCTAATAATTAATAGCATAAAAATTAAATTCCTTACAAAATCACTTACAGAATGGCTTCTGTTGTTAAGGTCTATGCCAAAATATACCAGATACCCAACTCCACATAAAAGAATTATCCAACCAATAAAAGATATCGGGATGAAAAATATTCC
>Ga0206873_1069_pt1 | contig 32749 bp, 29 predicted proteins | sample Alteio_BWOrgCont_11_FD_152631 | JGI IMG/M metagenome (GOLD analysis project Ga0206873, IMG submission 152631) | Enriched cells from forest soil in Barre Woods Harvard Forest LTER site, Petersham, Massachusetts, United States -... | ecosystem: Environmental > Terrestrial > Soil > Temperate forest >...
GTCGGGCGATTGCTCGAGGGCGAAGCGCAGAAACTTGTCACGATGGAAACGCGCCTGCGCAATCGCGTGATCGGGCAGGAGTCAGCGCTGGAACGCGTCGCGAATTCGATCCGACGAAATCGCGCGGGGCTTTCCGATCCCAACCGGCCGATCGGATCATTCATTTTTCTCGGGCCCACGGGCGTGGGGAAAACGGAACTCGCGCGCGCTCTCGCCGAGTTCTTGTTTGACGACGAGAAATCCATGATCCGGCTGGACATGTCCGAATACATGGAAAAGCACTCGGTCTCGCGCATGATCGGCGCGCCTCCGGGCTACGTCGGCTATGAAGAAGGCGGGCAGCTCACGGAGCAAGTGCGCCGGCACCCGTATTCGGTGATCCTTTTCGATGAAATTGAAAAGGCGCATCCCGACGTGTTCAATATTCTGTTGCAAATTCTGGAGGACGGCCGCCTGACCGACGGCAAGGGCCGCGCCGTCGATTTTCGCAACGCCGTGCTGGTGATGACGTCGAACGTCGGATCGAGCGCCCTGTTCGATTTGGCGGGAAGCGATCCCGAACGCGCTCGCAAGGAAGCGATGGAAGCCTTGCGGCAAGCCTTCCGCCCGGAGTTCATCAACCGGATCGACGACATTGTGCTGTTCAATCCTCTGGGGAAGGAACAGCTCAACAAGATCATCGACCTCGAGCTGGCCAAAGTGATGCGCTTGCTTGCGGAACGCAAAGTTCGGATCGAGCTGACGCCCGCGGTGCGCGAAAGGCTCGTCCGCGACGGGTACGATCCGGCTTACGGAGCGCGCCCGCTTCGCCGCACGGTCCAGCGCCTGGTGCAGGACCCGCTGGCGATGCGGATCCTCGATGGCAGCGTTTTGCCAGGGGATCTGGTGCGCGTCGATATCGATCCGGACTCCGATTCCATGCGCTTCGAGCGTGTGGAGCAGCCAGCGGCGCAAGTAGGCGCGTCTAAACGTGAGGCGGCAGAATCCGCCGTCTCTACGGGGAAATCCGGACGGCGGCGGTAAGCTTCATTTTACCGGGCGCCCCTCAAGTTGACGCGCCCGGCGGAAGCTTCTAGACTGAATTGACGGCTTGATTAAGGTGAAATTATGAGAGCGATAAAGACATTATTCTTACTTACGGCCCTGACGATGCTATTGGTACTGGGTGGAGATGCCATCGCAGGCCAGCAAGGGATGACCTTCGGCCTGATTATCGCCGTGGTGATGAACGGCGTGGCTTACTTTTTCTCCGATAAGATCGCGCTGCGGTCAAGCGGAGCGCAGCCGGTAACGCGCGATCAGCTGCCGCGCTTGTACGAAGTGATGGAGCGGCTGGTGGCCAAGGCGCAGCTGCCGATGCCGAAGCTGTACATGATTCCACAGCAGGCGCCGAACGCGTTTGCCACGGGCCGCAATCCCTCGCACGCTTCGGTCGCCGTCACCGCGGGATTGATGGAATTGATGAACGACGACGAGCTCGAGGGCGTCATCGCGCACGAGCTTTCTCATGTGCGCAATTACGATATTCTCATCACCTCGATTGCCGCCACTCTGGCCGGCGCCATTACGTGGATCGCTCACATGGGTCTGTTCTTTGGCAGCTACGGCAACTCACGCGACAGACGAGGTGGCGGGCTGGCAGCGCTATTGATGCTCTTCGTAGCGCCAATCGCCGCCTTGTTGATCCAGCTTGGAATTTCCCGGCAGCGCGAGTTTGCCGCCGATGCGTCCGGGGCACGCATGGTTGGGCATCCATACGGCCTGGTCAGCGCACTCGAGAAACTGGGCGCCTACAACAAGCGTATCCCCATGGATGTTTCCCCGGCGACAGCCTCCTTGTTCATTGTTGCGCCCTTAACCGCAGGCCAAGTGTTCTCGGGCTTGTTCAGCACCCATCCGCCGCTCTCGGAGCGGATTGCGGTTCTGCGCAACATGACGGTGACCCGATAAACCTGCTTGGTGGTTCCAGTTAGAGAGGGTGGGGAGAACACCGAGACTCCAAGCGCAAACTGAACGCGAGCGGCGGTAAGATTGATTCCGGATAAGCAAAAATTCTCCATTTTGGTATTGTTCGCAAAATAAACACAGACGCCCGGCATTCGCTTAACCTGCTCATTACAGAATATTTAAAAGCAATGAGGGCTGGCAATTGCTTTGGCTTACGGCGTGCTCGGTTAATTGTTGCTCGGAACTGGGGGAAGCTGCATGGGCATGACCTGTAAGGCTACGATCCGTCTAATTTGTGAATATTTGGAGGGCCGGCTGGCACCCGAAGTTGCGGGCGAAGTGCAACGCCACCTGAGTTATTGCCAGAATTGCCGCACGATTTTTGACGCTGCGGCTCTCACACTCGAAGTTTACTTTGATCGCCACCTGGAACCCATCCCCGCAGATCGCACTCGCGTCGCCTAATCTGCTGCAGGATTGAGGCTTAGTTGAATTCCACCGATTTTGTATTATTTCCAGGAAAAGTGTGTCGATTCCCAAAACCAATCAAATCAGTCCTTTATCGGGAATGCGCATCAATTTGCGCGTAAAACTTACACGATAACACTTGGCTCTGCTTTGGAGCATCGGCCTTTAGAACTACGGTAAGTCTTTTGTTTAGTTGTAAGTATATGAGCATTCATCCCCGATTTGATATTTGGTTCCCCGCATGCACTTCTCTATATCGCGAGGGAAATCGCAAAGGAGATTATTAACATGGAAGAACATGCGAACTACCAAGGGGCGACAGAAGGCACACCGCGTTGGATGGGGATAGCCGTGGTTGGGCTGGCAATTCTCTCACTTGTGGGTGTGGGCCTGGCCTGGAATGCCGGCGGCCACGCGCGGGATGCGGAACAGGCGCTGGCGGCACAGACCAAGACTTTCCAGCAGACACAGGATGGAATCACCCAGCGGATGGCGCAAGCGGAGCGCACGAATGCCGAATTGCAGTCCGAAATGAATCTGGTGGGAGACAAGCTGAAACTTACCGAGGGTCAGCTGGCGACGGCCCGCAATCAGGTAAAGGAAAGCCGCGCCGATTACACGAAGAAGCTGACGGAAGTGCAGACCACGCTGGCAACCAAGGCCAACGAGGATGACGTGAAGGCGCTCGGCACCGACGTCAACGGCGTGAAGACCGAACTCGACTCCACCAAGGGAAACATCGAACAACTGCGCGGCGAGCATGGCGAATTGATCGCGCGCAACCACGAAGAGCTCGAGCAGCTCAAGCGATCGGGCGAGCGTGACTACTTTGAATTCACCCTGAATGCCAAGGGACAAAAGGAACATGTTGGCCAGACGCAGATTGAAATGCGAGCCGCCAGCGCGAAGAAGCACCAATACACCGTCGCGCTGTATGTAGACGACATGCGCCTCGAAAAGAAGAACAAGTCCATCAATGAACCCATCTACTTCTACGCAGGCGGATCTCGCCAGGCGATGGAGCTGGTGGTCAACCAGGTCACCGACAAGAAAATCTCCGGGTACTTGAGCGCACCGAAGGCGATTGCAGCCTCCGCGGCGAAACCCGCCGGGAACTAACCCATTCTTGATTGCAGGTCCCGTACAGAGAGAGGGCCGCTTCGGCGGCCCTTTCTTTTTTTGCAGGGGTGTGGCGCGTACACGTGGGAAAGGCTTCACAGGCTGCGGAAAAAAGGCCTTCTTCTGTCATTCTGAGCGAAGCGAACAATCTCTCTTCGATTTAAGTATAGGAAAAGAAACAAGGAGAGATTCTTCGCTTCGCTCAGAATGACACAGTATTTGGTTTTTCCGCAGCCTGTTCAGCCTGTCGCCTTGGCGTCACGACTAGAAACCGAAAATCGACAGGCTGAAGCCTGTCCTACTAGTCAGCAAATTCAAGCGCTGCAGTTCCGAATTGTCGGGGAACATGCGCAGGCCGAAGCGCGCGGCTTTGCGTGCGGCGGACGGATCGCCTAGCGCCTGGTCGGCCTGAAACAGGAGTGGATAGATTCCCGCATCTTCATCGGGGTAATACCGCATCACGAATTCGAGATGCCGGCGCGCTTCCTGCCACTTTTTTTGCCTGGCTAGCAATTCGCCGAGGTTGAGCTGCGTTTGATAGTTGTAGGGGTCCTCCGCAAGACAGTCCAGCATGGCGCGATATGCTTGGTCCGGCTTATCTTCGTGCAGCAAGATTTCAGCAAGCTGCGCGCACGCGGCTGCGCCCGAGTGTGGATCGGCCGCGATGAGGCGGCGCTGCAAATCTTCCGCTTCCGGCCAGCGCGAAAAATCACCGTCGAGTTTCGCCAGCGATTCGAGCGCCCGCAAATTCGCCGGATCGCGCTGGAGAATTCGCTGCATTGCCTCGCGCGCTTTTTCGTTATTGCCAAAACGACGGTCGGTTTCCGCCAGGCCCCATGCGGCGTCCAGGGAACTGGGATCAACGGCCATGGCGGCGTCGAAGGCGCGGAAAGCCGTCTGATAATGGGAATGAGCGAGCGCGGCGCGGCCGCGAATCGTGGCAATCTGAGCGGTGACCGGACGATTGTCCAGGGCGCGCAGGAAACGTTCGGCTGCCTCGGCATCTTCCTGATTGACCGATGTCGCGGCGGACGCAGCGAGCGCCGCGTCTCGCGCATCGGCGGGAAAATCTTCCGGCAAAACATTTTTCTGCTCCAGCAGAATCGCATCGCGGTTCTTGTCTTCGAGTCCGCGAATGAGCAGGGTTCGCGGGGCGTGATATTCGAGCAGCGTTCGATCGTCCGTGTTGATTTGCGCGCCGGAGGAAAATCTTCGCAGTCCGTCGTCATCGAGCAGGTAGAAACCAAACAGTCCTGCCGCTTCTTCCATGCCGAGCTGCGCGAAATCTTCGTGGAGGCGCGGCAGCCCAGACAGACTTTGCGCGCGCTGGAGAATTTCCCCGGACGGAGGGCTGGGCGCCATCAGGATGAGGTCCGGCGCATCGCCGTGCCAAAGCGTGGCGCCATGAAATTCAGAGAGAAACGTGGCGAAGAGCATGCGCAAATCTTCGGGATACAGGGAGTAGGCCTGCATCCATTGCACGAATACTCCGCCGGCGGCGAGCCTGCCCTGGACAGCTGCGTAAAACTCGCTCGTGAAAAGCGTGGCGACTCCGGCAATCCAGGGATTTGACGGCTCGGAAATAATGAGGTCGTATTTCTCGCGGGTAGTGAAGAGAAAATTACGGGCGTCGTCAAACGTCACATGGACGCGGGGGTCGAGGAGCACGTTGCGATTCAATTGCGCGAGCAGCGGCGCGGCGCCTACGACGGCGGGCTCGATTTCCACGACGTCCAGGCGTTCCAGCTCCGGATAGCCGGCGAGCGCGGACGCCGTCATGCCGCTGCCGAATCCGACGAGGAGCAAGCGCCGCGGCGGATGCGCGAGCGCCGCAAGATGACCGAGGAGAAGCTGTGTCGTCGCGTCATGATTCGAGGCGTCGACTTTTCCGTTAGTGCGAAGGGCGATGTAGTCGCCGGTCCGCGCGACGGAAATGTTGGCGTTCAGGCCGTCGCGGAAATAGACGATGTCCAGCGCGTGCGCGTTTTCCCGCAGCGTCAGCGGGCGGTCGTAAAGATTCCAGTACATCATGGTGTTGAAGGAGGCGACGGCGGGATCGTAAAAATAATTCGAGAAGCCGATGAAGGCGGCGGAAACGAGCAAGAGGAGATTGGCCGTGACGGTTAGAATCTTCCAGGATCGCCGCTGCGCGGAGGTAAAAGAAATCGCGGCGGCGAGAGCGAGGTTCACGCCGGCCGTAGCCGCAAGCAGATGAAAACTTCCCAGGCGCGGCATCAGCAAGAAGCCGGAGGCAATCGCGCCCACGATCGCGCCGAGCGTATTCCAGGCATAGGCGCGGCCCACCGCAACGCCCGCGCCGGTTCCCGTGGCCGAACGCGGCCCTGCGATCAGCACCACTGCGGCCGGGAAATTGAATCCGAAGACAACTGCCGTAGGCAGCATTGCGAGCGCGCTGGTGACAAATTGGGCGAGCACGAGGCCACGAAACGATTCGTGGGTCGCGCGCAGAATCGGCGGGAGCACTTCGATGAGGCGCGTGAAGAACACCAGGAACACGAGCGCGGCGAGCGCGGTCAATGTCTGGGTGATGGCAAACGTCGTCGAATTCGGCTCGTGGCCGCGGCTCCATCGTTCAAACAGCGCGCCCCCCAGAACGATTCCCGCGAGGAACGTGCCCAGCATCAGAGTGAACGCGTACGTGGAGCTGCCCAGTTGCGTCGAGAGCAGGCGCGTCCAGCCGATTTCGTACGACATGGCCGTGGCGCCGACGATTCCAAAACAAATCAGAAAAAATCTCGATGGCGCGAAAAAAGGCGGCGCTTCCGCTTTTTCCGGCAAGCGCAAATCATTCGATGAGGTTCGGGTAGGTTCTTTATTCGCGAGAACCAGCGCCACCGCTCCGGCGAGAAGATTGAGCGCCACGGCAATTGCAAGAGTCCGCCGCAGGCCGAGCGAGGGCAGGAAGAGAAATCCAGCCGCGAATGTTCCGGCAACCGCACCCGCCGTATTGATCCAGTAGAGGCGTGACAAGCGCGCTCCCAGATCCGCCGTGTTCCGCGTAAGTCCGCGCACCAGCACGGGCAGCGTGCCGCCCATCAGAAACGTCGGCAGAAATAAAACCAGCGCCGACCCCGCAAACCGCAACGTCAGCAAAGCGCCAGCGTTGCCCGCAGCGTACGGATATGCGGCCACATAAGCCGCGCGGACACCGGCAAGTCCGGCGAGAGAAATTGCAGCAGTGGCGGCAACACCAAGCTCCAGCCACCCGTAGAGCGCGATCGGCCGGTTGAACTGATCGCCGCGACGTCCCATCCATGCGCTCCCCGAAGCAAGCCCCGCCATGAAAACGGCGAGGACCGTGGCGACCGCATACGCCGTGTGGCCGAATACGAGTCCGAGCGCCTTGCTCCATACCACCTGATCGATCAGTCCGGCAGCGCCCGAAAAGAAAAAGCAGACAAGCAGGGCGGGAAACAAATAACGGCGTGGAGCGGGTACGGAATCTACTTTTATGCTGAACGGTTCACGTGAATCGCGGATCCCGCCGGAAAATTGTCCTGGCATGGCGGGCCGCATGTTAGTCTGGCCAGAAAAAGCCGTCAAATACCGCCCAGGCTTGATGCGGCCGGATACCGATACCCCCAATGGTCTCAATGGGTCACTATTCGACTGGGTTGGACTAGCACTAGCCGAGCACAGGCCAAATGATTGGCTATAAAAGGAAGATGTGGGTTTCCTTGAGGGTTGATGTTGTATTATGAGCGCAACGAACGGTTGAAACGAAAACTTGATCGAGGTGCTTCCTATGGCCGCTCACTCCATCAGCTCGCTGCTTGCTATTTGGTCAGCCGTATTGCTGTCAGTCAGTCTTGCGGTGGCCGCGCCTGAACCACCGATCCCTCCAGCCAAGATTGACTTGCCACTGGCCACGGCGCCCGGCAAACAGACCGCTGTATTTGCCGGCGGCTGTTTTTGGGGCACGCAGGCCGTCTTTGAGCGAGTCAAAGGTGTCCTCGATACTACCGTTGGATATTCCGGCGGCTCCGCAAAGACCGCCACGTACGATCAGGTGACTACGGAGACGACGGGACATGCTGAGTCCCTCGAAGTAGTATATGACCCCTCGCGGCTGACCTACGGCGAACTGCTTCGCATCTTCTTTTCCGTTGCCCACGATCCGACGCAGTTCAACCGGCAGGGACCGGATGTGGGCACATCCTATCGTTCCGCGATCTTCTATTCCTCGGAAGAACAGAAACGCATCGCCAGCGCTTACATCGCGCAACTCGACGCGGCAAAAGTGTTTCCCGCTCGCATCGTGACGGAAGTAACACCGCTGAAGGGATTTTACCGCGCCGAGGAGTACCACCAGGATTTCGCCATAAAGAACCCCACCAACAATTACATCCAGATTTGCGACCTGCCGAAAATTGCAGCTTTGAAGAAGCAGTTTCCCGACTTGTTCGTGGATTACAAAGGGAAAAAGTAGAGTCCACCCGATTGCCAGCGAACCACAATTAGAGCGACGGTTGCGGGAAAACAATGGAAATCTGTCACACTGTCAAGACTTCCGTTGCGCGACTTATTGAGGTTGCGATAGCAACAACAGCGGGAGGCAAAAATTTGCTTTTTCTCTTTAGTCTCACGCTCTTCTGTAGTGGCGCGCTCCTGTTTCTCGTGGAGCCGATGTTCGCCAAGATGGCGTTGCCGAAGCTTGGGGGCACCCCAGCCGTTTGGAATGTATGCGTGGTCGCCTATCAAGCCTTACTGCTCGCGGGATACTCGTATTCGCACGAAGTCGCCAAGCGATTCACGCCTCGCCGCACGGCCTTATTGCAGGTGGGTATTGTCCTTGCAGCGTTCTATGCGTTGCCAATTCGTCTGCCCGAAATGCTGAGTTCGCCATTAAAACAGAGTCCGGTGCTGTGGTTACTGATGCTCTTGATCGTGGGGGCTGGGCTGCCGTTTCTCGTACTTTCTACCTACAGTTCCATTCTGCAATCGTGGTACGGAAGCACCTCTCACGCGACCGGCAATGACCCCTACACCCTTTATAGCGCCAGCAATTTGGGAAGTATGCTCGGCTTATTCAGCTATCCGGTATTGATTGAACGGCATCTTGGGCTGATCGAACAAAGCCGTTTATGGGAATGGGGATACTCAATCCTAATTGTGCTGACTGCGGGCTGTGCATTCAGCCTCTGGCGTGTTCCCCAGGTTAAAGCGCGCGAAAGCAATACCAGTCCGGAAATGGGGCCGCCGCCCACGCGGCTTCAGGAATTGAAGTGGCTGGCGCTCGCCTTCATACCCTCGAGTCTGATGCTTGGAGTTACGACCACCCTCACGAACGAACTCCCGCCAATTCCGCTCCTTTGGGTTCTTCCACTCGCGCTGTACCTACTGAGCTTCATTCTTGTATTTGCCAGGAAGCCGTTGAGTTATGACGATACCGTCCTTGAAACAACCCCCATCCTTTTGCTGGTGGTAGGGTTTCTTATTGCTTCCAAATCCGTGTTGTTCCCGATCTTCGCTATTGTCCTTTATCTCACCGTGCTCTTCTTCGCTTGCATGGCTTGCCACGCAGACCTGGCTCTCACCCGCCCATCAGTCGCGCATCTGACGCGCTTTTACATTTGCGTATCCGTTGGCGGGGTGTTGGGCGGACTATTCAATGCAATCATTGCGCCGGTAATTTTCAAGTCGGTTGCGGAACTTCCGATCGCTCTATTCCTCTTGGCGCTTGCCATTGCGCTAGTCTGTTCGCGCACCCAGAAAGTTTCGATTAACAGACTGGATTTTATTTTACCTGCCGCGCTGGGCGTGGGAGTGGCGTGCATTGCCCTTTGGTTGCGCTCGGCCTCGTTTGGAGCCAGTCCCTGGATCAGTTTTGCGGTTTTCATCGGTCCAATCCTGGTTTGTTTCAGTTTTTCGAGGCGCCGGCTGCGCTTTGCGCTTGGCTTTGGATCCATTCTTCTTGCCGGTGGGTTAAATTCGGGCCACGGGCGCGTATTGCTGAAGGAGCGCAGCTTTTTTGGAGTCTATCGAGTTTCTGAGGACAAAGAGTACCGGCAACTGATTCACGGAAGCACCATCCACGGTATCCAAAGCAGGGATCCTGCGCGCACCCGCGAGCCGCTGTCCTATTTTTACGAAACTGGTCCCATCGGCCAGGTTTTTCGCTCGCCTTCCATCAGTCAACGGCTTCGCGAAGTTGCGATTGTAGGATTAGGCGCGGGCTCCCTGGCATGCTATAGCGAACCGTGGCGGCACTTCACATATTACGAAATCGATCCGCTGGTTGAGAAAATTGCCCGCGATCCTCGCTATTTTAGTTTCCTGCGCGATTGCTCACCTGAAACCACGGTTGTAATCGGCGATGCCCGACTTTCTTTGAGATCCGCGTCCGCACACAAGTACGACCTGGTCGTTGTAGACGCATTCAGTTCAGATACAGTTCCTGTGCATCTTGTCACTAGAGAGGCAATCGAACTGTACCTCGAGAAACTGGCCGATCACGGCCTAATGGCTTTTAATATCAGTAACCGATATCTGAACATGAAACCCGTATTAGGGGAACTTGCGCGCGATGCGGGATTGGCATCTGTCGTTCAAGATGATGCGCATGTTGACCCAAATGAACTGAGTCGAGGCAAGTTTCCTTCTACTTGGATGTTGATGGCTCGCCAACGCTCGGACTTCGCCGCGCTGGCGTCGCAGCCGATTTGGCAAGATGTCCAAATCCCGCCTGGCAGCCGGCTTTGGACAGACGATTATTCCAGCATCATCAACATAATTCATTGGTTTTGACGGAAAGCAAAGTTAGGAAGCCAGAGTGAGCGACTCCGAGGGGCGGCCTCTTCTCGGAATGTGGCGTTTTACACCTCACTTGCCTCCAGCCACATTCAGTTAGAACTATTGTCGCTTTAGGTTGACGAAACCGGACTGCGACAATGCCGTTTACGTTGCTCCCGCCCATCAATATCGGCCAGAGGATGGATCTGGCGAATCGGCAGAATCAAGGTCGATATTGACGCCCTCGGCGGATTTCAATAGGGGCGCGTAGCAGTTGCCATCAGCGCGATAATTGGATGGGCAACTGGCTGTGATGTCCAGCCGTCGGGGCGACTGAGCGAATTGCCAGACCGCGGCAAATGGGATTCCGCTCTGTTGGGGTGACGGCGGATTTCTAGGAAAGGCGCACCCGGGCGATGGAGGGCACGAATCGTTGTAAACCAAAAAGACGATTTTCCTTCGGTCCGCGTTGTCTCGCAAATCATTTGCAGTAATGATTGTTGCTCCGCCTGCCTCGCTTGCAGGGATTCCGGAGCAATAAACTCCTGCTCGATATCCGGACGCGTTGACCGCGTCGATCCAAGCGTGCACGTACGCTCGCTGCACCGGAAGCATTCGGCCGCCTTCTTCCTGATCCAGAAAAATGACAGTTTCAGCTCGAAACCCTTCTTGCTTTGCTGCCTCGACAGCAACCGCTCCGTCGTGCGCGCCGAGGGTTCTTGCATTCGAAAGGGACTTGAGTTCCCGGAACAGCCGCCCGTTGAACAAGACCAGGAACCCAAAGCCACTTGAGGTTAGAACTTCACGCTTACCCTTCCAGGTGTTCGAAGACTCGCCCGGCGGTACGTTGAGCCAATATCCGCAAAAGAAGAAGGTTTGCCGTAACGATGCAAGAGCGGCGTCGCCAGGATATTGGTTTCGATCGAAACCGAGATAAGTGCGGGAAGGTGCTTCCTCCAGGTTTGTCGTCTGCTTGTCGCCCGGAATACTCGAACCAAGCAAACCGAGGCCGCAGGCGAAAAATGCTGCCGCCAATAACACTGAAAATGACCTTCGCATACGCGGCGAATCTTACGCCACAAACCTGCCATGGCATGTCAGAAAGTTTCTGTGCAGGCGGGCTGACGCAACCGATCTATATGTGCATGAAATTGTTGGACGCAGAATCCTATTTTTGGGCGTCTTCAGCGGATAGCTGGTCCAGCGATGCCGCCGCGACAGTCACGTTGTCCACACCGAAGACCAGCAGTCCCAGCGCCGATCCCGGTTCCAATCCGCAGTAGCTGTAGTCAATGTTGACCTGCTTTTCGCCTAGCCGAGATGCCGCGCGGGCGAGCCCGCCCGGACGGTGCGCGAGCCTAGCGATCGCGACGTCCGTCTCTTCAAAGTTCATACGCAAGCCGCCCAGCACCGCGTTGGCCTTCGCCGGATCATCCGCCAGGAATCGGACTAGGCTCTCGCGCTCCTCTACATAGGATTGAAATGCCAGGATGTTCACTCCGCCCTCAGCCAGGGCGAGGAAGCATTTGCCCAGCGCGCCCGGTTTGTCTTCTATTGTTACCCTAAACTCTTTCGCCTTCGCCATACGACTTGACTCCCTTCCGATTCGTAGCGCGGACAGCCGGCCGTGACAGGCAAATATTTTACGCCCTGACGGAAGTCTTGGTAAGTTTTCCTATCGGGATTCGGGCCACTGCCATTCGCATCAGGGTTGACAGTGGCGGAGGCTGCGACTATCGTGAGCCTACTGTGAAAATCCTGGTGGTCGGAAGCGGGGGACGCGAGCACGCGATGGTCTGGCGGCTGCGTCAATCGCCGGAAGTTGAAAAAATCTGGTGCGCGCCGGGCAATGGCGGGATCGAGAACGTCGCTGAATGTGTGCCCGTGGATGCCGCCGACGTGGGCGCGCTCGTGTCACTTGCCGAGCAGCTCAAGCCGGACCTCACCATTGTCGGACCAGAAGCGCCGCTGGTCGCGGGGATACGCAATAAATTTGAATGCCGCGGCATGCGCCTCGTGGGTCCTTCGCAGCGGGACGCGCGGCTGGAAGGCAGCAAGATTTACGCGAAGCAGTTCATGGATCGGTACGACATCCCCACGCCCACGCTCTATGGCGATTTTGAATCTCCGATCGAAGCCATTCGCGCGCTCGACGCCGTGGATTGGCCGGTAGTGATAAAAGCCGACGGGCTGTGCGCGGGAAAGGGCGTCCTCGTGGCGGAGACGCGCGCGGAGGCCGAGGCGTTCATTCGGCGCCTTATGCAGAAGCACGAACTCGGCGCAGGCGGCTCGCGCGTTCTGCTCGAACATGCCCTCAAGGGTGAGGAGCTTTCGTTTATCGTCTTGACCGATGGCCGATCCTTTATTCCGATGGCGCCGACGCGCGACCACAAGCGAGTCTTCGACGGCGACCGCGGCCCCAACACCGGCGGCATGGGCGCGTATACGATGGACGGAATGATTTCGCCGAAATACGAATCGCTGATCGTCAAGGACATCGTATGCCCTACGATTGCGGGACTTTCCGAGGAGGGGATTCCCTACACCGGCTTCTTGTATTTTGGACTGATGCTTACGGCCAACGGGCCGATGGTTCTGGAATATAATTGCAGGCTGGGCGATCCGGAAACGCAGCCCATCATGATGCGCATGGATTTCGATCTTGCGGTGGCATTTGACGCGGTGGCTTCGCGCAAGCTGGACAGGATCAAGCCGGCATGGAAGCCGGGCGCGAGCGTTTGTGTGGTCATGGCATCGGGCGGATACCCGGGTTCCTTTGAAACGGGGAAAGAAATTTCGGGACTGGGGGAAGCGGCGGCGCTGGCGGATGTCGCCGTGTTTCACGCGGGAACGAAACGCGAAGGCGATGCCATTGTGACCGGCGGCGGGCGCGTGCTCGGCGTAACAGCCGCTGCCGATTCTCTCCCGCAGGCGATTCACAAAGCCTACGAAGCCGCGGGTAAGATCCATTTTGACGGCGCGCAGTGCCGCACCGATATCGGCGCGAAGGGTACCCTGCAAACGCGCGCCGCGGCGGAGGCGCAGCGTGGCTGAAATCGTGCACCTGTTTCAATGCCTGGCGCACGGCGAGCCCATGCGCGAGTTCGAGGAAGTGTTTGCCCTTGAGAATAAGGGTCTCAAGGATTGCATTCACGGGCGGAGCGGGAGCGCTCGCCAGGTCTTGTTGATGGATCTTGAGACACTCGAGGAATTCGGCATTGCACCAGGGCGCGTCAGGGAAAATATTACGACGCGCGGGATCGCGCTCGGGACATTGCCGCTCGGGCAGCGGCTGCGTGCCGGCGAGGTCCTACTGGAAGTCACCAAGCCGTGCGAGCCTTGCCATCAGATGGACGAAATCCGCCAAGGTCTTCAGGAAGCGATTCGCGGGCGGCGCGGGTTGTTGTGCCGGGTCGTCGAGTCCGGCCGCATCCGCAGGGGCGACCGTGTTGAAATAGAAGAGAAAGCCCGCGCGCCGCATCATAGCGGTGGCGATTCCATCTCGGGCGCGTATTGAACGGAAAATCCTACCAACCAAGAAGACAGGGAGCATTCATGGCCAGTGAATCCAAGAACAGCCGCAAGCCGCTCGTCGGAATCGTAATGGGATCGGACACCGATTTGCCGGTGATGAGTGAAACGGCGAAGATGCTGGAAAAATTTGAAGTGCCCTACGAAATTGAAGTGACTTCGGCGCACAGATCTCCGGCGCGGACGCACGAATACGCGACTACGGCGGTATCGCGCGGGTTGAAAGTGGTGATCGTGGCGGCGGGAGGCGCGGCGCATTTGGCCGGCGTGATCGCGGCAGTTACGACGCTGCCTGTCGTCGCGGTGCCGATGGCAACCACGGTTCTCTCTGGCATCGACTCTCTGCTGTCAAGCGTTCAAATGCCTGGTGGCGTGCCCGTCGCGGCGATGGCGATCGATAAACCTGGCGCCATTAATGCGGCGATCTTCGCGGCGGAGATTCTGGCTACGTCCGATTCGGAAATTTCCAAGCGGCTCACCACTTATAAGGAAGAACTCGCCAAATCGGTGGCCGAAAAAAGCGCGCGCGTGAAATTGCAGTACGCCGGAAAAACCAGCTAGGCTTCATACCCCTGTAAAACCGAATTAGTGGTTATTGCCGCGCTCGTTCGCGTCGCCGCCACCAGCCTGCGTGGTGTTGTGCGTAAGCGCCTGCTTGGCCTCCTGGCTGATGGTGACAGTGTCCTGGTGGGCGGCAGCCTGCGTTTGCAGCGTTTTGGGTGGTTGAACGGCTTCTTGTGTCTGCGATTGCGAATGTGCTTCCTGAAGAGAATGAATTGAACTGGTCATGGCCCGATTACCTCATCGCTGTATAGATCGGCAGACGAGGAAATACCTTTAGCGTTCGCTAAGGTACAGAAAAGAGGGATGTTAGGCGGCTAGTGGTTGTCGCCGTCGTGGTCTACATCGCCTCCTGCGGCCGGCTTCGCGTTGCTCGCCAGCGCCTGCTGTGCTTGCGGGCTGATGGTGACTTTGTCTTGCGGGACTGCGGTTGGCGCAGCAGCTTTGGCAGGTTGCGCAGCCGGCTGTGTTTGGGACTGCGCGTTGACGGGCTGAACCGGTAGAACGGAAATGCTCATGGGTATCACCTCACGCGAATCACTTCGGCAGGAGAAGAAGTGACTTGAGCGCGAGGCGGAAAAAAAAAGGGAAGAAATAAAAAGCGTTCCGAACGGAAACAGTGCGGGCTCGCCGAATCTTTTCGGCGAGCCCCCTTTTTGCTCACTTGCAAGAAGAATCTTTCCTGCAGGCCCGAGCGCCGAGCTATTTTCTCGCGGCGTTCGCGGCAAATCGTTCCTGCATCCGGCGCGTGAGGTGCGGCACGATTCCCAGCATGCGCTCGATCAGCATCAGCTGGCCGCGATGGTGCATTTCGTGTTCTTTCACGGAGAGAAGCAAGTCAAAGCGGGTTCGCGACGGCGGCGCTCCTCCCGGCGGCATGGTTACGACTTCACCCAGGAAATTGTCGTCGAGCCCTTCAAGCCACTTGGCCCACGCCTCGCCGTCCTTGGTGAGCAGCTCGATCACCTGGGCTTTCGTGCGTGGCGCTTTTTCTTCGGCGGAAAGGCGCTTCATCAACGCAGGAAAATCGAATCCCTCCATGCTCGTCCGGCGCTCAACGGCGTTGATCTGTTTTTGAAAACCGTTACTCAGCGCGATATGCGCCAACAGCTCGCCAACGCTGCGCGTCTCGGGCATGGGCCGAAAGTCGTATTTGTCTTCCGGAATGTCCTCCGCAATCGCCAGGGTGTTCTTGCGGACGGTACGAAAACTTTCGGCTAGTTCCTTGCCACCATAATAGTTCACAAGATTCTCCTTCACTTCGATTAGGCTTGATTTTCCATGACCAGGAAAGGGAGACCAGTCTAACACGCCCTGGGTAAAAGTGGACGCCGTCCCGCTGGGAACGAACGCGCACCTTGCCCATCCGTTCCGAGACAACTCCCTAACTCAGACCTGTGATTGGATGGCATGCCGATGTTAAAATATTTAGGTTAATTGGGGGTCGAGGTGAATATGCGGCGGCGAGCAGCGCTATTGGGCACGGGTGCCTTCGTTGTGATTCTGTCGTTCGCGATCTCCATGTCTCGGCCTGCCAATGCAGGACCCTCGCCCGATGGCGCCGGGGACACGCCAAATCCGGCCACCTACCACGATGACCTGCAGCGCTCGTACAGAACGGACAAATATCTCGAAGTGGCCGAGAGCGGCGCGGATCGCGGACAGAATATTTATTGGCATAAGTGCTGGGCGTGCCATAACAAATACCAGCAGGCCGCTCCGCAGCTGGAAGGTCTTTTCAAGCAAGCTGCCCTCATCACGGGAGTTCCTGTCAACGAAGAGAATGTAGCCGCGCACATCAAGAAGGGTGGGCCGGGGATGCCGTCGTTCGGCACGACTCTCTCCAATTCGGATGTGGCGGACGTGGTCAGCTATTTGCACAGTGAAAAATGCTGCGTCGAGGGGGAATCCCTTCCGGCCAATCCCTGGTATCGATCCGAGACAAACAAATGGACGGTGCAGAACGGCCTTTCCGGGGGGGCGACCGGGACGGTGCGCGTGGCCAGCGGCGATTCGCCGGAAGGCGTGATGGTGCAGTTGATCGCGCCGAACGGCGTTCGCACCACGGTTTACACCAACGAAGACGGAAAGTACGAATTTCCCAAGATGCAGGCGGGGGCTTACATTCTGCGGATCGCGAATCCGTTGGAATTCAAGCCCTACCGGCGCGATTCGGTGCAAATCGACGGCCCCACGAAATTAGAAGAGATCGTGCTGGAGCGAATCGCCAAGACGCGTGCGCTTCCGGCGACGCCGGAAGTGGAATCGCAGCTCAGCGGCGAGGAAATTCTGTGGAATCTTCCCGGCACGGTCGAGGAAAAAGAGGCCCTGCACGCGACCTGCGCGCTGGGGTGCCATTCCTTCCAGCAGATTTTCAAGAATCGTTATGACGAGCGTAGCTGGGGCGTCCTGGTGGCGCGCATGCTGCATCGCGGGGGAGGCCCGCTGATCAACGATCCGCTGGAGCCGGTGAGCGATTCGGCCCTGGCCACGGATCACATGCTCATCAAGTGGCTGGCGCGGGTTCGCGGGCCCGAGTCCGTGGACGCGCCGATGTATGCGTTCCCGCGGCTGACCGGGGAATCCAATCGCGTGGTCGTGACGGAATTCGAGCTGCCCCGCGCGCTGCAAAGCGCCCACGATGTTTATGGAGATGGCAACGGTAATATTTGGTATACAAGCCACCTGAGCCGTTTCTTCGGAAAGCTGGACACGCGCACGGGCGTCGTGACGGAATATCAGACTCCCTTGACGCCGGGCGCGCAGCCGGGCACGCATCACGTATACGTCGAAAAGAATGGCGAAGTGCTCATTTCCGAGCCCTGGTCGCACAAACTGCTCAAACTCGATCCCCGAAACGGCGAGATGGTGGAAGTGCCCGTCGCCGCGCCCTTCCCGATCAACTCCGCGGGGATGGCCGATTTCGATGTGACGCCGGATGGATTTGTGTGGGCCAGCATGGGCGGAGGATACGCCGCGGAAAAGATCGATCCCAAGACCGGGAAAACAGTGCAGAAATATCCGATGAAGGTTCCCTTCAGCTACGACGGGATCGTTTCCCAGGACGGAAAATTCTGGGCCGGCGGCGCGATTTCCGGAACGACTGGAAATTCAGCGGAGCTTCTGGATATCCGGACAGGCGAAATGCTCAATCTGGATTCCGGAGACCGCCGTTCGGCCGGGCGCAGAGGCGGATTCGATGCGTCCGGCAACGCCTGGTTCGGCGGCGAGAACGGAACCTTGGTGGAGCTGGATGCCAAAGCCAAACGCATCCGCGAATTTTATCCTCCCGGGCCTGTGGAGCCTTACACGGATCTGTACTCCGTGGAACCCGACAAGTACGGCGAAGTGTGGGGCGGTGAATTGCACGGTCGGGAGTTCCTGAGATTCAATCCGCGGAATGGGCAATGGACGGAATACGCGATGCCGGAACCTTACTCGCACTCCCGCGCGGTATGGGTCGATAAGTCCGCGACGCCGACCACTGTTTGGTATGCCGACTACAGTACGGGGCGGATCGTTCGTATTCAGCCTATGGAGTAGGCTGGCGGCCGGGGATTTTATTTGTATCTGTACACGCTCATTCACCATCTAAGTTGTGCGGAGGTCCAGAATGTCAACTTTGAAGCACGTGCCGAATGTTCCCCAGATTACGGACGATAGCGCCGATCCGGGATTACACGACGTGATCGAGCGGGCCAAGGTGACCAAGAGCCCGCCGCCCGCCTGGTATCGGACCATGGGCCAGAACCCGGAAGTGGCCAAGACTTTTGCGGCCTACTGGGACATGCTGCATCGCGGCGGCACCGTGCCTCACGAAATCAAGGAACTGGCGCGCATCCAGATCGCGCAGATCGTGGGCTGCGAATTTTGCGCGCGGCAGACTTCTCCGCTGGCCTCTTCCATCACGGAAGAAGAAAAGAGAAGCTGCGCGCTGCCGAATTGGGAGCATCCCGACCCGAAGACTCGCGCCGCGCTCCACTACGCGCGCACGCTCACGCTCGACGATGGCCGCGACAAGGAAGTCTACGCGGAGCTTAAGAAGTTTTACAGCAACGCGGAAATCATCGAGCTATCGGCATTCTTCTGCCTCACCGCCGGCGGCAACCGCATGGCCAAAAGCTGGAGCATCGAGGCGCACGGCGAAGTGCCTGCGATCCCCAGGGGCGCGATGTCCATCCACGGCGAGGAAGCAGCGCCGGTTTCCAGCAATTCTTCGCACGCAAGGTAGTTTCAGCACGAAAGATTTCACCCGGGAACGCCAATCTCCCGATTGGCGTCCCTTCTTCTCACCGCCAATCGGGAGATTGGCGTTCCCAGGGACGCAACGCCCAGGGCTTTTGACTTTCCTGGATGCGAATCACAGTGACGAAAATGAAATGGGATCAAATCGGGAAGGAAATCCACGTTTGGCACGCGGCGCTGGACCGCGAAGAAAAAGTTCTTGGCCGATTGGAATCGTCCCTTTCGGCCGAAGAAAAAGCCCGGGCGGACCGATTCCATTTCGTGAACGACAGGAATCGATTCGTCGTGGCGCGCGGCCTGCTTCGTGAATTGCTCGGAAAATATCTTCGGCAAGCCCCGCTCGACCTGGAGTTTTCCTACGGACAACATGGAAAGCCTTCTCTCTCGGGAGGGAATGCTTCTAGTGGACTTTTCTTTAATCTGTCGCACTCGGCAGGCCTGGTTGTGTACGCGATTGCAAGAGAACGAAATCTTGGGATTGACGTCGAGCACGTCCGGCCTGAATCCGCGGGCGAGGATATTGCCAAACGCTATTTTTCAGCCCGCGAGATGAGCGAACTGCAAACTTTGCCGCCGGAAGAAAGGGTCCGGGGATTTTTCCATTGCTGGACGCGCAAGGAAGCCTACTTGAAAGCCACTGGAATGGGATTGCAGATTCCTCTCGACAGTTTTGCCGTAAGTCTGATGCCCGAGAGACCTGCGCAGTTCCTCGACGGCGTGGAGTCGCGCTGGCAATTGGCTGCTCACGATCCGGCCGAAGGCTACGTGGCCGCGGTGGTCTACGACGGCGCGCCGTGTTCTCTCAACTATCTTTCCGTTGATTCTCATCTGAAATAATTCGTCCAAGCGCCTGCAACGGTGGCCCGGCGTTTACAGGGATGGTATCCTGACATTGCTTAAAGCTATTTTGGATTGATTTCGTCCGCATTATTTGCACGTTTGGAGTTCCACCCGGGAGCAACGAATGGGCCGAATATCGAGGCGTGCCTTCCACGGAGCACTCGCTTCGGCCTTCGCGTGGTCAGCGGTTCCCAAGGCCTGGGCGGGCCCAAATCGGCAGACCCGCGTGGCTTTGCTTCTGTCGGGAGTGATCACGGATGGCGGCTGGAGCCAACTGGCCTACAACGGCCTGAAGGAACTCAAGGCGCGATACAGCTTCCCGATCGCCTACGCGGAAAACATCAGCATCGCGCAGATGGACCAAGTGGCGCGCGGCTACTCGGATGACGGTTTCGATCTGATCATCGGACACGGCGTGGAATTCAGCAGCACCCTGCTCGAAGTGGCACCCGATTATCCCGGCCAGCACTTTTTTGTCACTACGTTTCTTCCGCAACCGGAAGTTCCCCGCAACATCATGTTCGTAAACATGGGCTACTTCGGCGCCGCGTACGGCGCCGGCGTATTGGCCGCGCTTATTTCGGAAAAAAAGCACGCGGTGGGCTTCATCGGCGGCGACGACGATCCGAATCAGCAGCGGATGAAAAAAGCCTTCATCGCGGGGGCCCAGCAAACGGTTCCTGGAATTCGCGGGCTCGCGATCATTACGGGAGATTACGACAACGCATCCAAGGGCAGAGAGGCCGCTTCGATCCTGATTGGAAACGGCGCGGACGTGATCTGGCACGCGGCCGATGTGACGGGCCTTGGAGCGATCCAGGGGGCGGTGGCAGGAAATGTAAAAGTTCTGGGCTGCTATTCGGATCAAACCGACCTGGCTCCAAACAATATGGCGACAAGCTTCGAGATGAATCTTGGAGGAATGGTGATCAGCGTTTCGCAAGAAGTGGCGGCCGGCACGTTCGAAGGCGGCACCGAGTGGCGGCCTCCCGTGAATCAGATGTGGCTGCAGAAGTACGGCAAGAATGGGGACTATAATCCGCGCCTCATATCAGCGGATGAGTGGCGCACGTTTCAAAAAGTGTGGAGCGACATCGCCTCGCGCAAGATCGATGTCGAGACGCTTGTGACATAGCTTTAAGATGGCTTGGCCCTGCAGATGTCCTTGACGCTGGCGCGGGCTGCTGTAGCCCGCCTCTTCAGAGGCGGGGGGTTTTCGCCAGGACGCAGAAACCCTCGCCTCTGAAGAGGCGAGCTACAAAACCTTTCGTTTCCGTTGCCATTTGCGACTCAGCAGCTTCTGAAAGGAGCACGCGGTGAAGCATACCCTGAAAATGAAGAACATCGTCAAGTGCTTCCCGGGCGTGCTCGCGAATAACAACGTCAACTTGACGATCCAATCGGGCGAAATCCACGCGCTCCTCGGTGAGAACGGCGCCGGAAAAAGTACGCTGATGCAGATTCTCTACGGCTTCCACGCGATGGACTCCGGAGAGATTTTGATCGATGGCGAACCGGTGCGTCTGGGCAGCCCGAAAGACGCCATCGCGCTCGGCATCGGCATGGTGCATCAGGAATTCATGCTGGTGCGGCGATTTTCAGTGGTGGAAAACACGGTGCTCGGGTTGGGGGAAGGCGGTGCGCTCCTCGATTTGCCGCGCGCCTCGGAAAAACTAAAGGACTTGAGTAATCGCCACGGTCTCGCGCTCGATCCGGCGGCCAAAGTGGGTTCGTTGCCCATCGGCGTACAGCAACGAGTCGAAATTCTAAAACTATTGTATCGGGACGCGCGCCTGCTGATTCTCGACGAACCCACCGCTGTGTTGACCCCTCGGGAAAAGGACCAATTATTCGCCGTCCTGCGCAAGCTCCGGGAAGATGGCCGCTCGGTCGTGCTTGTCACGCACAAGCTTGCGGAGATCATGGAAATTGCCGACCGCGTTACGGTAATGCGCGACGGACACGTGGTAGCCACGCGAACGATTGGTTCGACGTCCGGGCAGGAGTTGACTCAGCTGATGGTCGGGCGCGAGGTGAATCTGCGCGCGGATAAGTCCAGCCGAAAACCTGGCGGTCCGATCCTGCAAATCGAAGAGTTGCGGGTCAGCGATGAAACAGGACATGAAAAAGTTCGCGGCCTGAGCCTCGAAGTTCATGCCGGGGAAATTCTGGGCATCGCAGGGGTCGATGGCAACGGCCAATCCGAACTTGCGCAGGCGGTCATGCACCTCCGTGAAATAAAGAGCGGACGCGTGCTTCTGAACGGCGCCGAGGTGACCCGGCTGAATGTGGCGCGGCATCGCACGATGGGTATTTCCTACGTTCCGGCCGACCGCCGCCACGTGGGTTCCGTCACGGAAATGTCCGTGGCCGACAATGCGATTCTTGGTTTGCAACGGAAGTACACGCGCGGATTGTTTCGCGGGATTCGCGAGGCTCGGGAATCCGCAACTGGACTTGTCGCCCGCTTCGGAATTCGCACCGCCGGAATCGATTTTGCGGCCGGGAAACTTTCGGGCGGCAATCTTCAGAAGCTGATCCTGGGCCGGGAAATCATGCGCGGCTCGGCGGCCCTGGTGGTGGAACACCCGACGCGCGGACTGGACATCGGCGCCGTCGAAGCGGTGTGGGGAGAATTGCTGCGCGCGCGACAGGAAGGCAAGGCGATCCTTTTGATCTCCGCGGAACTCGAAGAGCTGCTCAATCTCGCCGACAGAATTGCCGTGATGTTCGAGGGCCGCATCATGGGCGTTGTCGATGCAGCGGGCGCCTCGGTGGAAGAGATTGGATTGATGATGGCGGGAATCCCGGCGGGTGGAGCAACGGTGGCGGGGCGGGCAATCGAGGAGACGCGTCATGGCGAAGCTCTTTGAGCGGCGCCTGACTCCGAGAGACTCGCCGCTCGCGATCTTTGCGACCACGGCCGGGGCTTTTCTCGCCGCGATGTTCGTTGCTGCATTTCTTTTTCTCTCGTATGGCGCGAGTCCCTTCCAAGCGTACTTCGCGCTTTTTCATGAGCCCTTCGGAACTCCGCGTGGTTTCGGCTATGCGCTGGTGCGAACCTCGCCGTTGGCGCTGATTGCACTGGGCACAATTGTGAGTTGGCGCTCCGGATTCAGCTACCTGGGTTTTGAGGGCTGCTTTGTCATTGGCGCTTCGGCCACCGCATGGCTGGCTCTGTTGACCGCGCCGGGCGCGCGCGTCGGTCCTGTTCCGTTTCTTCTTTTCTTGCCGCTGGCAATTCTATTCGGCTTTGTCGCGGGAGGCCTCTGGGCCGGCCTCGTCGGGCTCGTCCGGGCGCGGCTCGGCGGAAATGAAGTTTTGATTTCCCTGATGTCGAACTACGTCGCGATTTTCATACTGCAATATCTGGTCTCCGGTCCGATGCGGGCGCCGGGAAGTCTGCCGGAGACGCGGCTTCTTCCGCGCGCGACGTGGCTGCCCTTCATTTTGCCGGGAACGCGATCGCACGCGGGCATTCTGATCGCGATCGCCGCCGCGGTTCTGGTATGGATGCTGCTGCAAAAAATGCCGCTCGGATACGAATTGATTGTGACGGGCTTCAACGCGGCGGCGGCGCGTTACGCCGGCATCGACGTGGGACGGCGCATCGTGCTGGCCGCATTTTTTGCTGGCGGACTCGGAGGGCTCGCCGGAATGGTGGAAGTTCTGGGATCGCAGCACCGCCTGATGGATGGAATCAGCGGCGGCGTGGGGTTTGTCGGAATCGTCGTGGCCCTTCTCGCGCGGCTCAATCCGGTTGCGGTGATTCCCACGGCGCTCTTGTACGGAGGCATGTCGGTGGGCGCTGACGCGATGCAGCGGCGGGCGAGCATTCCTTCCTCGATTACATTCATACTGCAAAGCCTCGCGGTGCTGCTGGTGTTGGCATTCGATGCGCTGCGCTATTACAAAATTAATTTTCCCACTTTTTCGCGACCCACGCCGCCGACGGGCGCGGAAGTGGTGTCCAAATGACCGGCGCTCAATTCGCACTTTCAGCCTTCGTAGTCACCTGGCTAACGGCCAGTTTGCGTCTCGCGGGGCCCGTGCTGCTCGCGGCCCTCGGCGAAACCTTTGCCGAGCAAAGCGGCGTGTTGAATATCGGCATCGAGGGGACGATTCTCCTGGGAGCTTTAACGAGTTTCCTCGTGTCCTACTACACGGGCATGATTTGGATAAGCCTGCTCGCCGCAGTCCTTGTCGGCATCGCAGCGAATATTTTTTTGGCGTGGATGTATGTGAGCGTGCGCGCGAGTCAGGTTGTTGCAGGGTTGGTTTTCAATGTTCTCGCGCTCGGCGTTGCCAGCGCGGTTTACCGCAAGGCGCTGGGCAATTCCGCCGTGCCTGAAAGCATTGCGATGTTCCAGCCGTTGCATCTTCCTTTCGTGGGGAATCTTCCCGTCATCGGACCGGTGCTCTTTGGCCAGACCATTCTCTTTTATTTGACGATCGCGCTGGCCTTCGTTGCCCACTTCGTCTTGTTCCGAACGAATTTTGGCCTTGCTCTGCGAGCTTCCGGGGAAAATCCCGCCGCTGCGGATTCCGCCGGAATTTCCGTTTACCGAATGCGCTACGCGGGTACGCTGATTTCAGGGGCGGCGGCGGGAATGGCTGGCGGATATCTGGTGCTCGCGCAGGTAGGGCTTTTCCGCGAATCCATCGTCTCCGGACAAGGATTCATCGCGCTCGGGATCGTCATTTTCGGCCGCTGGAGCCCGCTGAAGGCCACGGTTGCCGCCATCGTCTTTGGCGCGTGCGACGCTCTCCAACTATCGCTCCAGATTTTCGGGACGCACGTGCCGCCGCAACTTTTGCTCGCGTTGCCCTATATCGTGACGATTCTTGCTATTTCAGGATTGTTCGGTGGAAAAGCGGTTCAGCCGGCGGCGCTGATGGAGCCTTACGTTAAGGACTAGTAGGACAGGCTTCAGCCTGTCTTCTTTTGACTTCTGTGAGCGCCGCAAAAAATCGAAACCAGGCAGGCTGAAGCCTGTCCTACTAAATCGCCATCGAACGCCACGGGCGCTTCTTAAATTTGTCGGAGCCTGACCGGCGCGCCAGATCGTCGGCGCTGATTTGGGCTTGTCGTTGCACCCCCAGCTCGTTCACGCTATTCACCACGCCGTCGCGCATCACGAAACGCCCATCGATCATGACCGTCGTGACTTCATTTCCCAGCGCGGAATATACGATCGCCGAAACGGGATGATGGATCGGCGTCATGAACGCATTGTTGAAATCGATAACGACGAGGTCCGCTTTCTTTCCGGGTTCGATCGAGCCGATTTCCTTTTCCAGGCCGACGGCGCGAGCGCCATCGATCGTCGCCAACTCCAAAACTTTTTCCGCGGTGATGATCGTGGCATCCTGATGAAAACCCTTTTGCATGAGCGCTGCGAACTTCATCGCCTGAAACAGGCTGTGATTGTTGCTGCTCGCCGGGCCGTCCGAAGCGAGGCCAACGGTGACACCCGCCATCAACATTTCCGGAATGGGCGGACATCCTGAAGCGAGATAAAGATTGCTGCAGGGGTTGTGCGCCACTTTTGTATCGTGATGGCGCAGAATTCGGATGTCGTGCGGTTTGCAATGCACGCAGTGCGCGGCGAGCACGTCCGGACCGAGAAATCCGATCTCGCTCAGAAATTCGGTGTCCGTCTGCCCGTAGCGTGATGCGGCTGTTTGCAATTCAAACGTGGTCTCCGCAAGGTGCGTGGTGATTAAGGCGTGTTCTTCGTCCGCGAGCTTGCGCGTCAACCGGTAGCCCTTTTCGTCGACCGCCCAGATCATGTTGGGCGCGACTCCCACCTGCACGCGCGCGCCCGGCTTGTTGTAGCGGCGCATCTGCTTGCGCGCGTCCCCGATGGCGTCTTCCGGTTTTTCGATGAGTTTGCGTGGAACACCATATTCTTCGCCGAGGGAAATGAAGCCGCGGCAGACGAAGCCGCGCATGCCGGTTTCGTCAAACGCTTCCACAACCGCTTTGATCATGCCGGGGCGCGTGTGGACGTACATGAAATCGACGAGAGTCGTCACGCCCGAGCGAATCGATTCGACGCACCCGTGCAGCGCGGCGGCATGCGCATCTTCGGGAGTGAGGTGAACGCCGCTCGGACCTGTCATGCAGGTGAACCACTTCTTCAGCACCATGTCGTCGCCGAGGCCCTTCATCAGCGTTTGAAAAAGATGCGTGTGCGTGTTCACCATTCCCGGCATCACGATGCGTCCCTTGCAATCCACGATTTCGGCCGCCGGAAAGCGCTTTTCGAGATCCTTGCGCGTGCTCACGGCGATGATCCGGTCTTTCTCCACGCACACGCTCGCGCTTTCGAGCACTTCTCGCCGCTCGTTCATCGTAATCAGCCACGCGTCTGCAAAAATGGTGCTCATCGCGATTCTCCCAATGATTCAGAATTAAATTGAGCGCAGGACACCAGCCAGGTCATGGCGAATGTTCAGTTTCCCGACTTCGCGCTGCGCGGCGATTTTCCTTTGCCAAAAAATGCGCGGTCCAGGGAAATGGACCCTGCCCCGAAGGTTGCCAGCGCGAACGCCCCCACGCCTAAAACCAGCGCGAGTCCGTACGAGTCCAAGGCCAGCGGGTGCTGGAAGATTTTTTCGTCGCGCCACAGGGCCACTGCCATTTCGCCCGCGAGAAGCAATCCGAGAACCCTGGTAAAAAGCCCGAGGACCAGCAGCGCTCCTCCCCCCAATTCCAGAGCCCCGGCGATGTAGACGAAGTAGGCGGGAAGATGAGCGACATGTACGAATTCGTTGATATGCTCCAGCCGGCGGCCCCAAAATTTGGGATACCCGTTGTCCATGAAAACCACGCCGACTCCGATCCGCAGGAGCAACAGCGTCAAGGGCCGCAACTTTTCCATAAACTCCATTCCGGTCCTCCTCGAACAACGGAAACTCGCGACAACTTTAGCACGGGAGCATAATCCTTTCGCGAAAATGCCGGGTTTTGAATGAGTAGCGCCGGCATCTTGCCGGCGATTTTTCGCAGGCCTGCGTAAATTCAAAATCGCCGGCGGGACGCCGGCGCCACCAAACCATTGCGATCCAAAGCCGCTGGTTGTAATATGGCGCGCCCGGAAACCAAAATCAGCTAACATATATGCGTGATTGGGCCATTGAGACGCGCCCACACAGGGACCGTCGATTCCCTGAATCGCAGGACCCCCTGAGCGGAGGAAACATGCAGAAGGTCAATATTGGAATCATTGGAACGGGATGGTGCGGAGGCATTCGCGCGGAAACGTGCGCCGCGAGCCCCTATGTGAGCGAACTGCACATTGCCGAAATCAAAGAAGCGCGCCTGAAAGAAGTGGCGGAGAAGACCAAGCCAGTCACGGCCACCACGGACTACCGCGTTCTCTTGAAGAACGACAACATCAATGCCATCATCGTCTCCGCCACGCCGGAAACCGTGCACTACCCGATGGCCAAGGAGACGCTGCTCGCGGGGAAACATCTCCTTCTCGAAAAGCCGATTTCGCTTACGCTGGCCGAAGCGGATGAATTGATCGGCCTCGCGCGGTCCAAGTCCCTGCTTTTCACGATCGGATACTCGCAGCGCTTCAACCCCAAATTCGCCTACGTGAAGCGCTCGATCGCCGACGGCACGATTGGCCAGCCGTCCAGCGCGCTCGTCAGCCGCCACATCACCCGCAACCTCGGCAACAAGATTGGCGGGCGCATCAAGCTCTCACCAGCCGCCATGGAAGCGACGCACGATATCGACTTTGTGCTCTGGTGCTTTGAACCGCGGAAGCCGGTGCGCGTTTACGCGCAGCTCGTCAACAAAATCATGCAGCCAACGCACGGCGTGCCCGATTGCGTCTGGATCATCGTGACGCTGGATGACGGCAGCGTTTTCACGATTGGCGCGGGGTGGGTGCTTCCGCCGGTCTATCCGAATTTTTCGTCCACGTGGATCGAGATGGTCGGCAGCGAAGGCGCGATCATGGTGGACGATTCGCACCGCGATGTGAGCCTCAACACAATGAAGCGCGGCATCGAATTCCCGCTCTCGACAATGCCCGGCGAAAAAGTGGATCACGTTTATGCGGGCCCGATGGAAGCCGAAACGATCCACTTCCTGGATTGCGTGGCCCGGGGCAAGCAGCCGCTCGTCACTCCCGAGCATGCCCGAATGGTCATGCAGGTCTATCAGGCCGCGGACCAATCGGCCGAGGAAAATCGTCCCATCGATATTGTCTGGCCGGCTCCAGAGCTTCGCCGCGCGGGGGAAACTGATTTTGTCGGCGCGGGTACGCCGACGCCAGCGCGAATTCAGAAATAGCATCTCGGGGCGGAAGCCGCGGCCTCCGAAAAAAACCCGGGAAAATAATGCCGGACACGACTCGCACAACCGTCTCCACCGGCGCCCCAGCGCACGAAACCGCCACATCCAAACCAACTCACACACGCTGGTTCGTTCTCGTACTGATCAGCTTCATGTACCTGATCACGTACATGGACCGCAGCAACATTTCGGTCGCGCAGCCGGAAATCGCCAAACAATTTGGCCTCAGCAAATCCGCCATGGGCCTCGTTCTCGCTGCCTTTACATGGGCTTACGCGCTGGGTCAGGTTCCGTCCGGGTGGTTTGGTGACCGTTTTGGTCCCAAGCGGGTGCTGACTGTCATCATGACGCTGTGGTCCGCCACGGCCGTGATGACCGGCGCGGCGTTCGGCTTCAGTTCTCTTTTTGGCGCGCGCTTCCTCCTGGGGCTGAGCGAATCGGGGGCATTTCCCGTCGCCAGCCGCGGCATGCAACTCTGGTTTCCGCGCATCGAACGCGGCCGGATCCAGGGCACGACGCATTTCTTCAGCCGCTTCGCGGTAGCGGTCACCCCTTTTATCGCCGGAAGCATTCTGCTCGCCTTCGGATGGCGCGCGATTTTCTACATTTTCGGCTCCCTGGGTGTGGTCTGGGCGTTTGCCTTCAGCTTTTTCTACCGTGACCTCCCGGAGGACCACAAAGGCGTCAATCGAATGGAACTGGCCCTGATCCGGGGCGTCAACCCGGATGGAACACTTAAGCCGCCCGCCATCACGAAGCTCGCGACTCCCTGGAAACAGATTCTCCTCTCGCCCAACATGTGGTTCATCTCTCTCGGCTATTTCTGCTTTTTCTTTGGAACGAACTTCTACCTGACGTGGTATCCAACTTACCTGCGAGAACATCTGCACATGTCCATTCGCTCGCTGGGAATTTGGGGATCCGTTCCGCTACTTGCGGGAATGGCCGGAGACGTAACCGGTGGCACGCTTTCCGATCTGATCCTCAAAACCACGGGCAAGGCCAAGTTGGCGCGCCGCGTTGTTGCCGCTCCCGGTTTTCTGCTGGCCAGCGCCTTCGTAATTCCCGCCGCATTAACCGCGAACAAATTCAGCTCGATTGTCTGTTTGGCCGCATCTTTCTTCTTCCTGGAATGGGTAATCGGCCCGGCGTGGGCCGTTCCCATGGATGTGGGCGGTCAATTTAGCGGCACAGTGACGGGCGTCATGAATATGGTCGGGGCCCTGGGCGGAGCGTCCACGGCCGTCGTGTACGGAAGTCTGTTCAACCGCGGTTTCTGGGTCGCGCCGTTCCTGGTGAGTGCGGGCGTGATGGTTGTGGGGGCGTTGATTTGGACGTTTCTCATCGATCCGGAACAATCCGTGGTCGGCGAAGCCGCTACGGATTCACTGGCGTCGTCTTGACGCTTCCGGCGCGTGCGTGCTATCACGATTGAGCAAAGTTGCAGAATTTCTTCACGGAAATCAGATTCAATCCAGAGGATGGGGGAAATACGATGACGCGGCGACGGATGGTTGCAGTGGCCCTATTGGTCCTTGGCTTTTTCGCGATCGCGCGGCGCACGGCCAGAAGCGCGGGGCCTCCGGAAAGCGCTACGGACGAAATTCTGAAGGTCGATGAGGAGAGGAACCAGGCGCTGCAAAAAGGCGACATCGCGACGCTGGATCGCATCTATTCGGACGATCTGGTGTATACGAATGCATCCGGCGCGATCCTGACCAAAGCGCAGCACCTGGCGGAACTCAAGGCGAGATCCCTGAATTTTATTTCATTCAAACACGAGGACGTTCAGGTGACCATGCACGGAGACGCTGGATTCCTCACCGGAATCAGTAAATCCGTGGTCGAATATCATGGCTCGGTCTCCCACAGCATGAGGAGGTTCTTGAACGTCTTCATGAAGAAAGACGGACAATGGCAGTGCGTTGCACACTTCGAAGCCGACATGCCGCAAAAACCGTGAAGAGAAGTGGCCAGTAGAACAGGCCCGTGCGTTTGATACTTGGCCCTACTCTAGGGCTTTCAACCCGGCGCTGGCGACTTGCTCATCCTCATGCGATTTGGCTCCGGAAACGCCCACAGCGCCAACGCATTCTCCCTGGTACATGATCGGCAGCCCGCCTTGCACGGCCACTCTGCCCGGAAACGCGACGGTAGCCGGCCGCTCCTTCACAATTTCTTCCAGAGCTTTTGTGGGGGTTCGCGTCGCGGCAGAAGTTTGCGCCTTGCACGTGGCAATCATGGCGCTTTGAGCCACGGCGCCGTCCAGCCGTTCAAGGTGGACCAGAAATCCCCCGTCATCCACCACGGCAATGCTGACATTCCATTTGTTTTTTGCCGCTTCGGCTTTGCATCCCGCCAGGATTTTTTCCGCGTCCGCTGCCGTCAAACACATTTTGTTGCGCACTGGTTCTCCTTTTTCTGATTCCGGCGCTGAAAGCGCCGTTGCATGCTAGCCCAGGGCAACGCCCTGAGTTTCAATATTCATCCGTTGCGGTGCGCCCTGAAAGGGGCGCAGGAGATCCCTCCGCCCTTTCAGGGCGGAACATAAAACCTCTGGCACGATACCCTGGGCGTTGCCCCGGGCTGACGTCCTCCGCGCCGTTGGCGCGGCAACGTGGCAGTGTTTTCAAGCGAAGGAAATCGCCAAAAAGCGATCTGTGAGACAACTAGTTGCCCGCCCTTTGGTTGTTGGGAACGTTTCCGTCCGGCCGGAAGCTTGTCAAGGTGTGCATTCGAATGCCTGCATACCAAAACGCGCCCTGCGCGTCCTGTTCTATTTTTGGTGGATACAAACCGCCTAGCATTGTTCCATGCGGCCCGGGATGTTCACGCCCCATGATGTCCGGAAACGGCTCCGGGAAGTAAGTATACGTCTTTGTCTTCTGATCGAACCTGGCCAGGACGCCGTAGCTTCGGAGGGTCACCCAAATGTTGTCTTGCGCGTCGGCATAGCACTCATACCCTCCGCCCAGCTTGAACGGGTCTTTGTATTCCGTGATCTTGCCCGTATCCGGATCGAGCATTCCCAGCGCCTGCCCGATGTGCTCGGAGAACCAGACCTTGCCTTTGGAGTCCACTGTGGGGCGGCGCGGTCCGGAAGGCTGCGTAGGCGTAGCGTAGACCGACCATTTGTCAGTCTTCGGATCGTAGCCCACGATCTTGTGCGACGTCATTCCCACGGCCCACACGCGATCTTTTTGATCGACCGTCATCCCGTAATAATGGGCGTTCGTGTCACTCGGTGAAGGATCCCATTCCGTGATTTTCTTGGTTACCGCATCAAGTTTGCCGATCTTGCTTACACCCTGCATCTCCGTAAACCAGACATTTCCCTTTGAATCGGAACGAATGGTGTGCGGGGTGCTTCTCGTAGGCGTTTCGTACTGCGTGACTTTGCCGGTTTCCGGATCCAGCTCGCCGATCATGCTTTCGTCGATTTCGGCCGCGTACACATGGCCGTCCTTGGCCTGTGTGATTCCGTGCGGGCCAAGCTCGCGATGCCCGAGGTCGGGATTCGGAAGCGCAAAGGTTTGGAAGCGCCCGGGATAATCGATCCGGTTCTTGTCCATGCCCTGAATTACGTCCATACCCATTTCGGACACATAGACGGTCGGGGAAATGCGGCTCGGCCAGACGTCGTGGCTGGAAATATTGTCGTCTTTCTTCCCAGGCAGGGCGGGAGGCAGGTCATATTCGACGAAGATGGCGCGGGAAAGGGCCTTTTCATCCAGCGGAAGATCGTCCAGCTTCAGGTCGCGCGGTTTTCCATCCAGTGAAAACGTGTCCGAAAAATACTTGATTATGGCTTCGCGTTTATCTTCAGGGATCGCCGCGGGGTTCACCTGAGGGACGCCGGTGTGGTTATTGGTCCCATCCATGTCAAACATGCGGCTTACGGCGCGCCTCCAGGCATCCTCGTCGCGGCCTCCCATGCGCTCCCAGGGGATATGCTCGTACCCGTGGCAGCCCATGCAGTTGTTCATGAGGTAGTCGCGAGTCGGGCCGGGAGGAAAAAGGGTATCGAAGTCGACGAGTTCGGCGCGCAATTTGTCAGGGCGGACAAGTAAAGCCACGTCCGCCGTCTTCGTCTCTCCGGCCTTTAACTCGACGCTTGGACCATTCGAATCAAATCCATCCTGTAACGCCGACATCTGATAAGTGCCTGGCGGCAGATTATAAATTTGGTAGTGGCCCTTTTGAGTGAAGACCGTGTAGGTGATATGCCGTTCCGCGTCTCTGGCTCTGACTCGAACTGCGAGGAGCGCGGGAATGTGGTTTCCCGACGCTTCGCTCAAGGCGTAATCCCTGTTGGCTGTTACGGTCCCGGAAATAACGCCACCCTTTGCGGTCTGCGCTTGGGCCCTGCCGCTTGTGGCCCACGAAAACGACGCGGCTCCCAGTAAAATTCCGCCCGACAATATCGCTTTCCATCGCCTGGTCATGACACACTCCCGTTCCCAATTGGACGCCTGCGCTTGCTGCCGGGTTGCGGCAGGACTCCTCCGCAAATGGCTTTCCTCATTCGTACACCACGACCATCTGCCTCGTCAACTTGGATGCCTTCGCTCAAGTTGCGCATCGCTGCGTCGCGCATGTACAATTTTGCTTCAAGATCACACGGAGTCGCCATGATTCACACAGGACGCCACTTTCTCCAAATTCCAGGCCCTACCAATGTGCCGGATCGAATCTTGCGTGCCATGGATTCGCCGGTAATCGACCATCGGAGCGCGGAATTCGCGAGCCTTGGCAAGGAAGTTCTCGAGGGCCTGCACGGAATTTTCAAACGGCTGGGCCCGTGGTGATGTATCCGGCCTCCGGAACGGGAGCTTGGGAAGCGGCGCTTGTAAATACTCTTTCTCCGGGCGATCGCGTTCTGCTCTTCGAGACAGGGCATTTTTCATTCCTGTGGCGCGGAGTCGCCGAAAAATTCGGCATCCAGGTCGATTACGTGCCCGGCAACTG
>Ga0206873_1070_pt1 | contig 32480 bp, 28 predicted proteins | sample Alteio_BWOrgCont_11_FD_152631 | JGI IMG/M metagenome (GOLD analysis project Ga0206873, IMG submission 152631) | Enriched cells from forest soil in Barre Woods Harvard Forest LTER site, Petersham, Massachusetts, United States -... | ecosystem: Environmental > Terrestrial > Soil > Temperate forest >...
GCTGGATATGAAAATAAACGATGTGGAAATCCAGGCGGATAAATCACAGGCTTCCTTTTATTATACCGCTCCCGGCAGGGTTGATTTCAGGGAACTAATAAAGGCATATAGCTCCGAGTTCAGGTTACGCATACAAATGTGGCAGATAGGCGAGCGGCAAGAAGCCGGAAGGCTTGGAGGCATCGGTTCCTGCGGAAGGGAACTTTGCTGTTCTACCTGGCTGACCGATTTCCGTTCTGTTAGTACTACGGCTGCACGGTATCAGCAATTAGCGCTCAATCCTGCCAAGCTGGCCGGACAGTGCGGAAAACTGAAATGCTGCCTTAATTATGAACTCGATTCCTATATGGATGCCTTGAAAGACTTTCCACAAACGGTTGATTTGGAATCACAGAAGGGTAAAGCCATTCACCAGAAGACAGATATATTTAAAAGATTGATTTGGTACACTTACGTAGATGCCCCCGAAAATTTTATTCCGCTTAGCGTGGAACGGGTTAAGTATGTTATTGACATGAACCGGAGCGGCAAGAAACCTGATGCAATTGAAGATTTAAAACAGGAGATGGAGAAAGTAAAAGAAGTGGGATATGTGGTAGGCGGAGGAGGCAAGGGTAAGAGTAAAAGCAGGAACAGGAGAAGGCGGGATTAATCAGCCAAAATCCAGGCGTCTTTTACAAATTTCAGGAAGTTTTCCCTTTCTGCTTCTGCGGTGGAGTGCGATGAAAACTTACCATATCCAACCATATAAAGCCCCCCCCGGGTTCTGCCTACTATTGACAATTGTATATTCTGTTTACTAAATTCGCTTATCAGGTTGTCAGCATGTTCTTTTACGCTGAAACTACCTAATATTACTGTAAAAGATGCGGACGATACCGCAACAGCAGTTGTCGTGTTATGCGGTGCAGAAACAGCAGTGTTTGCAGGTGCTGGCGTTATTGGAGTAACTATTGTAACTTTAAAATCTTCAGCAACGGGTTTAGGTAATTCCTTATATGTAGTTGGTGAAAATGCATATTGAGTTGCTTCTCTTTTCGGGAAAAAATTGAGGCTGGAGAACCGCATATTGGTTTGTTTTTCCAGCATGGTGAAACAGAAAGCAGACACCACTAAAGCGCTTATCACAGCTGCTGCCAGGTAGGTCCTTGATTTCTTTCTTTCATTATATATCGGTATGACTTTGGCTTCGTTTTCTGCTTTTCCCTGTTCAACAGGCAAATGATAAAATGTGGACAAGCCAAATGATTCAGCAAGGTAATTTAGCTTATTGTCCTGCTGGAATAACAGGCTCCCCTTTTCATCCAAATAGAGTAAGCCGATATTATCGAGAGTCAATCGCTTGTCTTTTTGAATATCGTCCTTGTAACGCTTCACTTCTTTGGAAATAGTTTCCAGCGCCTGGGAATAAGACAGTTTGAATTTACCTGAAATATAGTGAGCGAGTAGTCCGTCGTTGCGGGTTAATCCCTTATTAAAAAGTATTTTTTTGCCAGGGGGCTCAAAAAGATGCTTCACAGGGTCAATGCGGGCAGGGGCATAATTGCATACAAAGCCCCCAAAATCAGGCACAATAACGCAATCGTGCTCATATAGTAATTCCGATATGTATTCCTCTATTTTCATATGCAAACAGAAACCAAAATTAAAGAAAATTCTTTAACCCGGGTGGGAATCTTAAAAGATTACTATAGTTCTTATGTAAGCCAACTAATAGGATGCAATCCATAGCCACGAAGCCACTAAGTCACGAAGAAACACTAAAAAACTTGGTGAAACTTTGTGCTTTTGTGTCTTAGTGGCATAAAAATTGCACTTAGCAGGAAGCCTATTCTTGTTTTATATCCTGCGACTCTACTTTGAGGTCGCCATTTTGCGAAACAACTGTATATACCTCCAGCGAAGTCAATTTAGTGTGTTTTATTCTATAGACTAATTCCACTATGGGGCGGTCAGTGAAATCCGTAGAATCTTTTTCTAAGATACATTCCATAGATACTACATCACCAAAAACCTCCTTCAATTTCTCGTATTTTTCGGTTCTTACATCCAACGATTCACCGGCATTAAACTCATCGGTATAGTAACTAGAGGTTTCTGCATATTTGCCGCTGTCTATTTTCTGAATTAGAGATTGCACTAATGCTTTAGCTTTGTTGGGCTCTACTTTGCCGCAACTTATGCAGGCCATAATTACAATGGATAAAACAACAAATAGTTTTTTCATAAGGGTAGGGGTTAGGTATAGTTAGTAAAATACAGCCTATTTAATTTCTGAAATATTTAATGTTTGTTCTGCACTATCTTTCCCGAATGGTTTCCCATTAATTATGGGAATATCCACTACTTTTTCATCTTCTGTATTATCGCGGTTATATTCCTTAAAAACTAATGATATTTTCAGATTGTTTATTTGGTCAACTGAAGGTATTTTTTCCAATGAATAGATTCTTTGGGTGGTTTGGAGGGTACCCATAAATTTATCACCGGGATTTCCTGTCTCAAATTCCATTGAACGGAAAAGATACTGCGAATTTGAAACATTGATTTTATACATTTCACCGTTATTATAACCAATAAATATAAATTGGTAAATGCTATCCTTTTGACCGGGAGGATATGATTCAAATCCAACAAAACATTCAATTCCACGTCCGGGAATCTCATAACTCTTAAAATATGCGCCCTCACAAATTTCTTTGTTGGAATTATATAAGTAATAAGTGTGTATGGTTTCCGCTCCGCAACAACCATATGTAATCGTTTCATAATAGTCATTGTGAAGTACTATATCATCACAATCATATTTTATTGAAAAGGATTTTAGCTTATTGTTGGTTAATGGCATAAAATCCACAGAGATCAAATGATGGAGGACTCCATTCCCCTCTTCCGGTTGTCCTCCATCCAATTTGGAGGTTTTTTTAACTGCAAAAAAGTCAGACTCTTCATTTACTATAAGCTGTTCAACTGAATATGTAGTTGATTGGATACTGAATTCAATCGGTGAATATGTTCTACCCATTTCAGTGATATCCATTTTTGTTACTACCATTTTTGAAGTAGAAGAATCAGAATAAACTATTTTCTTCTCTTGTCCATTTACATAAAAGGAAACACAGATTAAAAAAATTAGAATTAAAAGGATATTCTGTTTTTTCACATACAAGGGTTCATACAAAGATATTGAAATTAATAGTTATTACTTAGAATTAATTCGACATAAGTTATAACTCATAACTTATAACTATCTTTGAGCCTTATGCATATAGCTATATACGGGAGACCATCCCCCAGCAACCGTTGCGAAGAAGCAAAAAAAATATTCGCCCAACTTGATGCTTTAGGGATAGAATACATAGTGCACCAGGCATATTATGACTCATTAAAAAAGCATATTACTTTCTCTGCCAACGTTATAACATATTCTTCTGAACTGGCGGCAAACTCAGTTGATTATTTGGTAAGCATAGGGGGAGACGGGACCTTTTTAGAAAGCCTGCCTTATGTGGTAAAGGCGGGTATCCCCATACTTGGAATAAATACGGGTAAATTGGGGTTTCTATCGCTGGTTCCCAAAGATGATATTGAACCTGCAATTACCGCTTTGAAAGAGAAAAAATTTACCATTCAGAGTCGTACACTCCTTAATTTGGAAGCGACAGATTCCATTTTTGGAAAGAATAATTATGCCCTTAACGAGGTGTGTGTACAGCGCAAAGACACCTCCACCATGATTACGATACATGCCTATATCAATGGTGAATTCCTTAATTCATATTGGGCAGATGGCTTGATTATAGCTACTCCTACGGGATCCACCGCCTATTCACTCAGTTGCAGCGGGCCCATTTTGTTGCCCGAAGATTCCAGCTTCATCCTCACTCCCATAGCGCCTCACAACCTGAATGTAAGACCAGTAGTAATTCCCGACAGCAGCACAATAACGTTGAAGGTAGAGGGAAGAACCCCCACTTATTTAGTATCGCTCGATTCCCGTTCTGTGGCTATGGACGGCTCTAAAGAGCTCACCATACGCAAGGCATCATTGGGAGTTAAACTAATTCAGTTGCCCGATTATAGCTTTGCCAAAACCTTACGGACTAAACTCAACTGGGGCAAAGATTTAAGGAACGAGTAGTTATATTTCTAAGTAGATGTGCTGGCGATCTGAACCTTAGTAGAAAAAGGATATACCCGGGCGACAAACCTTATTACCTTATCTCATCACTTATTTAATAATAAGGTTAAATTGCTGCTGATACTTCTTTTCTACTAAGATTTGTCAGGCATTTACAATTACTCATCTCCCTCATCTTCCCTTTCCTCATATGGGTTATCATTATATAGGTTAGATGATCGGAGTTCTTTATCGAAGTTTTTATAAAACAGGCTCAGCATTTTATTTAATATAGTTGTGTTGCCATCATCTATCTTTTTCATGGCTATTTCAAGTAATTTCTCCTTTGCATGCCTCAGGCGAATATCCTTAATACTTCCGGCCGCATTGCCATAAGCATTATCTTCCCTGCACCACCGGTAGTGTGTCCGTTTGGAGATTTTCGTCGCTTCAGCCGCTAATTTTACACTCCCTTCATTCGCTTCCATTGCGCTTAGCATGGCTGCCTTTAATTTCACTGTTTCCATTTTTGAATTTGTACCCATTTTTTTAAGTTTATGGTGCAAAAATAATATGCGGAAAAGTGTTTTTCTAAAAAGTCAATGACTTTTCATAAAAATATATTTATAGTATATTAGTTAAATATATTTATAATAGAAATTGCGTCAGTACCCCAAAACACAAAAAGCGCTTAAATTCATTGTATGCCAAATAATTAGGTGCTATTTTCGTACCTCAAAAAAATGAGATTTTATGACACAACGGGCAAAATGGCAAATAAAAAAATCGGAGAAAATTATTTTTAGGTAGCTGAGAACGCTTATCTCTTATAGCTTATCGCTCAATATCTATCTTTCCGCAATTCCTTTTATTTGTTCAAGGAAAGCCTTCATACCGCTTTGCGAGTGTTTCTGCCTGTCTTCATCGGGATAGCCTTTTTGGGTCCAGGTGAATTTGGTATGAGTACTATCAACGGGACTCATATCATAAATTACCATGCTATAATTTTCAGGTTTATCCTCTAAGCCCGAAAATCCGCTCCAGTAGCTATAACTGATTCGTTTATGAAAAATATTCTCTTTAATAACGCCTTTATCACGATACTTATGACCTTGGTATTCTCCCTGGAAAACTATATCACTGCCCACTTTCCAGTCGGTTACAGTTTCTGTTCCAAAGAGATATTCTTTTATAATTTCAGGCTTGGTTAATACGTCCCAAACCCTGTCGGAACCTGCGTTTATCACTATTGATTCAGATACTCCTAAGTTGTGATTCATAATTTAACTGGTTTAAAATGGAACGCGGATGATGCGGATTGTTTATGATTTAATAAGATTTTTAAATCAGCGTTCATCTTAAGCAATCCGTGTTATCAGCGTTCCAATATATTTTATTTATCTATTTCAATTTTTATTCCTAATTCCTTCAACTGCTCTTCACTGAGCGTGGAAGGCGTGTCGATCATGGTATCTCTGCCGGCATTATTTTTCGGGAAAGCGATAAAATCACGTATGTAATCTTCATTAGAGATAGCGATAGAGCAGAAACGGTCAAACCCGAAAGCTATGCCGCCATGTGGAGGAGCGCCATATTCAAATGCATTAAGTATGAAAGCAAATTTCTTTTCGTAATCTTCTTTTGAAAGCCCGATAGTACGGAACATTTTTTCCTGCTTGCTGCGGTCGTGTATTCTTATAGAGCCGCTGGAAAGCTCTACTCCATTGATCACAAGGTCGTATGCATTTGCCCTGATTTTGCCCGGATCTGTTTCAAATAAATGCTCATCTTCTTTATTCCATGAAGTGAAAGGATGATGAGTTGCTACCCAACCTCCTGTATCTTTGTCAGCCTCCAACAGCGGGAAATCAAGCACCCAAAGAGGTTTATAAACATTCTTATCTCGCAAGCCGAAACGGTTGCCCAGTTCCAAACGCAGTTCCGAAAGCGCTCTGCGTGAAGTAGCTTTATCTCCGGCGACTATTAATATCAAGTCTCCCGGCTTGGCTTCAGCAGCATCAGCCCACTTTTTCAAGTCTTCGGGAGTATAAAATTTATCTACCGATGATTTCAGCGATCCATCAGGCGAATACTTCACATATATCAGTCCTTTAGCCCCAATCTGAGGGCGTTTTACAAATTCAGTAAGGTCGTCGGTTTGTTTGCGGGTATATTCCGATGCTCCGGAAACAGCAATAGCGCCGACATATTCAGCGCCATCAATCACATTAAAGTTTTTACCTTTTGCCACATCAGTCAATTCATGCAACAGCATTCCGAAGCGGGTATCGGGCTTATCATTGCCATACAGCTTCAGTGCATCGGCATAAGTCATTCGCGGGAACGAACCGAACTCCATATTCCTTACTTTTTTGAATACATGTTTCACCATGCCTTCAAACATATTGAGCACGTCTTCCTGCTCTACGAAAGCCATTTCGCAGTCTATCTGTGTAAACTCCGGCTGGCGGTCTGCCCGCAAATCTTCATCCCGAAAGCAACGTACAATCTGGTAATAGCGGTCAAACCCCGCCACCATCAGCAACTGTTTAAATGTCTGTGGTGATTGGGGCAGAGCATAAAACTCCCCCTTGTTAATGCTCGATGGAACCACAAAGTCACGTGCCCCTTCAGGAGTGCTTTTTATTAAAAAAGGAGTTTCAATATCGGCAAAACCTTGGCCGTCTAAATATTCCCTTATCGCTTTTGCAACCTTGTGACGGTTGAGCAAATTATTTTTTACAACATCTCTCCTAAGGTCGATGTAGCGGTATTTCATGCGTAGTTCATCGCCCCCGTCAGTTTCATCTTCCAGCGTAAATGGCGGGGTTTTTGAAGCATTCAGAATTTCAAATGATTCTACCAGAATTTCAATATCGCCCGTAGAGATATTCGGATTCTTTTTAGAGCGCTCCTGGACTTTTCCGGTTGCTTTTATTACATATTCTCTTCCAAGCGTCTGAGCGTCATCGTACAATTTTTGACTGACCACTGACGTCCGATAGCTATCGGACTGACCACTGCCAACTGATTTTGCCGGATTAAGAAATACCAATTGGGTTAATCCATACCGGTCTCTAAGGTCAATAAATATCATTCCTCCCTGGTCGCGGCTGCGGAATACCCAACCGGACAGGGTTACCTCTTTATCTTTATCTTTCAGCGTAAGTTCGCCGCATGTATGTGTTCTAAGCATGAATGTTTAATAGGGATGCGAAGTTAAAAAAAATGTGGCTATTCATCCCTGTACTTCTATTATACCAAAATATTGTAAGTTTGGCACAGATAAACCTCATCATTGCCGTTGCAAGAAAAAAATCCCGACAAGAAAACAGAAATGATATGGGCTAAAGACCCTGCCAATTATAAGTGGGGACTTTGGTATTGCAACAAGAATGATAAACGATTCTGGATTAAAAACTGGAATGGCGATTATCGCGGCAAGGGTTGGATAATAAATCTCGCCAGGCCTTATGCAACATTAGTTTTTATAGGAATTATTGTCTTTTTTATAATTATTATTTTTCTATGGATGTTAGTTGAATCTCATATTGGATTATTATGAAGAATCTTTTACTCACACTATCTCTTTTACTTTGTATAAGCTGTTTTGGTGAAAACCCCAAAGACACCATCTACAAAAGGATTAAGATGAAAGATGGCTATACATTTGCCTGCAAAAGGCATGATAGTATCAAGTATGTGTGCCTTATAAAAGACGGGAAAGAAACAGAAGTCTCCGAAAGTGAAGGAGATACCAATATGTCGCTTGATGCGCTTGGCTATCCCTATGCCGATTTTGGAAATACATTTGTTTTAGCTACTCATATTGAAACTAATCCCATAAAAGTTGAAATTATAGACAAGAAAACAGGAGGGATGCTGATGTATGGAGCTACTCCGTTTTATATGGATACCGCGAAAAGAATCATGATGTTTGAAGGAATAGGCAGGCGAAGGGGAAAACTTATTTTGTATGATTTTAATACCGGTAAATCGGAACTTTATGTTGCTCCGAGAGAAACACCCTGCTTTTGCTGTTTCTGCTGGAAGCTGCTAAGCCTTACAGATGCAGAAATTAAAATAGAATATCTTAATATGGAGTATGAAAAGGTAGATATAACCTATCCCAGAGTACAAAAAAAGTAAGTTATATTTGTCCAACATTATGAGTTTTCCTGTTTTAATATGAATGAGATAATTCACTCCAAATATGCTCGTTTCTTTTTTGCCGGATTAATTCTGACCATACTTTGCGCGTGGTTCAGTATGGGCGCTTATTATTACGATGAACATTTCCAGGTATTGGAGTTTTGCAGTTACAAAATGGGTACTGCGGTACCTAATAGCTATAGTTTACCCTGGGAATTCTTTGATAAAATCAGGCCATCGCTTTTGCCGGATATTGCTTACGTATTCGGTAAAATTCTAGATTGGTGCAGTCTTTATAATCCATTTACACTTGCTTTCCTGCTTCGTTTATTCAGTGGTGTATCGGCCTGGTTTATTGCTTGTCGTTTTTGTTTATTGTTTTTACCCCGGTTTAAATCTCTCAAAGGTGGGAAGTTGCTTGTACTAATGAGTCTATTCTTGTGGTTCATACCTTTTCTTACTGTCCGCTTCACGGTGGAAAATATATCGGGCATCATCTTGCTATATGGAATTTACAGTATCCTCAGCATTAATGAAAAAACTAAAAACACTTTTGTAAGATATATTATTGCAGGCTTTTTATTCGGGATAGCTCTCTTTATACGTGTGCAGATAGCCTTTGCCATTGCAGGTTTTGCCGCATGGTTAATTTTCATTAACAAAGTCAATTGGAAATACATTTTTGTGCTCGTTCTTTCCATGATACCTGCTATTGGCGTAAACATTGTTTTAGATTATTGGTTTTATGGCGAGTGGACAATTACCCCATATAATTACTATTATGAAAATATCGTTCAGCATGTTGCCTCCGATTTTAATACAAGCCCGTGGTGGTTCTATTTTCCCGAGTTTATAACAAATGCATTTTCTCCGCTTAGTTGGCTTTTATTGATTATGTTTTTTGTCGGGGTATATAAAAACTTAAAGGACCCTTTTGTGTGGATGTTCATTCCCTTCTTTGTTGCGCACTGTATTATAGGGCACAAAGAATTTAGGTTTTTGTTTCCCGTTACTTTTATTTTTATCTACATAGTAGCCCTGGGGTTTGATTATTTGCTTTATAAGCAGTCCCAGTCAAAAGGTAAGAAAGTAGTACCCATTAAGAATGATCCGGTAAGAAACATTTATCAAAAAATACATGTATATGTTTATGTGCTTTCAGCAATAATCTGTGTCCCCTTGCTTATATACAGAACAGTAGCTCCTGTGCAGATTTCCATGTACTATAACAAGTTTTTATATAATCATGCCCCTGCAAAAAGCACTCCGCTTTTTTACATTCCTAACCGCAATTTTGATATGTTTTATGATTTGAACACGAGCTTTTATAAAAATCCTAACTACAATACCGTATTGATAGACAGCATACAACAACTCGGTGATTATTTACGAAACAATAAACCGCAGTCGGCTCTTTTTTTTACTACTGTTTCCTTCGGTACCAATGTTCCTGTTCAAGACAGTGATAAATTAAACTGGAATGGATATAAAATCAGGATGCTTTATTGTTTCTTTCCTCCCTGGATGCTGGACCATAATATAGATAATTGGAAAGAAAAAACTCCCATTTTTAGGATTTATCAGTTTGTTCCGGCTAATGCAACTTCTGCATTTGATGCGGACAAGGTAATGCAAGATCCAAACACGTTCCATAGCTGGGATGCTGTTAATTCCCTCCTTAGTTCAGTACATAATTCATTACAAAACGGCAAATTGGATGAAGCGGAAAAAGTCCTTACTACAATAGAAGATAAAACTCAGGGTGCGGCTGTTCCCCATCTTCACAATTATCTCGGAATGGTATATATGAAAGAGAATAGGATGAGTGATGCAGAGAAAGAATTCAATACTGAAATAGTCTTGAACTTGCAGAAAGAAGAAGCCTTTTTAAATTTAGGAATACTTTACTTCCGGCAGAAAGATTATGAAAATGCTGTAAAATCCATGAATAGTGTGCTTGGAATCAATCCTAATAATTTAGATGCTTTGAATAATTTGGGAGTGTATCTTTCCTATATTAAAAAAGACTATGCCCAAGCTATGCCTTACTTTATTAAGGTTTTGAGCGTAGATCCTAATTACGAACAGGCATATATTAATGTTATGATTTGTGCCGAAAATAGAAACAATGAGCAATTGATGCTAAAAAACCAACGGATTTTATTAGATAACAGGAATGACCCTTATACGTGGGTGGTGGTACAAAAGGGAATGCCTGCCGGCGATTTACGGGCACAAGGTATCAGCGTTTCAGATAAGTTGATGAAGAAAATCGATTCGATGTTTCTATAGGCTGGTATTTACAGATATAAAAACTATTTAAATTTTCTTACCTTTGAAAAATGAAAAAGGATGAATTGATAAATTTGCTTCAAAATGAGGTTGCAAAATACAATAAAATTATTGCGACGGATAAAGGTGATTGGATAGTAAAAGGGTTTATTGATATTTACAAGAACATTTATACTATTTCCATCGATACTAAGGTTGTTTCAAAGATTATTGAACTTCTCTTAATACCTGCATTTGAAAATTTTGCCAAGAAGAATAACCTTGAACTTAAATTACCACCGCAACAAAACTTTTATCCTGACCTAACCTTTATCTCAAAGAAATCAGGTGAAAAATTTGCTGTAGATATAAAGAGCACTTTTAAAGACCCCGATAATAAAATAAAAAGCATGACTCTTGGTGCTTTTACAGGATATTTTCGGAACAGAGAGAGTAAAAAGAATACCTTATTTCCTTATAAAGACTATTCGGCACACTTAGTTTTAGGTGTTATTTATTCTCAAGCTACTGAAAACCCCAATGAGAAAAAGATTTATACATTAGATGAATTAGATAAAATTGAATCAGTAATTAGAGATTTTAAATTTTTCGTTCAACCAAAATTTAAAATAGCATCTGCAAGCCCCGGAAGTGGGAATACAAAAAATATCGGCTCGACAAACAACATCGATAAGTTAATTAACGGTGAAGGAGTATTTGCTGAATTAGGGGAAGAAGTTTACGATGATTATTGGATGTATTACTTAACAAATGATATGGCTAAGGCCCTTGAAATTCCAAGACCCTATACAAATTTGAAAACATATCTGGAATATAAGGAAAGAGGGATAAATATTCTTGAAAAACATAAAGTTGATATTAAAAAACTAACTGAAGAAGAAGATAGTGCATTTGAACAAGAGGAGAACGATGAAAGCTAAAAGAATAATTGTACCGCCAATAAAAAGCCAAGGTATTAAGACGAAACTTGTACCTTGGATAATTGAACTTGCCCCTAAAGTTACCGGAAAATGGATAGAACCATTTCTTGGAACAGGTGTTGTTGCTTTTAACTCCGGATATAAAAAAGCAATTTTAAATGATACTAATCCGCATATAATAAATTTCTATAAGGGTATTCAGGAAAAAACAATTACAGTGGGCTTAGTCAAGAACTATTTAGAGAAAGAAAGTAAATTATTGAGCAAGGCTAACGAAAATGGATATGAGCATTTTAGAAAAATAAAAGACCGGTTTAATTCTGAATTTTCTTCTTTAGACTTTATTTTTCTTTCCCGGGCAGGTTTTAATGGTATGATGAGGTTTAATAAAAAGGGACACTGGAATATTCCTTTTTGTAAAAAACCTGAGCGGTTTGCTCAATCTTATATTACAAAAATCTCAAATCAGGTTTCAGCAGTTTCAAAAATAATTCAAACAGATTGGATATTTTATAATAAGTCTTTCGCAGAGATTATTCCAATGGCTACTGAAAACGACATAATTTATTGTGATCCTCCATATTTTGGTCGGTATGTTGATTATTACAACGGATGGACTGAAAAAGATGAAAAAATTTTATTCAATTTACTTTGTGAAACAAAAGCAAAATTTATTCTTTCAACATGGCATCACAACGATTATCGGGAAAACGAAATGATTAAAAAATACTGGAATAAATTTAATATTGTTACAAGAGACCATTTTTATCATTCAGGCGGTAAAATTGAAAATCGCAGACAAATTGTTGAAGCGCTTGTTTGCAATTTTGACATAGACCACATTGATTTGCATAATCATGGGCATCTTGCAAAAAGTGGAATTGAGCAAATAAATTTATTTGAACTGCTGGAAGAAAAGTAGAAAAGCATCTGAACTTTGTTAAATATTCCTTCTTAAATCTTCTAGCGTATTAATGGGGAAGGAATCTTTATCAAGATATAAATGCAATATATTTCTCTAAGGTCATAACCTTATTATTATAGCCATATTCATGCAGTACTTTAGTAATATCCTTATCTCCTGTAACAATAATAACTTCTCTACCCGATAGTTTACTTTCTGAGATATAGGAAACAATTTGCTCATCCCATATCCAATTCCACCTTTTCTCTCTAGAGACTTTTGAGTTCATATCAATGTTATCCTCTATTATTTTATTGAATAGCCAGCAACGGAAACCAGAAGTAAATGGCATTTCTTTATTCATTTTTAATGCTCGATTAATTATCTCATTTCCATTATTTAGCAAGTCACTATTAATTAGAGTAGCTACTGCTGTTAATATTGCAATTGCTTGAAAATTTTTGAAGTCTTGTGATTTAAATAATTTCAGCAATTTTTTATTAAGCAACTTATTTGTAATATTGGGATTCCCTTTCTTAATGTCTAATTTAGCTCCTTCAATACCCCTAATAATATTATCGCAGAATTCCTTTTCTTTGTCATCAAGAAATGCTTTGATTTTAAAAAAAGTACGTTTTTCAATATGATGCCTTAAAGCTTTTTCAGGTTCGCGTGCTAAATCCCTTGTTACGCCAATAATATTTTGATTTTCTTCAACTTTTTCGGGTATTCGAGTTAAAAAGAAAGAATTTGAAAGTTGAAGAAAGGGTTCAAGAATAATGTCTGATTTAAAATTATCATCCGAGGTATGTAATGCCATCGCTATCGAACCATTGAAACAGTCCTTAAAATGAGGCCCCTCAGAGCCATCGGAAAGATGACTTAACATCTCTAATGCGACTATCGGTGCAGCTAATGCAATAATATTTTTCTTTCTTTCTGATTCCTTTAAATCCTTAAGTGAATTAATTACTTCATCGGTATTTTTACCAGAAACAAAACCTCTATAAGAGTTTGTATCAAAAACAATTGCAATTTTATTTATACCAATCACACTTAACAGTATATTTTCTGACTACTAATTCATAAACCGCTTCAAATCTTCCGGCGTATCAACGGGGAAAGATTCTTTATCGGTTACTTCAACCATTATGGAATAGCCGTTTTCAAGCCAGCGTAATTGTTCCAAACATTCCGCTTTTTCCAGTGAAGAGGGGGGAAGTTTTACAATCTCTTCAAGTACATGAGGACGATAGGCATAGATACCAATATGTTTTAAAAACGGATAGGCGTGTGTCCAGTTTTTATTATCCGACTCCCGTATATAAGGTATAGGTGAACGACTGAAGTAAAGGGCTTCTCCATTCGCTTTTTTAACAATTTTTACTAAAGACGGGTTATTAAGGTCTCTGCTGTCTGTTATCAGGTGCGCAAGGGTTGATATTTGTACTTCTTCATTTTTGAAACTGCTAATCACTTTATTAATTTGTTCGGGATGTATAAAGGGTTCATCTCCCTGTATGTTCACAACCACTTCGTATTTGTCTTTGCCTATTTTTTCCAATGCTTCAAAGCAACGGTCAGTGCCGCTGGGGTGTTTAGGAGAAGTCATAATTACATTTCCGCCGAAGCTTTCCACTTCGTCCACTATCCTTTGGTCATCTGTTGCTACAAAAATTGCCGACAACGAATGACTCTGCTGAGCCTGTTCATATACCCTTCGTATCATGGTTTTGCCGTTTATATCAGCTAAAGCCTTGCCCACGAAACGGGTAGATGCGTAACGTGCCGGTATGATGCCTACTGTTTTCACTTGGTTTATTTTATGCAAATTTACGATTTGGTTGACAGTATTTCCTTTCTCAATAAATTTAATGCAGCGTTAGCAGTAAGTTGAATATTCCTGAGACGGTGATCGGCAAACTGGTATTTTTTACTGAATATTCTTTGTGGGGTTGCAATGGCAATCCACACCAGCCCTACAGGCTTTTCGGGGGTTCCGCCACCCGGTCCGGCAATTCCTGAAACGGCAATGGAATAATCGGTATTAAACTTTTTTTTCACCGAAGATGCCATTTGCTCCACTATCTCTTGCGATACTGCCCCCCGGGCATTTAATACTTCTTTGTCAACGTCTAGCTGCATTGTTTTTATATTGTATGAATAGGCGATTACAGAGCCTTGGTAATAGTCTGAACTTCCCGCAATCGATGTTATAAGGTAAGAAATGTATCCGCCTGTGCAGCTTTCAGCAAGGGAAACAGTTTCTCCTCTTTCTTTTAATAATTTTCCTACAATCTCTTCCAGCGTATCGGTTTCATATCCGTAAATATATTCCCCCACTAATTTTTGTAACTCCGCTATTTTTTTCTGTACGGTCTTTTCCAGTAAACTTCTATCGGTTCCGGTTGTACTAAGCCTTAGTCGCACCATTCCAACTGACGGAAGATAGGCTAATTTTATTCCATTCTGTGCAAGTGAATTTTCCCACGCGGCAATTTTTTCAGCCAAAGCAGATTCCCCGATACCTATTGTAAGCACATTCCTGTGGACAATAACCGGAAGGGTAAATTTCTTTTTCAGCCGGGGTATTGCCTCCTCTTCCATGATGCCCTTCATCTCATAAGGAACGCCCGGCATAGAGATATATATTTTTCCATTTGCATCAAACCACATTCCCGGGGCCGTGCCGTTTTTATTTCTCAATGCAATGCAGTTTTCGGGTATTTCCGCTTGCTTGCGGTTCACTTCCGTTACCGCCCTTCCGCGAATAGCAAAAATATGTTCTACATCTTTATATACTTCCGGGTCAAACCGTAAACCCACATTAAAATATTTGCAAAGGGTAAGCTTTGTAATATCATCATTAGTTGGACCAAGCCCGCCGGTCATCAATATGATATCCGCTCTTTGAGTGGCATTTTTCAGCGCTTCAATAATATGCTCCTCGTTATCAGATACCGAAGTTATTTGATGTACATGTATCCCCGCTTCATTAAGCTTTGTGGCAATCCAGGCTGAATTAGTATCTATCACCTGGCCTATCAGCAACTCGTCTCCTATGGTAATTATTTCCGTTTTCATACGTTTTAAAGTTACAAGTTTATAAAAAAAGTAACTTGCGCTGATATTTAATAACCATTATGCGATATTTTCTGTTTTTTCCCATCGCCGTTTTCTTCTTTTGGGGATGTCATGGAACTTCCAAGCCATCCAAAGTAGGTAATGCCTTTAATGATTCAGCAAAACATTCAGAAGCGATTTTAAAATCCCTGCAAAAAGGAGTTGTAATCGACACTGTCATTTGTTCTGATGATGCTTTTCAAAAATACGCTATTTATCTGCCTTCAAACTACGATACTTCCAAAAAATGGCCTATTATTTATTTCTTCGATCCTCATGGAATTGGAAATCTGCCTGTAACCCTTTATAAAGATTTGGCTGAAAAATATGGATTTATATTGGCAGGAACCTATAATTCAAAAAACGGGATGACATGGGAATCTTCGGAAAAAGCAGCACAGGCATTTATGAAAGATACATGGATGCGCTTATCTTTAGATAATAACCGCCTTTATACGTCGGGGTTTTCGGGAGGGGCGAAGGTGGCTTCTGTTATAGCAATGAGCGAGGGCGGAATAGCAGGGGTGGTGGCTTGCGGTGCCGGTATTCCTGAAGACCACCCTGCCATCAAACAATCGTTTTCATTTATATCTTTTGTGGGAGATAAGGACTTCAATAATATGTCGGTAAGGCAACTCGATAAAATGCTTGACTCTACATCCTTACCCCATCAACTGATTATTTTTAACGGAACGCATCAATGGCCTCCTGTATTATATATGGAACAGGCATTTCAATGGCTGGATATGGATGCCATGCGGATGAAAGCCATGCCTGTAAATGAGTCTATGGTAAAATCCATACGGGAGGAATTTTTAAAAGAAGCGGAAGATTGGCATAAAAAAGGAAATAGGGTTCAGGAATATTATGCGTATAAAAAGCTACTCAATTATATGCGCGACCTGGATGACATGGGCAAATATGCAGAAAAGGTGCAAGCACTCGAGGGTTCGGAAATAGTACAAAAGTATTTTACGGATGAAGAAGCATTTGAAGCAGAGGAAGCGCAGGAAATTCTTGAATTCAGGGCACATCTTTCTCAAATGGATGAAAACTGGTGGAAGAGTAAAGTTTCCATTATGAAAAAAATAATTGAAAAAGATTCCAATTCCCCTGTGTCGCTCCAGGCACAAAGGATGATGGGCTATCTTAGCCTGGCAATGTATATGGGTACTATCAGCGAATTTAATGCCCGGAATTATCCCGCGTCCTCCTATTTTGACGGACTTTATACAATGGTTGACCCGAAGAACCCGGAGCATAGTTACCTCGACGCATGCCTGTGTATGCAAACTCACAATTCTGCCCGGGCATTAATTATGCTGCAAAATGCAGTTAAACTTGGGTTTTCTGATTCGAGAAGGCTACAGCAAGATTCTAACTTTACGACTTTGCATAAGTCACCGGAATATAAAAGACTGTTGAAAGAGATTGCTTCCAAACCGGAGAAGCTAAATATGACGGAATAGGTTTCTTTGGTCTAATGGTGGGCAAGTTTGACATACAAAAAGCACAAAATGCTGGAAAAGCACAATATTGTAACTACCTTTGTGTTTTGCTTATAGCTATCATGTATATCTCTCATAGCTCTTAAATGAACTACACTCAAAAAAGCCGTTGGAAATTTCTGCTGATAACAGGAGCATGCCTTATTGCATTGGCATCTTTGCTTTATACCAACAGGCTTGTACATAAACTGGAAAAGGAAGAGCGCAATAAGGTACAATTATGGGCGGAGGCTATACAGAAAAAGGCGCGCCTAGTTAAATATGCCAACTCATTGTTTAATCAAATTGGCTCGGATGAAAGTGAGAAGGTGCAGCTATGGGCAAAGGCTGAAAAGAAAATAGCCGATGTAAATGCTACTACAGAAGACTTTGATTTCCTGCTATACGTAATAAAAAATAACCGCACGGTGCCTGTAATATTGACAGATGAGAAGGGAAAACCTCTCTCTAATCGTAACCTGAATGATTCCATTAAAGCAAATGAAAACGACACAGCCTATCTAAGGAGCCAGATAGAACTAATGCGTGAAGAACATTCTCCTATAGAAATAGTTATAGCGAAAAATAATAAAAACTACCTCTATTATTCCGATTCAAAACTTTTTACAGAGTTGAGAGACGTGCTTAATGTTTTGGTGGAATCTTTTATGAAGGATGTGCAAACCAACTCTTCATCCGTACCTGTTATTCTTACCGACTCCACGCAAACAAAAATTATGGCATATGGCAACGTGGATACGCTTAGAATGAAAGATTCGGTTTACAGAAATGCATTAATAGCAGATATGCAGCAAAATAATACTCCTATTGAAATTGAGCTGCCGGATGTGGGTAAACAGTTTATTTTTTATGAAGAATCGTCCCTGTCCCGGGAATTGCGCTATTACCCTTATTTCGAACTGGGCATAATAAGTTTATTCATCATGCTTGCTTATTACTTTTTCAATAGTTCCCGCAGGGCGGAGCAAAACAGGGTTTGGGTGGGCATGGCTAAAGAAACTGCCCATCAACTGGGCACTCCGCTTACTTCCTTAATGGCATGGCTGGAATATTTGAAATCGAAAAATGTGGAGCTGACTGATGAAATGGAGAAAGATGTGAAGCGACTGGAAACTATTACCAGCAGGTTTTCTAAAATAGGATCCGCACCGCAGCTGGAACCATTTGATTTGGTGAATGAGCTGGATGAAACAATGGATTATCTGAGACGGCGGAGTTCGCAAAAAGTAAAATTCACATTAAATGTGCCTCCGGATACCGATACGGTGGCACTTCTGAATCCTCCTTTATTTTCATGGGTAATTGAAAACCTATTTCGCAATGCTATTGACGCCATGGGCGGGCAAGGGGCTATCTCTATAGATGTTTCCCGGCAGGCAAATACTATTACAATTGATGTTACCGATACGGGTAAAGGAATCCCCAAACGAAAATTTAAAGCGGTTTTCGAGCCGGGGTATACTACCAAGAGCCGGGGCTGGGGTTTAGGACTCTCCCTTTGCAAGCGGATAATTGAAGATTATCATGGCGGGAAAATAATGGTGAAAAACTCCGAACTTAATAAGGGGACAACATTCAGGATAGTTTTAAAAACGCCCTCAAAAACTTAAAACTGTGGCAGGGGTTTATATTCATATCCCGTTTTGCAGGAAAGCCTGTCATTATTGTGACTTTCATTTTTCAACATCGTTGGAGAATAAAGAATTGTTGGTGAATATGCTTTGTAAGGAGATAGAGATACGACACAATTATTTAGAAAATAAAAAACTTTCCACCATTTATTTTGGCGGCGGTACGCCTTCTGTATTGAGTAGTTTGGAGTTGAACAAAATTATGGACGAAATAAAAAAGCGTTTTGAAATTGCGCCTAATGCAGAAATTACGCTTGAAGCCAACCCGGACGATTTAACGCCGGAAAAGATAAAAGAACTTGTAGAAGTAGGCATTAACAGGCTTAGCATTGGCATCCAATCTTTTTTTGATGAGGATTTGGAGAAGATGAATCGCTCACATACCGCAGAACAAGCTATACAGGCTGTTAAAAATGCTAAATCGGGAGGAATAAACAATATCAGCATTGATTTAATTTATGGGCTACCCAACCTCACGTTGGAGAAATGGGCTTACAACCTGCAACAGGCTTTTAAGTTAGATGTAACGCACCTTTCGGCTTATTGTCTTACCATTGAAGAAAAAACGGCTTTCAATCATTTTTTACGCAAGGGTATAATAAAATTGCCTCAAGAAGCGGAAACTATAGAGCAATTTGAAGTACTAATGGAGGAAGCGGGGAAACATAATTTTATTCATTACGAGATTTCTAACTTTTGCAAAGAAGGTCTGCAATCAAGGCATAACAGCAGCTACTGGACAAATGAACATTATATGGGTATCGGTCCTTCTGCACATTCCTATAATGGAATTTCGAGACAGTTTAATGTAGCGAATAATGCAAAATATACCAGGGGCATAAATGTAGTAGTTCCTGAGATAGAAGTAGAGATTCTTACAGAAGCCAATAAGTTTAATGAATATGTAATGACACATCTCCGCACAGTTTGGGGCGTTAGCCCGGGTGTTATTAATACCAGCTTCGGTGAGAAATCAATGAATATATTTTTGTCGGGTGCCGAACCCTATATTTCCTCAGGGCATTTGCAGTGGAAGCAGGATAGTTTAATTTTGACGCAAAAAGGCAAATTACTTGCCGATAAAATTGCATCGGATTTATTTATTTAATCATGTTTGTAGTAATCAATCATAAAGGGAAATCATACAAAGCCGATTTGGACAAACCCATTGACATTTCCATTCCATTACGAGCGGGCGAGAAAAGTGTAAATGCATGGAATGTTCCTCCTGTTAAGATAGTGCCTGTGCATGTGGGTGATTGGGTAGGCGAAGTTTCTCTGGGTGGTTCAGTTAATTTTCGCAATATTGCTTTCAATCCACACGGTAATGGAACGCATACGGAATGTGTGGGGCACATCAGCAAAGAAAATTATTCTATCAATCAAATCTTAAAAAAATTCTTTTTTATTGCAGAAGTTATAAGCATTCTTCCAGACGAACTTGCAAACGGCGACTATGCGATTACTGCTGAACATATTCAAAATGTCGTGGGAGATAAAAGACCGGAGGCTCTTATCATCCGTACTGTTTCTAATCCTCCTTCTAAAATAGATATGCAATATTCGGGGACTAATCCGCCTTATATTAGTGAAGATGCAATGCGTTTTATTGTTGCATTGGGAATAGATCATTTATTAATCGACTTGCCTTCCGTTGATAAGGAAAAAGATGAAGGAAAAGTAGCATGTCATCACATTTTTTGGGATTATCCGAATAATACCCAAGTTCATAAAACTATTACCGAATTAATTTATGTTCCCAATGATATATTAGATGGAACATATCTTCTCAACTTACAAATAGCGAGCTTTGAAAATGATGCTACTCCAAGCAAGCCGGTGCTTTATAAAGTTGTGATGTAAGTATTATTCTGCCCAGTTAATTCCCTTCTTCAGCAGTTGTAGTGTCTTTTCTTCCAAACTTCCTTTTGCAGGTTGGTTGGCATACTCCCAGCAGGCAATAGGGGGAAGGCTCATTAAAATAGATTCCGTCCTTCCATTGGTAAGTAAGCCGAATTTCGTTCCCCTGTCATACACCAAATTAAATTCTGCATATCTTCCTCTCCTTAGTAATTGCCATTGCCTATTAGCTTCTGTGAAAGTTTTATTCTTGTTCTTTTCTATTAAAGGTAAATAAATGGGCAGGAAATTGTTTCCCACAGATTGAACAAATTGAAAACGGTCCTCAATACTTATGGAATCCTTTGCAGATAGCCTGTCAAAGAAGATGCCGCCAATTCCACGAGTCTCATTGCGGTGCAGAATAAAAAAATAGTCATCAGCCCATTTTTTAAATTCGGGGTAATAAGAAGGACTATGTTTATCACAAACTTTTTTTATGTTTTGATGAAAAAACTTCGCATCCTCATCAAAAATGTAGTGTGGCGTAAGGTCAATTCCGCCACCAAACCATTCCAGATTGGCAGCTTTCAGGTAACGCACATTCATATGTATGATAGGAACCATGGGGTTTACAGGATGAATTACTAAAGACACTCCTGTGGCATAAAATGTAGCATTTTCACTTTCGCTTATACCTGCTTCTTTCTTTAAAAAATCGGGACACGGACCATGCACAGCAGAAAAATTAACCCCTCCTTTTTCAATAACATTTCCATCGGCAATAATACGCGTCCTGCCGCCTCCGCCTTCGGGACGATCCCACAGATCCTCTTCAAATTTCCCTTTACCATCAGCTTTTTCAAGCCCACGGCATATTTCATCCTGCAGGTTTCGGAAATAACTTTCTATAGATTCTTCGGACACCATTATGGTGCAAAATAACTAAAATTTACGGTACATTTTTGCAATATTTATGAACTGCATTTCCAACCGATAAACCTATGATTCTTCTGTAATCAATATCTTTGCTGTTCAATTGCGGCAATTCATGAAAGGTACAGTATTAATAATTGACGATGAAGAGAAACTCCGGGGGCTTCTTGCCAAGATAATTTCTCTGGAAGGCTTTAAAGTCGCGGAAGCTGTCAATGCCAAAGCAGGCTTAAAAAAATTGGAGCAGGAAGAGTTTAACGTGGTGATATGTGATGTTAAGTTGCCCGATGCCAACGGCATTGATTCAATGAAAAAATTAAAAGAAGTTTCACCATCGACAGAAGTAATTATGCTTACCGCATACGGTACCATTGCCGACGGCGTAAAGGCTATTAAGAATGGGGCCTTCGACTATATTATCAAAGGGGATGATAACGATAAAATTCTTCCGTTGCTATACCGTGCAATGGAAAAATCTTTATTACAACAACGCTTGTTCAGGCTTGAAAAAAAGGTAAACAAGCGATATGGTTTTGACAGCATTATTGGTTCTTCCAAACAGATATATGAAGCTATTAACCTGGCTAAAAAGGTAGCTGTTACGGATACAACTGTTTTACTATTGGGCGAAACAGGTACAGGGAAAGAAGTTTTTGCACAAGCTATTCATTATGCAAGTGACAGGAGAGATAAAAATTATGTAGAAGTAAATTGTTCCGCATTAGGAAAAGATATACTTGAAAGTGAATTGTTCGGGCATAAGGCGGGGGCATTTACCGGCGCTAATAAAGATACAAAAGGACTTTTTGAAGAAGCGAACGGGGGAACAATTTTCCTGGATGAAATAGGAGAAATGAATTCCGACCTGCAGGCTAAATTGTTGCGGGTTCTTGAAACCAATGAATTCTTGAAAGTGGGTGATAGCAAACCGACACGGGTAGATGTACGGGTAATTGCAGCTACCAACCGCGACCTTCAGAAGGAAGCAGAAACAGGCCATTTCCGGTCTGACTTATTTTATCGGCTGGCTGTTTTTCAAATTTCCCTTCCACCATTAAGAGAACGTGTAAAGGATATTAAGCCCCTGGCAGAGCACTTCATAGCATTCTTTGCCGCTAAAGTAAATAAACCTGTTCCTGAAATGAGCCCGGAATTTGTAGAAAAACTAGAAACATATCTTTGGAAAGGCAATATACGCGAGTTGAAAAATACGATGGAAAGAATAGTTATTCTTTCGGATAACGCTGTGCTCATGCCAGAAGAATTGCCTCAACTTTCAAATCTCCATTTAGCGCTTTCAACTTCCTTTAGCCTTGCTGATATGGAAAAGCAACATATACAAAGAGTATTAGAGCATACAAAAGGAAACAAAACGGAAGCTGCACGTCTTCTTAATATCGGCCTCACTACACTATACCGCAAGTTGGAGGAATACAAAATCCAATAGAAGATTTCCTATTTATTCAAGAATATTGAGGAGAGCGATAGAATATAATACCCTTCCAAAATGAAAATATCCTTACCAAAATGAAAGACTTATATTTGTATTAAGATAGTATACAGATATACCAAAATATAAAGTAAGGCATAGGTTATCAACAGATTGATTCTGATTTTGCGTAGAAAATAATTTATTGGCACGAAGATTGTATCGTTTAATGTAAGTCATACATTAATCTATAAAAATAAATACAATGGTAACACTTCTGCTTTTCGTCGGATGCCTTGTTGGTATGTGGATACTATTCAAATCAATTGACTTTTTTGAAAAAACATAACCTATGACAGCGCTATTTATATTATGTATAGCAGTATTCTGCTACCTGGTTTATGTACTAATCAAGCCTGAAAAATTCTAATTCAGAAATAAAAGCATAGAGAATGAATACTGAATTTATTGGAATAATAGTTACTTACGGAATTACTTTGCTGCTTGCTTTTCCGTTGGGAAAATACATAGCAAAAGTTTTTTCAGGAGAAAAAACATGGACTGATTTTATAAGTCCTTTGGAGCGGCTGATTTTCCGCCTCTCTGGTGTTAATCCCACTAAGGAAATGAACTGGAAGGAACAAATGAAAGCCATGCTTACCATTAGCACTGTATGTTTAGTATATGCTTTTTTTGCGTTGCTATTCCAGGATAAATTACCCCTTAATCCCGACCATAATCCAGGGCAGTCGCCCGATTTGGCTTTCAATACTGCCATTAGCTTTCTGGTAAATTGTAATATCCAGGATTATAGCGGCGAAACAGGAGCAACTTATTTTACCCAATTATTTGTTTTGATGTTTTTGCACTTCATCAGCGCCGCATCGGCCATTGCTGCCATGATGGTAGTTTTTAAAGGGCTCAAAGAAAAAAGCGTAATCACTCTTGGCAATTTTTGGAACTTCTTTGTAAAAAGCATTACTCGTTTTCTTTTGCCGGGCTCTATTCTTATCGCCATTATCCTGGCATTTAATGGTACTCCTACCAGTTACGAAGGAAAGGATACCATTATTACCATGCAGGGAGATACTTCGCATGTTTCGCGCGGTCCGGCTGCGGCCATGATTGCGATAAAACATTTGGGAACAAATGGCGGTGGATGGTTTGGCGCCAATTCTGCACACCCGCTGGAGTGCCCGAATTACCTGACCTATATGCTGCTGATGATTGCACAGGTTGTGCTTCCTATTGCGCTCATTTTCGCGTTAGGATTTTATCTGAAGAAGATGAAATTCGCTTATGTAATATTCGCAGTGATGACAATAGGAATGTTCATGTTTCTTATCCCAACCTTGCAAGCTGAGATACATGGCAATCCTGAAATAGCCAAAATGGGAATAAGCGGTGTAAATACCGCAATGGAAGGCAAGGAAGTACGGTTCGGCATACCGGGCACTGCTTACTGGAGTACCGTTACAACTATTATTTCCACCGGTTCTGCTTGCGGAGCACATGACAGTTATATGCCCATGACTACCGGGATGCAACTAATGGCCATGATGGTGAACTGCTTTTATGGCGGTTGCGGAGCGGGATTTCTTAACTATTATATATTTATCATTATTGCGGTATTCATCTCCGGGTTAATGGTGGGCAGAACACCCGAATTTATGGGGCACAAGGTAGAAGCACGAGAAATGAAAATAGCTTCCATAGCTGCCCTGCTGCATCCTTTCCTGATACTTTCATTTACCGCGCTGGCCTGTTTTGTATTGGTTAATTTCCCATCCATCCATTGGGCATTCCAGCCCAAAAACTGGCTTGGAAACCCAGGGTATCATGGGTTCTCTGAAATGCTTTATCAATATACCTCAGTCGCTGCAAATAATGGTTCCGCCATGAGTGGATTAACTGCCAATAATTTTTTCTGGAATGTAACCACAGGGATCGTTCTTCTATTCTCAAGATTTATTCCCATTATCGGTCCTGTAGCTATAGCCGGGTTAATGGCTCAGAAGAAGTACATACCCGAATCACCCGGAACCTTGAGAACAGATACCGGAACTTTTGGAATAATGACGCTTGCCGTGATAATAATTATAGCCGCATTATCATTTTTCCCTGCTGTTGCAATGGGCCCTTTTGCGGAATTTTTCAGCATGAAGTAGAATTCAAATATCAGAAGTAAAATGGCTAAAAGACAAAAAAAAGCATCTCTCTTCCAAAAAGAACTGGTACGTGAAGCCTTGCTGCATTCATTTGCAAAGCTCAATCCCAGCCTGCTTATTCGCAACCCTGTAATGTTTACCGTTGAGATTGGCACCGTTGTAATGGCGATTGTCTGCGGTAATATTCTTATTACTCATAATACAGCACAAGGTTCTTTTGGATATAATCTCGCTATCACACTTATCTTATTTATTACCGTGCTGTTTGCAAATTTTGCGGAAGCTTTGGCAGAAGCACGCGGCAAGGCTCAAGCCAACTCTTTGCGTAAAACACGGGAAGAAACTCCTGCTAAAAAAATTATTCCTGTAGGAAATTTGTTTCTGAACGAAGTGAAGATTGTAAACTCATCGGAGCTAAAAAAGGGAGATGTATTCCTGTGCGAAACGGGTGACACTATTCCCATGGATGGAGAAATTATTGAAGGCATTGCAACCATTGATGAAAGTGCCATAACCGGCGAAAGCGCTCCCGTGATAAGGGAATCAGGGGGTGATAAATCTTCCGTAACAGGCGGAACTAAAGTGCTCTCTGATAAAATAAAAGTGAAAGTTACGGCAGAACCCGGCGAAAGTTTTCTTGATAAAATGATTGCTTTGGTAGAAGGTGCATCGCGCCAAAAAACACCGAATGAAATTGCTCTTACCATTTTATTGGCAGGGTTTACGCTTGTATTTATCATTGTATGTGTAACGTTGAAACCCTTTGGCGATTATTCGCTGACTCCTATTACAATTGCTGCATTCGTATCTCTCTTTGTCTGTTTAATTCCTACTACCATCGGCGGACTACTTTCAGCTATAGGCATTGCGGGCATGGACAGGGCATTGCGCGCTAATGTTATTACCAAATCGGGTAAAGCGGTTGAAACAGCAGGCGATATTGATACATTGCTTCTTGATAAAACAGGAACAATTACAATAGGTAACCGCAAGGCAACGAATTTTTATCCTGCAAATGGTGTAGATAATTTTATCTTTATGCAGAGTTGCCTTATATCTTCTTTAGCAGATGAAACTCCCGAAGGCAAATCAATTATTGAACTGGCGAGAGAAAAAGGAACCACTACTCCTGATAATTTCGATATACATGCTGCCACTCTCATTAAATTTACTGCTGAAACGCGTAGCAGTGGTGTAAATCTTGCCAGTGGAAAACAAATACGTAAAGGCGCTTTTGATGCAATTAAAAAAATCAGCAAGGAAGCGGGAAATATCTTTCCGGTTGAAACGGAAGAAAAGATAAAGGCAATTTCATCCAACGGAGGCACTCCTTTGGTTGTGGCTGAAGATAAAAGAGTAATCGGTGTGATAGAATTGCAGGATATTATAAAACCCGGTATTCATGAACGTTTTGAGCGTTTGCGCAAGATGGGTGTTAAAACGGTAATGGTAACAGGAGACAACCCGCTTACGGCAAAATTTATTGCAGACAAAGCCGGTGTAGATGATTTTATAGCCGAGGCAAAGCCGGAAGATAAAATGAATTATATCCGCAAGGAGCAATCAGAAGGAAAATTAGTTGCCATGATGGGCGATGGAACTAATGATGCTCCTGCGCTTGCACAGGCGGATGTGGGTGTTGCGATGAATAGCGGCACACAGGCTGCCAAAGAAGCAGGAAATATGGTGGACCTGGACAATGATCCCACCAAGCTTATTGAAATAGTGGAAATAGGAAAGCAATTGCTCATGACCCGTGGAACTCTTACCACCTTTAGCATTGCCAATGATGTGGCAAAATATTTTGCCATCGTTCCTGCGTTATTTATGCTCACTATCCCGTCGTTGCAAGTGCTTAATATAATGCACTTGAAAAGCGCGGATAGCGCCATACTTTCGGCAGTGATTTTTAACGCCATAATAATTCCTATGCTCATTCCTCTTGCGCTAAAAGGCGTTCAGTATCGTCCCATTGGGGCAAGCGCACTCCTTCGTAGAAACCTGCTCGTGTATGGATTAGGCGGGATAATAGTTCCATTTATCGGGATAAAATTAATCGATATGCTGCTTGCATTATTCATGTAAAAAATTAAAACAGAATCTCCCATGAAGAAATATTTGCTTCCATCTTTACGCCTTACTCTTGTACTATTGATATTGCTTTGTGTAATCTATCCCTTGTTCATTGCTCTTATTGGCAAAATGAGTCCCGGTGGCGGTGAAGGAGTAAAAGTTTATCGCGATGGAAAAGTAGTAGGTTATGAAAATATCGCACAGGCATTTAAAAGCGATAAATATTTTCAACCTCGTCCATCGGCAGTCGGATACAATGCGGTAGGTTCCGGAGCCAGCAACAGTGGACCCACGAACCCTGACTATTTAAAACATGTGCAGGCGGCTATTGATACATTTATGATTCATAATCCGGGTATCAATAAATCGGACATTCCGGCTGAACTGGTAACTGCTTCAGGCAGCGGTTTAGATCCGGACCTTAGCCCCGAAGGGGTTAAAATACAGGTAAAGCGCATTGCAAGATTGCGAAGCATTCCCGAACAAGCCCTGTTTAACTTAGTAGAGGAGCACACTGAAAAACCTTTATTCGGTATATTTGGACCTCCGAAAGTGAATGTGCTGAAATTGAACATTGCTCTTGATGAAATGCAAAAATCTAATTAAAATTGTAATAAATCAAAACAAAAATAAAATGAAAAAAGCAAAAATTACCTTACTTGTGATAGCCTCAATAGCGTTTATGCAGCAGGTTAAATCACAAACTATTGCTAAAGATACAACTACAAAAAGACATGTTTTGCAAGACCAGACTCCATTTGATAATATGGACCAAACATGGATAAACGGCAATGACCGCAGAGACTCTTCAGTGTTCCATATCCCATATTTTACCCCGGAAATCTTTTTAGATGCTAATGTAACTTACTCCGGAAATAATCCTATTGACCATACCGTTGTTGGTTCCACTGCACTGGCACGAGATAATGAAATGGAACTATCTCAATTGGGTTTTGGAGGCGACTTTAACTACAACGGAGCACGTGCCCGATTTATGACGCAGTTTGGAACCCGTGATGAAGTTGTTCCCCGAAACGATTATAGCACCTACCGGGGACAATACGATTTGGAAGATGCTTACCGTTATATCAGCGAAGCATACGGAGGATATCACTTTAATGTAATGCACGGCATTAATGTAGATGGCGGATTATTTATGTCGTATATTGGCCTTAATTCCTATTACCAGCCTGAGAACTGGGATTACCAGGCATCTTATACATCCGATAATACTCCCTGGTTTTTTAATGGAATACGTACCCAAATGTTTCTATCCAATTTTGTAAAGATTGAGATATGGCTCATCAATGGTTGGCAGAGCTATGCTACTTTCAATTCTAACCCCGGTTTTGGAGGAAATTTTACTTGGTGTCCCAATGAAAATATCAAGCTATTAACTAATGACTACTACGGTCAAGATGATGCTGGTTTATTGGGAAGACATCGTTTCCACTCCGACAATAGTTTTTTATGGAGATATTTTCACAGACCAAAATCATCCAAAGGAATAACCCAAATGGCATTTTCATTAACTGGTGATATTGGCGAAGAATCAGGCGATGGGGTGAATGGATTTAATGGCTTTAAAAAGGGTAATGATTCCACAGGCTATGCGCAATATTTCGCCAGCGGCATGATTTATAACAGGATATGGTTTGCCCATGGTAAATTAGCTTGGATGATTGGTGGCGGAGTGATGACAAATCCCGGTCGTTACCTGGTTCTTGAGCCAACAGGGCAGGCAAGCGATCTTCCTACGCCTGCAGCAATACAAATGTCAAATGGAACAATATTGCAAACAACCACACAAGAAGGTATAGCTCCTTTTACTCAAAACCCTGGGGACCAGTTTAATGCATGGGATTGTTCCACTAATATCGCCTGGATGCCTAATCAAAGTATAGAGTTTAAATTAGAATTGGTGCATCGCCAGGCAAGCGTACCGTATTTTGCGGGTCCCGGAGGTGTTACTTCTCCAAACGGATATACTACCGACCCTGTTCTTATCCAACAGGCTAATGGAACTCTGGCTACTATCCCTGGCTGGTTACCTGACCTTGTTCGTTCAGAAAACAGAATTATTATTGCTATATTATTTAGAATATAAATTTTCCTAAAATAAATAGAAAGGTATTCGTAAGTGCCTAAAATTTCCGACGCAGAAATTCAACTACTATATAACCCAACAGTCCTGAAATAATGGCAATAATAAAATTAGTGAAGGTGAAAATATCGTTAATAGCAGAGCTTAATTCTTTTCCCGCTGAATTATGCGATTTGGTAAATTCTCCCATTAATAAATTGGAATAGAACAAAAAAACAATGAAGCCAACTTCTATCATGGCTCTTATTATACGAGTGAAAGTAGTATTTTTTAACTTGTTATTCATTCAATTCGAGGTAGCGAAATCACTGTCTTTCCAACCGATAAGACAAATATAATGATTCTATATGTACATTTGCTAAATGGCAGAATCTGAACAAAACCCCGAGCATTTTCTAGAGCTTATCCGCCGCTCAAAGCGAGGTAAGTTTAAAATCTATATTGGGATGAGCGCCGGGGTAGGAAAAACCTATCGTATGTTGCAGGAAGCCCATGTATTGTTGCATAACGGCGTAGATATTCAAATAGGCTATGTAGAAACGCACAACAGAAAAGAAACAAATGATTTATTAGAAGGGGTAATAGTAATTCCCCGTCGTAAATTATTTTACAAGGGCAAAGAGCTTGAGGAGATGGATTTGCAGGCAATCCTGAATATTCACCCTGAAATTGTGGTAGTGGATGAGCTTGCACACAGCAACATCGAAGGAAGTAAAAATGAAAAGCGCTGGCAGGATGTAAAGGAGATCCTGGATGCCGGCATTAATGTTATTAGTGCAGTTAATATACAGCATATTGAAAGTCTCAACAAAGAAATAAAAGAAATCACCGGCATTGAGGTTTCAGAAAGAATACCTGATAAAGTGCTGCATTCAGCCGATGAAGTAGTAAATATTGACCTTACGGCAGATGAGCTTATCACACGCTTGAAAGAAGGGAAAATCTATGATCAATCTAAAATAGAAACGGCTCTTCAGAATTTCTTTAAAGCAGAAAAAATTTTGCAACTGCGCGAATTTGCGTTAAGGGAAGTAACCAGGCAGGTGGAACGGAAAATAGAAACAGAAGTGCCGCGTAATATTGCTTTAAGACATGAAAAATTTTTGGCTTGTATCAGTTCAAATACTGAAAATTCAAAAATGATTATACGGAAAACAGCACGGCTTGCGGCTTATTATAATTCAAAATGGTATGTTCTTTATGTGCAGACCAATAAAGAAAATGCCGATAACATAGGTCTTGCTGTGCAACGCCACCTCATTAATAATTTTAAAATGGCCACCGAACTGGGGGCCGAAGTAATAAAAGTGAGAAGCGAAAATGTGGCAAAAGCCATTATAGAAACTGCGGAACAAAAAGAAGCGACTACCATTTGTATTGGTAAGCCACACTTAAGCCTCATACGCATAATCATCAGCACCAATATTTTTAACCAATTATTAAAAAAGCTATCCGCCTCTGATATTGACTTAGTAATTCTTTCCTGATGAAACTTAGAATAAAATCAAAATTGTCGCTTGGCCTTACATTCCTGTTTGTAGTAATTGTACTCACCGGCATCATAGGCTTATTCGCCATAAACAGGCTTGCTGACGAATCAAAGAATATTCTAAAAGCCAATTATGAAAGCATGGTATATTCAAGAAATATGCAAAGTGATCTTGACATATTTAAAACTAAAGATTCTACTGCCATAAATGATTTTGAGAAAAATTTAGAAGCACAGGAAAAAAATATTACAGAACAAGGGGAAGCGGAAGCCACATCCTCTTTACGCAGCTTATTTGAGAAATTCAGGCAGACTGATACTTCGATAGCGTTGATACCCTTAATGCGTATGCAGGTATATAAAATAAATGAATTGAATGTGAATGCTATTGTGAGAAAGAGTAACGAAACCCAGCATACGGCAGATAAGGCAAAACTCTACCTGGGGATCCTTGTTACAATCTGTTTTTTACTTTCATTTTCCTTTTTGCTTAATTTCCCCGGATACATTGCAAACCCTATTAAGGAGCTGACAGAAGGCATTAAGCAGATAGCAAACAAGAATTACTCCCAGCGGATTAATATTGAGAAAGGAGATGAATTTGGCGAACTTGCGGAAGCTTTTAATTCAATGGCAAAACAATTGGATGAATACGAAAACAGCAATCTTGCAAAAATTATTTTCGAAAAGAAGAGAATAGAAACCATTATTAATGGGATGAAAGACCCAATTATAGGATTGGATGAAAACCGCAATGTTCTTTTTGTGAACACCACGGCTATTAAAATACTCGGAATTAATGATGCTGATTTAATCGGGAAATATGCTCCCGATATAGCTTTAAAAAATGATTTGCTGCGAAACCTTATTAACGAAAGGGGAGGGAATGCCCCGTTAAAAATTTATGCCGATGATAAAGAGAGCTACTTCTCTAAAGAAATACTGAATATTACCGTAGAAGACCAAGCCATCGGGAGTGTTATTTTATTGAGAAATATCACTCAATTTAAAGAATTGGATCTTGCCAAAACAAATTTTATAGCCACCATTTCCCACGAATTGAAAACACCCATAGCGTCTATCAAGATGAGTCTCAAATTGCTTGAAGATGGCCGTATCGGAGGTCTAAATGAAGAGCAATCAAAACTCGTTAAGAATATTAAGGAAGATTCTCAACGATTACTTTCTATTACAGGTGAGCTTTTAGACCTTGCTCAGGTTGAAACCGGGAATATTACCCTCCAGAAACAGCCTGTGGAGCCGCTTTCTATTATAAATTATGCTAATAGTGCCTTGAAGGTACAGGCAGAGCAAAAGCATATTGCCATCAAAACTGATTGTCCTTCCACCCTGCCGAAAGTAAATTGCGACCTTGAGAAAACTGCCTGGGTGATGGTAAATTTCCTTTCCAATGCTATTCGCTATAGCTCCGAAAACTCTGAGGTACTAATGGAGGCTAAGGTGGTAGAGGAAGGTGTAATCTTCTCAACTATTGATCACGGCAAAGGCATAGAACCTAAATACCTGGAAAGGGTTTTTGATAAATTTAATAAAATTCCGGGCAGAGAAACAGGTGAATCGGGAACAGGATTAGGGCTTGCCATAAGCAAAGAATTTATTGAATCGCAAAAAGGGAAAATAGGACTCGAAAGCTCTCCCGGAAAAGGAAGCAAGTTTTATTTTGTCTTGCCTGTCTTTAACGGATAATTGCAAAACATCCCCATAGTCTTCATTCTTTCTTGTTTTATTATCGTGCTCCCGATGCGATTATCGAACCGGAAAATTCTTATGT